>Ga0307408_100000706_pt1 | contig 27273 bp, 17 predicted proteins | sample 322Cmetagenome_FD_202116 | JGI IMG/M metagenome (GOLD analysis project Ga0307408, IMG submission 202116) | Maize rhizosphere microbial communities from greenhouse at UC Davis, California, United States - 322HYB-C-3 | ecosystem: Host-associated > Plants > Roots > Rhizosphere > Soil | place...
AAAAGCCGAATTCTATAATTCACTCGGCCTGCTTGTTTTAACTCATTCCTTAAACAGTACTCTAAGTACTCTTGATATCAATAATTTGGTTCCAGGAGCTTACTATGTTAAGGTGAGAAACGGCCACACGATCACTACCAGGATCGTTGTTAAACAATAAAGGGTTTGTTATGGATTAAGATGCCGGCATGTAAATGAGGTACACTCAAAAAGTCCTTCAGATATAAGGTATAAGGGAGTAGAAAGCAATTGTTTTCTGCTCCTTTATTTTTTAAGGCGGTATTCCGGGCCGGAACAATTTTTTCTTATATGTAATTATGCGGGAGAAGCTTTATGTCAATTATAAACAATAAAAATATTGCCATTTAAGAGTATGTAAATACTCATTTTTTCATCATTTATATAGTGAAGAGGAAAACTGAATGATCAGGCCAGAAAAAGTCCTTTTCGTAATTTTTTATAAACACACTTATAACTTAAAATTTAAAAGTATTTATTCATGTTTTTATTGAAAAAGATTCGTTGGGGCGAAATCTATCTGGTTCTGCTATTTTTATGTAGTACAAAGGTATTGGCGAAACATCTACCGAGGGTTTGGAAATCTCACAAAGTACATCACATTCAAAGGTTATAGGTGCATTTTTTCACAACTGAGCAATGGATAGTGAGAAAGGATGTTAAGGGATAAAATATTTCAAAGTAGCAACACACTTTTATAAAATACAAAAATTAAATGAAGAGTTTTTTTCTAGTTCTGAGCCTTGTTCTCGGCTCCGCGGGTTATGCCCAACAGATTTTATCTCCTGATAAAAAAATTAAGGTACTTGTAGAAATGCAGCCGGCTGGCCAGGAAGGCTTAGGCCAGGCTTATTTTAAAGTGCTGTATAAAAAGGAGGGGGCGTATGTCGAAGTGCTGCCAGCTTCCCCCTTAGGAATTTTAAGAGAGGATCAGCAATTTGTATCGAATCTTAAATTCATTGGAGAGAGCAAGTCTGTAGCAGTTCATGATAAATATGAAATGCGGACAGGAAAGCGGAAGCTTTGCGAAAATGATGGCGTTGAAAAAACGCTTAACTACCAGAACTCATCAAAACAGCCGCTGAACATCACTTTCAGGGTTTATAACGATGGCGTCGCCTTCAGGTACACCTTCCCCAATCGTTCAGATTCCAGTTTGTCAATTAAGGATGAAGCGACAGGCTATCTAATTCCTGAAGGTACGGCGCGGTGGATGCAGCCCTATGATCAATCCTATGAGAACTTTTATCCGCTTAATACCAATGGAACTGATGAAAAAAAGAGCAGTGACTGGGGATATCCTGCATTGTATAAGGTTAATAGCCAGCCTTTATGGGTGCTAATTTCTGAGGCGGGTATAAGCAAGCAAAACTGTGCGGCCAGACTTAACAATAAACAAAACAAAAACCTGTATAAGGTAACTTACCCTTCCGCAAAAAAGAAGTTGCATGGCGGAGCTGTTTCCAACCTTCCCTGGAAATCGCAATGGCACGTAATGATAGTAGGCGAACTGTCCGATCTGGTGGAAAGTACGCTGATTACCGATGTGAGCGAACCTACTGTCTTTAAAGACACGAAATGGATTGAGCCTGGAAGTGCAGCCTGGGTGTATTGGGCGTACAATCATGGTTCAAAGGATTATAAGAAAGTGATTGAATACATTGACCTGGCTGTAAAAATGAATTGGCCGTATGTACTTATTGACTGGGAATGGGATGTTATGGCGAACGGAGGAACCCTCAATGATGCCTTGAATTATGCCAAAAGTAAAGGCATTAAAACTCTTTTATGGTACAACTCGGGTACCGATTGGCTTGGTGCAACTCCTGTGGACCGGCTCCTGACACATGAGAAAAGAGAAAAAGAATTTTCATGGCTGAGAAGCATTGGAGTATCAGGTGTTAAGGTTGATTTTTTCGCAGGAGACCAGCAAGACATGATGAAATATTACATCGATATTCTGGAAGATGCCGCAAAATACCATTTGCTGGTCAACTTTCACGGAGCGACTGTACCCCGTGGCTGGGCCCGTACTTATCCCAATTTAATGACTACCGAAGCGGTGTACGGAGCCGAATGGTACAATAACAAAAACATTTTAACGGATAAGGCTGCTGTGCATAATACCACTCTTCCATTTACCCGGAATATAGTAGGTTCTATGGACTACACACCGGTAACGTTTTCAAATTCGCAGCACCCACATGTAACTTCCTTTGCTCACGAGTTGGCATTGGCAGTGGCATTTGAATCCGGATTACAGCATTTTGCTGACAGGCCTTCTGCCTATTATGATTTATCTGATCAACCCCGCGAATTTTTAAAAGGCTTTCCATCAGCCTGGGATGAAACGAAACTGATAAACGGTTATCCGGGCGAAATGGTTGTTATTGCACGAAGAAAAGGCAAACTCTGGTATGTTGCCGGGCTTAACGGAAAAAACTCTCCGCAAACACTCCAGCTTAATTTAAATTTTTTAGGTAATTCAGACTATTCTTTCCAACTCTTCAAAGACGGAACTGATACCAAATCCATTACAAGCGAAACCAGAAAGGCCAAAAAATCAGATACGCTTCAGATTCGATGCTTGCCGATGGGGGGCTTTACAGGGGTAATCTGGTAGCGGATCTAATTTGCTCAATCAATTCAAACCAGATACCCCAAAAAACAAGTACAAATAACCATTAAAAACAAAAAAAGCTGGCTTTACAAGCTTGTGGAAATTTGATTATCCTCATAGAGATGGTCAGACTCTATATTATGTAACCCAGGTAAACTAGAAAAATGAAAGCTATTAGCAACAATGCATTGGCTCCTTTAAAACAAAGAACAATGCTCGCTCCTGTTACAATAAAAGCATTCTTGAACTGCTTTTTATTACTTTTTGTTCTTTCAGTAAAAGCTCAGACTAAAAATCCCTTTGGCAATCCGCTGATTCCTGATATGATTGCAGATGCCAGCATACAGGAAATTAACGGAACTTTTTACTGCTATGCAACAACGGATGGCTACGATAAAGGGTTGCAAACATCTGGCCCGCCGGTAGTATGGAAGTCGAAAGACTTTGTAAACTGGAGTTTTTCCGGATTTTATTTCCCTTCGGCAGTGGGAACTAAATACTGGGCGCCCAGCAAGGCTGTTGCAGCCAATGGCAAATATTATATTTATCCAACGGTGAATGGTTTTATGTATCCTGCCGTTGCAGATTCGCCTGATGGGCCTTTTAAACTGGCAAAAGGTGCTGACATTTTTTCCTCATCCTTTACTTCGGCAACCTTATTAAAGTCGAAGACTCCCAAAGGTCCTGCCGGTATAGATGCAGAAATTTTTATTGATGATGACAAGCAGCCTTATGTTTTTTGGCAGAAGAGGTTTGCGGCTAAATTGAACCCCGATATGGTTTCGATAGATACTGCCTCTCTTATTCAGATTCCAACAAAACGACAGGGATATTCTGAAGGCCCCATCTTTTTTAAACGAAAAGGTATCTACTATTACCTGTATACTCTTGGTGGTGATGAAAAATACCAATATGCTTATGGGATGGGCAAAACATCGCCACTGGGGCCATTTGATTTTCCAAAAGATGATATTATTTCCACCACCAATCACGAACGCCAGGTGTTTGGCCCGGGCCATGGTTGTGTGTTTAACGTACCGGGAACCGATGACTACTATTTTGCCTATTTGGAATTTGGCAGGAGAAGCACCAACCGGCAAACTTATGTAAACAAGCTGGAATTTAATGAAGACGGAACTATTCGGCCGGTCGATTTAACGCTCAACGGAGTAGGCGCCCTTCACCCTGTAACGTCTGGAAAAAAAATCAAGGTTATCAACTCAAAGGTGTCAAGTGTCCGCTCTGACTTGGTAATTAAGCGTAATCAAGATTCTTTATTCCGAAGAACAGAATCCTTTTCATCAGCTTTTGCTTTCGATGATGCGAATGGTTCCCGGTGGATGGCTGCCCCTGAGGATACAACTTCGTGGATCGTTGCAGATTTAGGCAAGTCGCGAAATATCAAACGCAGTGAAGTGTACTTTGTTCGCCCAACAGCAGGGCATGCATATGTGCTGGAGTATTCCGCAAACGGCAAAACCTGGAACTCGTGTGGCGGGCATCCGGATGTTGTCATTCAATCGCCGCATACAGACCATTTGAATATAAAAGCACGCTATTTAAGGGTGAAAATTTTAAGCGGTGTCAATGGTGTTTGGGAGTGGCATATTTATTAACTAAACGACATTTACTTTTAGCATGATTCATTTTAGATTTTTATCGCTCTTGTTTTGTTTTCAATTGACAAGTTTATGCTTACAGGCTCAAATGACCGGAAAATGGGGAGACCAGGGAGATGGAACCTATGTTAACCCTGTTCTTCCGGCAGATTACAGCGACCTGGATGCCATACGTGTGGGCGACGATTATTACGCTATATCTTCCACTATGCAATTTTCGCCTGGCATGGTGGTGCTTCATTCCAAAGATCTCGTAAACTGGGAAATTATCGGCCACGTGGCTGAGAACCTCTCTCGTATAAGTCGGGAATTGAACTGGGACCGGATGAATTGTTACGGCAAGGGAATTTGGGCCGGCTCCATAAGGTATTATAAGAATAAGTTTTGGGTATATTTTGGTACGCCTGATGATGGTTTTTTTATGAGTTCTGCTACAAATCCTGCGGGCCCATGGGAACCTCTTCATCAGTTATGGAATGTAAAAGGATGGGACGACTGCTGTTCGTTTTCTGATGATGATGGCCAGCTCTATTTTATTGCTACCAATTTTGCGTTTGATCCGAAAACCAAGAAAAAATACAACATTCATTTATTTAAAATGACACCTGATGGAAAAAGCCTGATCATAGAATCTGACTCCATCATACATCAATCTCATGGAAGTGAAGCGAATAAGCTTTATAAGATCAATGGACTTTATTACCACTATTTTAGTGAAGTGAAAAAGGAAGGGCGTGTGATTATGATGGAACGTTCGAAGAATATTTACGGGCCCTGGGAAATCAAACAGCTAAATCATGTTGACGAGAAGCTGGATAGAGAGCCCAATCAGGGCGGTTTATTGCAGGCACCATCAGGCAAATGGTATTTTCTGACCCATCATGGCCACGGAGATTGGGAAGGACGCCCGGCCAGTCTTTTACCTGTTCACTGGATTGATGGATGGCCGATTATTGGTGAACCAGGTGCTGATACCATTGGCCGCATGGTTTGGACCGGTACAAAACCGATATCACATAAAAAGAAACTTTCCATTCAAAGCAGCGATGAGTTTAAAACCAGCAAACTAAATGTTCAATGGGAATGGAACTATCAACCAAGAGCCGACAAATGGTCTTTAGCAGAGCGCAAGGGCTTTCTTCGGCTTTACGCATTTAGGCCCATTGAATCAAACAAACAAAAAAGCCTTATACTTCGGGCAGGTAACACACTCACACAACGCGTTATGCGCACTTCTTCCAATGTTGCAATTGTAAAAATAGACATTAGCCATATGGCTGATGGCCAGTTTGCCGGGTTGACACATTTTTCAACCACCAGCCATAGCTTATTCGGTATCAAGCAGGAAAATGGAATAAGGACTTTGGTGTATGACAACAATGGAAAAGATACTTCAGGCATAAAGGTTAATGGGAAATCGATCTGGCTTCGGTCAACATGGGATGCCAAGGGAATTAGTTATTATGCTTTTAGTACCGATGGTAAATCTTATCAGCCTTTTGGAAGTACTTATCAATTAACCTGGGGTAGCTATCGGGGAGATCGCATTGGGATTTTTAATTTTAATACAAAAGAAGATAAGGGATACGTGGATATCGACTGGTTCCAATATGATTATGGAAAATGATAAATTTCTGAACGCGGATTACGGTCAATCGCACATATATCAGTGCGCTTTTCCAATCTTTTAACTGTCGGCTAACCAGAAACGTCTATAAGCTAAAAGGGGATCAAATCGGCACTAAAAATACTACTGCTTATAGCTTATATAAACAAAGAGGCTGCCTCAACTTCTAATGTTTGAGGCAGCCTTTTCATTTTTATTCAATCACTTGCCAAACGAAACAAGATCCATCTTTCCGATCCGGCCTTGACCCAGGTGCATTCGCCGAACAGAGGTCTTTTTGATATGGGTTTGCAAAAAGGTACTTATGGGTTGATAGCGACATTAACATGATATCGCCTTCGAGCATATCCTGCCATTGAAATAGGGATGCATTCCCCTGTTCTTCCTTCTCTATACGTACTTCCGCCATTCCACCCGATCCAACTACCGTAACCCATCCTCCACTGGTTACTGATTGCAATGAGATTCTTCCGTTTCCTCTGTCGACAACTTTAAACTTAGAATTTTCACTTACTGTTTTGCCTTTGGCAACGGGGCGTAAAAAGTTCTTCCAGTTAACCAGTACTGTGCTATCTGCGAGGCTGGAAAGGGTTATCGTTTTTCCATAAGGGATTGGTTTAGTTAAACCGCTTGGCCTGGGCTCATTGACAATAAATGAATTGAAGTCAGCGTATCCACCTTCTTTTCCCTGTGTGTTATAATTAAACAACCCAAATCTTACCCCTTGAAATGTCCTTCCCTGAAAAATCATGATAAATTCCTCTCCCAGGGGCTTAAAGTTCAAGCCGTCTGTACTGTAGCTAAAAACGGCCTTTTCTGTTTCGAAATCACAGTTTGCCCTAAGCCAGATTTTCTTTCCAGCGAATTTTTCCCTAAGCAATTTGTTTCGCTGCTGATCGAATTGCTGAACTTCCAGTCCTTCCTTCGTCTTCGCCACTCCAATCCAGCTATATGGCATATTCAATAATCCCAGTCCTGCTAAATCTCCTTCGGATAAGCCCTTTAAATCAATTTCGGTAGATCCTATTGACACCGGTCCAATGCATCTCTGGGTTAGAGTATTTTTTGCATTCCAAAAATCTTTTGCCCGGATTGAGTTTAACCGAAGATACCCCTTTCTTTTTGTTAAGGACCATTTATCACTTACGGGAACATGGTTCCATTGCCAGATCGGTTGCAAAGTGGATAACGAAAAATCATCGCTTCTTCTGAACGTGGCATGGGGTTTAGACGTAAATCCGGTATTGGGTTTTACCCATGTGCGTGGCGACCGTGTAAGATTGCCTTCCAGTCCCAAAAATGGCCATCCATCTTTCCAGGTTACCGGTGATAAGCAGGTTAATCTGCCTACCGAGTTATAGTCCATCATGGACCATGCCCACCATTCTCCGGATTGTATCTGCACTATGCCGCCTTGATGAAGTGGAATGCGGCCTACGTAATTTTTATTCGGAGGAACAAGCTGGAAAGGGGCTTCGCTTTTTTCATTTAGCAACTTCCACCCGGTACCGACACCAAGGTGCTCTTCTGCACTTATAACTCGTATCTCATAAGGTCCATATGGATTATTTGAGCGTAAGCATACCTGATAGCAAACAGGGTCAAAGTTTGTGTTGGTGATGTAATACTTACCATCAATTTTATAGAAATGTGATCCCTCTCCGGCACCGCTTTTCGGCTTTACAATAACCTTCTCGGTACCTGGCTTTATGTCTAGTAAATCCTCATCCAGCTCAGCCATATGGATCTCGTCATAACCCCACACTACATAGACCTTTCCATCATCATCAAAAAGGACTGATAGGTCATGAAAACTTTTTTTCATTTTGCTGTGCTTCCAGGGGCCTTTGGGATTTGTAGCGGTAAATAGCTGAGTGGTTTGGCCGTTTACATTACTGAAAATGTAAAATTTCCCCTTGTTGTACCGGAAACTTGGAGCCCAAATTCCACGCCCATAAATATTTTTACCGTTTTCTAAACGAAATTCGGGACCCAGATCAAGTTTATCTACTGCATAGCACAGAAAGTCCCAGTTTACCAGATCGCGGGAGTGTAATACCGGAAGCCCGGGCATGGTATGCATTGTAGTACCTGTAAGGTAATAGTCGTTGCCCACCCTTATCATGTCAGGATCGGAAAATTCATCAAAAAAAAGCGGATTTGAGAAAGTTCCGTTTCCATTATCAGACATCCAGGTTGGACTATTAAGAAAGTCTTTTTTACTCTCCGGCCTCTGGCTGAATGCGGGCGATTGTAAAAGGGTAAAAATTAAGACTAAATTATAAAGCGGTTTTCCATAAATGAGTATTTCCAGGCGTTTAATTAACATTAGTTTACAGCTAGTAGATTGATTTAAAAATGAATTTTACGATTAAGCATTCAATGTCATTTAGTTAAGGATTTAACCATAATGGCTCAAGATTTCCAGAGCTTATTTTGGATTGCGGCCTTTGTACGTTGGTCTAAGTGTCAGACACCTTTGAGGTGTCAGATACTTTTGCGCTTAACTAAACGACATTATTGATTAAATAAGAAATTCGGGTTGCTGGTAAATCACACTGTGATTCAAGAGTATGTGATTTTACCTGCATACTCAATCCATTTCTTATATGAGCATACCTAAATGCCAGGACTGGTTTATTATCAAATTAATACTCTATTGCTCACAAAAAATGTAAATGGAGTAAATAAATGTAGTTTTTTAATGTGTAATGTGTTGCAAATCAGTTGATAGTTGTGGGGGCAAACAATAAACAACTATTTACAAATACATGAGTATGAGAGGCCCTTTAAACCAGTCTTTGCTTTAATAAAAATAGAACACAAACACATCAGTATACCCTGTGGTTGCTATCTCCTTGCTAAAAGCAAGCGAAAAAGCTTGCCGCTCACTGGGGGGCTATTTGAATTTTAGAAACACAAGCTTGGTAAAATAAATATGACTGTATCCAATTTCTTCAAAAAGATCACTCTTTTACTGGTATTAACGGGGTTTACATTTTGCATATCTGCACAGGAATACCCAAAAGCTATATTAAGAGGTGATTATCCGGATCCGAGTATCATGCGTGACGGGGACGATTTCTACATGACGCATTCTCCCTTTACATACTCTCCCGGATTTTTAATATGGCATTCCAAAGACCTGATTAACTGGACGCCAATAACACGGGCCATGCCTGATCTGGTTGGTTCTGCCATGGCTCCCGACCTGTTGAAACATAATGGTAAATATTATATCTATTTCCCTGCCAAAGGGTCTAACTGGGTAATATGGGCAAATGATATACGAGGTCCCTGGAGTAAACCTATTGATCTAAAAGTTCCTTTTATTGATCCGGGGCATGCAATAGGTGAGGATGGTAAACGCTATTTGTTCGTTTCTGAAGGGCGTATGGCTCCTCTTTCGAAAGATGGACTCTCTGCTATCGACACATTGAAAGTAGTTTACAACGGTTGGGATTATCCTAAAAGCTGGGTAACCGAATGCAAATGCCTGGAATCTCCAAAGATTTTCAAAAAAGGCGATTATTTCTACATGGTAACAGCCGAAGGCGGTACGGCGGGGCCGGCAACCAGCCACATGGTAGTAGCTGCACGTTCAAAAAGTATTCAGGGCCCATGGGAAAATTCTCCATATAATCCAATTGTACATACCTATAGCGCAGATGAGAAATGGTGGTCTAAAGGCCATGGAACATTGATTGATGATGTGAAGGGAAATTGGTGGATAGTTTATCATGCCTATGAAAAAGGATTCCATACCCTGGGCCGACAAACACTTATTGAGCCGATTGAATGGACTAAAGATGGCTGGTTCAGAACGACCAAAGGAAAACCAGCGACTGAAGCTAAGGTAAAAGCACCTTCATCAGGTTTTATGCTTTCGGATAACTTCAATAAAGAAACCTTGGGATTGCAATGGACAGCATGGCAAGGATACGATTCGAATGCCACTCAGCTAAAAAACGGAAGTCTTCATTTAAAGGCTAAAGGATCTGGTCCGGCGGATGCGCAGCTTTTATTAACTACCGCTACAGATACAAGTTACGAAACCCAGGTAGAAGTGAACTTGACGGGAGGAGGTACCGGCGGGTTGATTTTGTTTTACAATGAGAAAGCATTTGCTGGCATCACATCCAACGGGAAAGATGTCACCATTTACGAGAATGCAGAAAAACAATCGAACAAACCTGCCGGGCTTGGAAAGCATTTTTATCTTAAAATAAAAAACAATCGGAATATCTGCGATATGCTTGCCAGCAAGGATGGCAAAAATTGGATAACGCTTCTATCTGGCTTGGATGTATCAGGCCTGAACCATAACAAATACCGCGGCTTTTTTGCTTTGCGGCCAGGCTTTATGTCTGCCGGAAAGGAAGGCACTGTGATATTGGATAATTTCAAGTATAAGTCAATTAATCAAGTAACATCTAAATAAGAAAATACTCATCATGTCAATATTAACGACGTTCCGTTTCGGAAAAATGTTTGTTACCGCAGCTCTGTTAGTGGTGTCCTTGTCTTCAAAAGCTCAAAAGCCGATGTGGCTTGACGAAACCAGGAATGAAGAAAACAGACTTCCTATGCATGCTTCATATTTCGTCTATGAATCGGAATCAGCAGCATTAAAGAACGACTGGAAGCAATCGTCCAATTACACCAGCCTCAATGGTCCATGGAAATTCTTCTGGGCAAAAAATCCCGATGAACTGCCGCAGGGCTTTGAATCTTCAGATTATAACGATGCTTCCTGGAAAACATTTAATGTACCGGCAAACTGGGAGATGAACGGATACGGCTTCCCAATATATACTACCAACGGTTTCGAATTTACCTATCTGCTGAAAGAGGGACGTAAACCGCCGATTGTGCCTTTGGATTACGATCCTACAGCCGTTTATCGCAGGGAGGTGATTATCGATCCAACCTGGAATGGCAAAGAGGTTATCTTACACATCGGAGCCGCCAAATCAAACCTTGCAATTTGGCTTAACGGAAAATATGTGGGTTATGGAGAAGATAGTAAGCTCCCGTCCGAATTTAATATTACACCCTATCTTATAAAGGGCAAAAACTTGATTACGATGAAGTTGATGCGTTGGTGCGATGGAAATTATCTGGAAGATCAGGATATGTGGCGTCTTAGTGGCATTACCCGTGACTGTTATTTGGTGGCCAGAAATCCTGTTCATTTATACGATTTGGAACTTATGCCCGACCTGGATGCAGCGTATAAAAACGCTACTCTGGATGTTAAGCTAAAGCTGAATAAAAAGCCTGTTACTCCGCTTACGGCAGTGTTCGAGTTGAGAGATGGACAAAAATTAATCAGTTCCGCAAACTTAAAATTCGATGCTTCGGAAAATGCTTCAGCCAAGCTGGCGATAAATGCTCCCAAATTATGGACGGCGGAAACTCCAAATCTTTATCAGGCAGTAGTAAAAATTAAAGATAAGGATGGAAATATTCTTGAAGTTATTCCTCAGATAACCGGATTCCGGAAAATTGAAATTAAAAACGCCCAGTTTTTAGTCAATGGAAAACCAGTATTGATAAAAGGGGTAAATCGTCATGAATCGGATCCTGTTTCAGGCCAAGTAATTTCCAGAGATGCTATGATACGCGACATCAAGCTGATGAAGCAATTCAATATCAATGCTGTTCGTACCAGCCATTATCCGAATAGCGAGACCTGGCTGGAACTATGTAATCAATACGGGCTTTATGTAGTAGCTGAAGCAAATATAGAATCGCATGGGTTAGGTTTTACCCTGGCTAAAACGCTGGCGAACAAGCCGTCGTGGGTAAATGCTCATTTGATGCGGGTACAGCGAATGGTAGAGCGGGACAAAAATCAGCCATCCATTGTGATTTGGAGTACAGGAAATGAAGCCGGTAACGGGTATAATTTTTACTCCTGTTATATGTGGCTGAAAGGTCGGGATACAAGCCGGCCTATACACTATGAAGGAGCATGGCTTGATTATAAGACACTTACATGGGATTGGAATTCTGATATCATAAATCCGATGTATCCAACCCTGGATATGATGTTGAACTATGTAAAGGCAAACCCGGAACCTCAACGGCCTTTCATTATGTGTGAGTATGCCCACGCTATGGGGAACTCTTTAGGTAACTTCAAAGATTACTGGGATTTAATCCGCAGCAATAAAAAGCACTTCCAGGGAGGTTTTATCTGGGATTTTGTAGATCAGTGTTTTCAACGCGTAAATGCCAAAGGCGATACTGTTTATACTTACGGAGGCGATTATGAACCTAAGGAGGCAGCCACTAAATGGAATTTTGCGGCAAAAGGTGTCTTTTACGCTAACCGCACGCCTTATCCACATGCCTGGGAAATGAAAAAGGTATATCAGGATATTCACACCAAATTATTGAATAACAAAAGCCTGAACATCTACAATGAAAAGTTCTTTACCGGCCTCGAAAATGTAAAATTGCATTGGGAAGTGATAGTAAACGGACAGTCGGTTCAGCAAGGAGATGTTGTATCGTTGAACGTAAATCCTCAGGATTCCGCATCGATTACCCTACCGATCAGGAAAACGAAAGGAGGCGAGGCTTTTCTTAATCTTATCTACAGTCTTAAATCGGCAGAACCCTTGAAACCTGTCGGCCATATCATTGCTATCGAACAATTAAAACTGGGCGGAGAGTATAAAAATGTTATTGCATTGGGAGATAAGGGAAGTATAGCGAAAAACGAGACTGCAGATGAGTTAAACATCAGTTCGGATAAAGCCACTATTTCGTTCGATAAGAAAACCGGAATGTTAAAGCGGTATGCGGTTGGTAACGCAGTGCTTCTGGACCAGAATTACCTGTTCAGGCCTAATTTCTGGAGAGCACCAAGCGACAATGATTTTGGAGCCAGATTCCAGACGAAACTAAAAGGCTGGAAGGATGCAGGGCTTAATCCTGTATTAAAAACAATCACATCTGAAACTCAGAAAAATAGTGTAATAGTTCGAACCGAGTATAGGTTGCCACAGGTATTCGCCAATCTTAGTATCGAATATGCCATCAACGCTGCAGGAGAGATTGCGGTTAAAGAGAAAATTCTGGTGGCTGACACCAGCAAGAAAGTAGAAATACTTCCGCGTTTCGGTATGCAATGGACATTGCCTGAAGGCTTTAATGCCATTGAATATTACGGACGTGGCCCTCATGAAAACTATATTGACCGCAATTTTAGCGCCCACCTGGGTCTGTACAAACAATCGGTAGACGCACAATATTTCCCTTATGTTACTCCGCAGGAAACAGGTAATAAAACCGATGTGAGATGGTTTAGGGTCAGCAATACTAACGGCCTGGGCCTTGAAATCAGGGGATCACAGCCTTTAAGCATAAGCGCAAAACATTATTTCGACAATGACCTCGACAACGGTGATGAACGGAATCAACGCCATGCCGCAGATGTTAGCCCACGTCCGCAAACGCAGTTGAATATTGATTTGAAGCAAAACGGAGTTGGCGGCCTGGATAGCTGGGGAGCAAGGCCTCTGCAACAATACCAGATGCCATTTGGAAACTATGAATTCAGTTTTCTTATTAAGCCAGTGCTTCAAGGGAGTAAATAGTTTGTGATTTTAAGTAGGATGAATTCAGAATTACAATAAGTTCCGTTGGCTGAAGCACAACGGCAATAGATACTTCAGGCGAAGTGCCAAATACAGGCTAAAAGAGCGGAAAGTGATATCTATTGCCGCCAATGCTATTAAGTTAAGGCGTCGAGTATGCGTGCGGTAGCCTTTCTCTCCCCTTGGGAGAGATGCCGTAAGGCAGAGAGGGTATGAGACATTGCATATCCCGAATGCAGGCTAAAAGAGTAGAAAGGAATATCTATTGCCGTCAGTTTCAACTGACGGAATACTAGAGAGAATAAACACATACACAATAATGGATAACATAAAGCAAGCTATTGCGAAAACAAAACTAAAAAGTACACTTCTGATGCTTGGGGGCATCCTGATGTCTGCTACGGTTTTTGCGCAGCCGCCCAAAGAAAAACTGGCGGACAAGCCCGTATTCAGCGACCCAATTTATGATGGCGCCGCAGACCCTGTAATTATCTGGAATAAGAAAGAGAAAAAATGGTTCATGTTTTATACCAATCGCCGGGCAACGGACATGACTCTGGATGGTGTTAAATGGGTACATGGAACGCGGATCGGTATAGCAGAATCAACAGACGGAGGAGCAAGCTGGAAGTACCGCGATACAGCTAACATTAAATTTCGCCCAACGGCCGAGTATACCCATTGGGCGCCCGATGTGTTTGAACACAAAGGCTTATACCACATGTTTCTTACGTATGTACCCGGTGTTTTTGATAACTGGAATCATCCCCGCGAAATTGTTCATTTAACGAGCAAAGACCTTTTGAACTGGGATTACAAGTCCACCTTGAAGCTTGTTACCGATAAGGTTATTGATGCCACTGTTTACCAATTACCGAACGGCACATGGCGGCTTTGGTACAATAACGAGAAGGACGCCAAAACTATTTATTATGCAGACAGCAAAGACCTGGAAAACTGGGACCTGAAAGGAAAAGTAATTCAAGAGCGGGGAGAAGGGCCAAAGGTATTTCGCTGGAAAGGAAAATACTGGATGCTGGTTGATAACTGGGCCGGTATGAGTTTTTATTCTTCAGACGATGCAACGCATTGGACAAAACAACCGGAAAGGATTCTTGAGCTTCCTGGAAAGGGGAAAGAAGACCAGGCAATTGGCGGGCATGCAGATGTAGTAGTTTCGGGTGATCGGGCTTTCGTTTATTACTTTACACATCCCGGAAGAATTACGAAAAAGTATGCAGACAAGGTTGAAACACGCAGAAGTGTGATCCAGGTAGCTGAACTGGAATATAAAAATGGAACAATCTCGGTAGATAGAGATAAACCAGTTTACATACAATTAGATAAAGACGCAATTAACAAAAGGAAATAAGATTTCGCGCAGAGACGCAAAGGGTTCGCAAAGGCGAAAAACGTTGACATTAAAAACCGAAGTCGTGACTCTACCACTAAATAGCTCCCCTCTCTTTTGGAGAGGGGTTGGGGGTGAGGCTTTTTGAGTAAAATACTCTTATGAATAATAATTTTTTAAAGAATTTAGGCTTGTTATGCCTATTGGTTGTTGGATTTGAAGTTAAAGCGCAGCAAAATCCGCCTTTGCCTCAACCGGTAATCCCGGATTATGTTGCCGACCCTTCCGTTGCGTATTTTAACGGTACATACTATTTATACGGAACGTCCGACATTGATCATGGTTTACTTGAAATGGGCCCGCCTGTTGTATGGACATCGAAAGACCTTGTAAACTGGAGTTATAAAGGAGTGCTTTTTAAAGGTTATGATTGGAACAAACCTTACACTTTTGGTCCCGAAGGAAAAAAGAAAACGGGTTATTTCAGATATTGGGCACCTGGTGTCGTAATTAAAAAAGGTAAAGTTTATCACTTGTATCCTACACTTCTAAAGCCGGATAATAAACTTGGTACGTACCATTTAACATCAAAAAGTCCGGAAGGCCCGTTCCAATTCAGCAATGGGAAAGGGATTTTCTTTAATGAGCCGGAAAAAGAAAAAGAAGAAACTAAGCCTGTTTTTGCAGATATAGATGGAGACCCATTTGTAGATGACGATGGGCAGGCCTACATTTACTGGCGCCGTAGAAAGGCTGCCAAATTAAGTAAAGACTGGAAAACGATAGAAGGCCCGGAAGTAACTATTTCCACGAAAAGATCCGGGTATTCAGAAGGTCCCTTCCTGTTTAAACGAAACGGCATTTATTACTATTTCTACACCTTATCTGGCGGAGCTAACTACGTGTATGCTTATATGATGAGCAAAACAGGGCCATTGGGGCCATTTGTTGCCCCAGAGCAGGATATGGTATTCAAATCCGATCTAGCCAAAGGCGTTTGGGGGCCAGGTCATGGTAATGTGCTGCATGTTCCCGGCACAGACGACTATCTGTTTTTCTACCTGGAATACGGTCAGGGAGGCACTACCCGTCAGGTTTATCTTAACCGCCTGCAATTTAACGCCGATGGAACCATTCAGCCTGCACAGGTAACTACTACAGGTGTTATGGAAATGCCCAATTTGAACAAAAGGACGCTTATACATCCTGTAAAAGTTACCGCTTCAAGCACAAGGAAAGATACCGTAATCAATACAACTATCGACACGGTAATTGATAAGCTACTAGCCATGCCTCCCAAATTTGTTGAAACGGAACTTTTGAGCGTTCAGCGTACACTAGATTTTAAACCAGAAAATGCTATTGACGGTTCAAACGGAACTTTTTGGATGAGCGACAATGCCGATAAGCAGCCCTGGTATCAGCTTGATTTGGGTGCAATTAAAGGGGTAAAGACTCTGGAGCTCTTTTTCGTAAAATCTACCCTGGGGCATCGTTTTAAAATAGAGAAATCGGAGGATGGCCAGAAATGGGAGGCTGTAAATATCCCTGCCTCAAAGGAGATCCGCTCTCCCGAAGTCATTAATAAAATAGGAAAAACCCGTTTCATCAAGTTAACCATCTTGTCGGGTGCGCCTGGTTTGTGGGAGGTTAAAGTGTATTAATAAAGCTGTAAATGCCTGTCAAATAGAGGGTATGATAGGTTAGACGACCAATGTCCCCCGCTGGAGGGAAGAACAATGCTATTAAGTTAAGGAATTTGCATGGTGTGCGGTTGCCTTTTCTCTCCCTCGGGGAGAACCGACCAACGGGAGCTCAATGAGACCTTTAAAAAACAAATTAAAAGCCTCAATAAATGCCGAAGGCAGAGAGGGTATAAGACTATGCTAACCATCATGTCTTAACTTAATAGCATTTGGAGGGGGAAGGAATAAACGATATGCAGAAATATAAAAAACACACACTAAATGAAACTAAATTTACTTGCTTTACTCATTTTTTGCATCGGACAATTTTCGTCGTATGCAAAAGCCAATGAGCCCGATTCAGCTTACCTGTTTGCCTACACAACCAATGAATACAAAAGACATAACGGGCTTCATTTTGCCTGGAGTACCAATGGTAAAAGTTGGCAGGCGCTAGGTCCCGAATACAAATATATGCGCTGCGCTTACGGACGCGAGAAATCAATCATACAGCCCATGTTGCTGAGGGATAAGCAAGGATTGTGGCATTGTTTGTGGTCATTGAACAATACAGAGGGAACGTTTGCTCATGCCACTTCGACTGACCTGGTGAACTGGAAAAGAGAGTCGTATTCGAAAGTAATATCAAATGATAACTGCCTGAAGATCGAAGTAACCAATAATGGCGATAAGTACAATTTAACATGGGTGGGGTCCCTGAGTGGAAAAGAGAAAATCTATCGAGTTACAACCCACGAGTTTAAGGAGTATTCCGAAGCAAAGGAGGTCCATCCCGGAATGCGCTCTGACGGGCTGCGGAGTACTGTGGAAATAAGAGGAGTGAAGCAAACCGGAACTAAACACAAAGTAGAATGGAGCGTGATTGATGGATTGATTAAAGCACAGCAGATGTCGGTATACAAGAGCCTGTTACAGGGAGAGGGAAGCGCCGAAGACGCTACGCGTTTTGCCTTGTTGAAACCGGTAGAAGCCAGAATTGATGTTACTACCACAGGAAGCAAAACCATAAGCGATATGTTGATCGGAGTATTTTTTGAGGATATCAACTATTCAGCCGATGGTGGGATGTATGCAGAGCTGATTCAAAACCGCGACTTTGAATATACCTTGAGCGATAAAGAAGGCAAAGACAAAAACTGGAACAGCCGCACGGCCTGGAAGCTAAAAAGAGAAGGGGCCTCGTGGACAATTGATTCCTTAGCTCCAATTCATCCTAACAATAAGCATTATTCTAAATTGGAACTGGAGAACCCCAGAGCTGTTTTAGCAAACGAAGGATTCGACGGAATAGCCCTGAAAGAGGGAGATAAATACTACTTCTCGTTGTTCTCCCGGGTATTGAAAGGAAAAGGAGGGAGAATTCTGGTGCGTTTGGTTGATAAAGATGGTAAGGTATGCGGAGAAGCTGCGCTGAACAGCACTTCTGCCGATTGGAAAAAGCAGGAAATCGTGCTGACCTCTACACAAACCGTAGGGGAGGCGCAGTTGGAAATCCATCCGCAATTTGTCGGGACGATAGCCATGGATATGATTTCACTGTTCCCGCAAAAAACATTCAAAGGACGCCGGAATGGCCTAAGGCCAGACCTGGCTCAGGCCATTGCCGACATAAAGCCGCGATTTATGCGCTTCCCCGGTGGATGTCTGGCTCATGGTGGTGGCCTGGACAATATGTATCGCTGGAAAAATACGATCGGCCCATTAGAAGCACGAAAACCGCAACCGAACATTGCCGACTATCATCAGAGTGCCGGATTGGGTTATTTGGAATATTTCCAGTTCTGCGAAGATATAGGTGCCGAACCATTGCCGGTTGTAGCTGCAGGAGTGCCTTGCCAAAATTCCCCGAGAGGCCAGCAAGGAGGTATCCCGATGAATCAAATGGATGACTACGTGCAGGAAGTACTGGACCTTATTGAATGGGCCAATGGCAGTGTAAACACAAAATGGGGCAAAATACGTGCGGAATTGGGGCATCCTAAACCCTTTAATCTTAAATATTTAGGCCTGGGTAACGAAGACCAGATCTCCGATGTATTTGAAGAGCGGTTCACCATGATTTACAAAGCGGTGAAAGCGAAATATCCGGAAATTACTGTGATTGGAACATCGGGCCCTAATTCTGAAGGTACTGACTACCAGGAAGGTTGGCAGGTGGCCAACAAATTAGGTATCCCTATGGTTGACGAGCACAACTACCAAGCTGTGGGCTGGTTTCTTCACAATCAACATTACTACGACCGCTATGACCGAAGCAAATCTAAAGTCTATCTCGGAGAATATGCTGCACGTGCTGCCCAAGGCCCTAATTTAGAATCGGCATTGGCAGAGGCGCTTCATCTAACCAATCTCGAGCGAAACGGCGATGTGGTGAGTATGGCTTCCTACGCTCCCTTGTTGGCTAAGGAGGGGCACACGACGTGGAATCCAGACCTGATTTACTTTAACAACACCGAGATAAAACCTACGGTAGGGTATTATGTGCAAAAATTATATGGACAGAATTCTGGAGATCAATACCTACCCGCTTCGGTAAGCTTGTCTAATAACCACGATGCTGTAAAAAAACGAGTGGCGATATCCGTAGTACGCGATTCAAAGTCTAAAGATTTGATCATAAAATTGGTGAATTTACTTCCGGTTGTTGTTAAAACTACTACCGACTTTCAGAATATAACTCTCTTTGGAACAAACATCATGAAAACCGTACTACAGGGACAACCAAAAGACAAAAAAATAATGCCGGTGGTGACAGAGGTTTCCCTTGCTGAGGTTCAATCAACAGAGTTGCCCCCGTACTCATTCACCGTGCTAAGAGTTAAAACGAAATAAGATTCCAGACAATTGTTCTAATAAAAACAGCTTTTTAATTAATAATGAAGATAACAATGAAAGTAGCTATTAAGCTATTAGTTTTTACAGCACTCATTTCCCAGCAGGCTATAGCCCAAGAAAAATTAAAAGAAAAAGATATGAGTGCTTACCTGATGGTTTATTTTAAGGATGAAACACATGGGCTTTATATGGCACTTAGTAAAGACGGCTATTCGTTTACCGATATAAATAATGGGAAGCCAATTATGGCCGGCGATACCATTGCCCTGCAAAAAGGAATTCGCGACCCTCATATTATGCGTGGCCCCGACGGTGCATTTTATCTGGCGATGACCGATTTGCATCTTTTTGCGGAAAAAGCAGGCTTTCGTAATACCCAGTGGGAGAGAGATAAGAGCTATGGCTGGGGAAATAACCGCTCTATGGTGCTGATGAAATCCAGGGATTTGATAAACTGGAGCCGTAGCATAGTAAGAGTGGATCAGGCTTTTCCAGGCTTGGACAGCATTGGTTGTGCCTGGGCGCCCGAAACCATTTACGATAAGGACAAGAAAAAGATGATGATCTATTTCACCATGCGTTTTAAAAATGGCAAAAACAAAATTTATTATTCGTATACAGACAATGATTTTACAAAGCTGGAAACCGCTCCAAAATTATTGTTTGAATATCCGAAAGATATATCCTATATCGATGCGGATATAACCAGGGTAGGGAAGAAATATCACCTGTTCTATGTACCTCATGATGGAACTCCGGGTATAAAACAAGTTGTGTCCAAATCATTAACCAGCGAATATGTTTACGATGCAAAACCATACGATCCGGAACCTAAACCCTGCGAAGCCCCAACGGTATTTAAGCGAATAGGTGAAAAGAAATGGGTTCTCATTTATGATATTTATGGCATCAGTCCTCACAATTTTGGCTTCAGCGAAACCAGCGATTTCGTGAATTTTAAAGACATCGGGCATTTTAATGAAGGGGCTATGAAATCGACCAATTTTTCTTCTCCTAAACACGGAGCGGTTGTCCATCTCACTAAAAATGAGGCAGATGCTTTGGCTAAGAAATGGAATTTTAGTGCGTGGTTTTAGTATAGTACAGCCGAAGATGTACGGATAGAAATGTTAAAAGTTAAAACAGCCATCGATCTTATGATTGTAGGCTGTTTTAGCAATGTTCAGTCTGTTCAATATTTCTTAAAAAAGATGAGTGGTTAAAAAAACGACATCTCCATCTGGAAATGGTAGCTTTTCTAAACTTCAAACTTATTTGTCTTTATTTCTCACTTAACTTGAGCATGGCCTTCGCGACCCTAGCAGTAGTTTCATCATACTCTTCATGACCATAACCGTGCTTTTCATTCAACTCATAAAACGCACGATAAATGTCAAACGGATTCTGAGAGTCAGTAACCCAATCAACAATTAAGTCTAAAATTTCATTCATTATCGGCTGATAAGTCATTCGGCCATCCGACTTGCGGATACCATTATTATCAGATTTACGTTTACCGAGATTCAGGAAAATATTCTTTTCATCGTAAATAATATCCCGGACCTCCTTATAATCGAGTCCCTTTGGTAAATGATCTATCAATAACTTGCGGATACCATTGTAATAGATTTTGTATTTTTCATCCGGGTTTTCGAAATCCTTGCCGATTAATTGTTTAAGTTCATCAACTTCCACCAGATTCCCAGATTCCGAGTTGATCGTTAATTGACGCCCTTTTTTTTCATTGACCCTTTGCAAGAGTTCGAGGCGCTCCAGATCTTCCTGGGAAAGCGACTCCTCTTTTTTTTTATTTGGCTTTTGCTCCATATTTTTTAATGTAATTCTAGAATTTGTTTAATCTTTTCACTCGCAGCTCGGATACTTTCCCTATCCCAAGCGATCGGATTCAGCCTGTTTACCGCCTCACTGTAATCTGGATAAAACTCCTTAAAGGCCGCATGATATTTCTTACCATATAGATTTTCCTGATACCAGGTAAAGAAGGAATAGACAAGTGAAGGGTGTATTTCTTGTTCTTTGGCGAACTTTTCCACTAGGTAAGGATTGTTAATGTACCGTTTTATATACTCGAACTTTTCCAATGACAGGAAGAAGTCTCTGGCGAAAGAATTAGCCTTCTCTTCAATTAAGAATAGATCAGCTTCGCCTGAAAGATGGAAATTGCTTCTAGAAACGATCTCAAAGTCAAACAGCACATGATGCAGCTCATGTATCAAAGTAAACCACAGATTAGGATATTTCTTGTTGAAATCTGTGAGAACAATACAAGGCTTTCCATTGATGATAAACGTAGCACCGCGAACCTGAGTAGTTGAGAGATAATTCTGGAAAATAACCGTCACGCCTATATTGTATAAGGCCTTACATACCGTAAACAGACCTGTCTGAACATCCTGAGAATAAGGCTTAATATTTACAATCAGATTCTTAAGCTTTTCGCGGTCATATTCATAGGGATTATTGATCACCTTAAAAGTCTGATAAGCAGATTTTACCCAGAAATCCTTCATCTTATCCGAAAAATTCCTTTTCGTACGACTATATAAAGGCTCGTCTAATTGCTGTTCAAATTCTGAGATCGAGCTGAATCCAAAAAAGTTTAGTGCTTTTTGCACCAAGGTATCCGTATCGTCCTCGCCCCCAAAAAAGCCCAGGCGGGTCAGCGTTTTAATGTCAAAGTTTTTTAACAGGAAAGTTGCCTTTCTGGCACTATTAATCGATGCAATATTCTCCGGGTTCTGATTCTTCAGCACCAGTTGAATAAATTCATCAATATTTATTCCTAGAAACTCTGCAATTTTAACAATATGAATTAAGTTCGGTTGTTTGGCACTTCCGTTAATGATCTCCTCAAATACATCCTTGTCTATATTAAGAAGTTTTAAAGCCTTGGTTTTACTAAGGCTATATTCAGATAGTTTCAGCTCAAACCTTCCCCATATATCCAACTTTGGTTCGTCATTGAATATGTTTTTAAGCAGGTTTTCAATATCTAAATTTTGCATGAATGAGGGTGTTTACCCTTCAAATATAATAATAATTGTTGTTTTTAAAGCAATTCGAGGGAAATTACCCTTTATTTAGTGCTTTAAGAAAATATCTACCTTGTTTCTAATTAAGGGACGACTAGTAAGAATATTTTATTCCTTACACTTGCAATTCAATTTCGCTAGCAACTGCATAATTCTTTCCACCTGGTGCATAATGAAGAGTATATAAATTCGAATTTATCAGTCTGTAGATATATGAAGGATAAAATATCAAAGGTGCACGAAGAAATAAATACCCTCATTTTAGCTTTCCAAAATGCTGTAATTGCTGAAGAGCAAATTCTGTCAAATTGGAAAGCTATTCAAGATAAGATTAAAGCACTTGAGGCGAAAACTGCTAAGAAATAATGTTGAAAATAAAATAAGTATCTCTGCCCTTTATGAAAAACATCATCCATCTTTGTTGTTCCACTGCTTAGGTTGAGAAAAGATGGGCGATGGATGTCTTGTTGTGTGGGTAAATTTAGAGATTATAAGTCCTTAAGTAATTGCTTAAGAAAAGCATCTGTCACAGTTTCTCTCTCTCCCTTATCATATACACTGAGTAGGTAAATCCTTTCACCCACTATTTGCACAAAAGTTATTAATCGAGCGCCTCCACTTTTTCCTTTACCCTTACTTTTTATTGCAAATCTTATTTTATAACAGTTTTTAAATATTTCACTCCCTTGTATCGGCTCATCCATCAAAAGATCAGCTAATACCATTAAATCTTCTTTAATTGAAGGAAACTTTTTGTGTAGCTTTTTGAATTCCTTTTGAAAATTTGGAGTGGGAATAATGTTATAACCCATTTAGAAATTCCTTAAGAGATGGCACCTCTAATTCACCTTTTTCAATTAGTTTCATTTCCTGATACCCAGCCTTAATACTTTCCGAAATATTAAACGCCTCCAGTTTCTTTTCCAGTTCTTTCCAGTCCTTTAGTGGGATTTGAACTGCGGTAACTTTACCTTTTCCATTTGAAACAAGTTGTACATTCATCTTAAATTTATTTATGATGCCCTTAATACGAGCATCGAATCATTTTTAAATATTGAGGTCTCTCTTTTTCGGCTCACTAAAATGTTATGTCTGCAATTTAACAAAAATAGCTTTTGTAAACAACGAAGGTGTATTTGCCCCTTTGGTAATGATAACCCGCACGGATGGGGACGGGTATAGGCTCCAGATATTATATTTTAACATTTGTTTCCAATCTGTATATAGCCAGCAGGCTTCATTAATCCTATTCCCTAATTTTCGTTTAAACCTAAATGGCTACGATTAAAGGCCAAGTCAATATTTTCGGGTAGTAGAAATAGAAATCGATTGACACGATACTGTAGGCTCGATTTTTTTCATTGTCCCCCCTTCGATTGGATGTTTTACGTCTCTTAAAGTGTTTCTGTTTGCTCTAGCTTAGCATTACTCCAATAGCCAATTAATTTTTTTGACAGCAGTATAATTTAGCGTTTCGAAAATGGTAAAGAATCCTTTAGAGCGCTCTGGCGGATGGTGATTTTGAAAGAGTAACATAACCAATATGGACAAAAAAATATCAACTCAGGACATCGCAGTAAAAGATGCGGCGGAGCTATCCAGGCTTTGGAGCGAGGTTTGTATGGGAAATCAACGTTCGTATTCCTTAATCCATCAGAAGCTTTACCGTGCCCTTTATGTATATGGAAAGCGGATATTAAATGACGATGAAGTTACGAATGACCTAATACAGGACATGTTTATCAAATTGTGGCTAAGAAAGGAATTAACTGGGCCACTGGATAATGTTAAGGGATATTTCTTTACCGTTATGCGGTCGGCTTGTTTTGATTACATAAAAAGTAGAGATACTGTCAGAGCGAAAAAGGCAGACATTGAATTTTTAGATTTTCAAATTTCAATTGAAGATGAGATTACACAACGGGAAGCGGCGCTTAAGCAAAAGAGGGCCATTGAGTATGCCTTAAATCGCTTGCCTGCACGACAACGTGAAATAATTCGGCTCCGTTTTTTTGAAAGCCTGGATTGCGCTGAGATAGGGATAGTTACCGGAATAAAATATCAATCTGTTGTAAATCATATGTACAGGGCAGTTCAAACCTTGAGAGAAGTGTATAATTCTGAAGATAAGTTACGGGTGGCTTAATTTGCTATACAGAACACTCCGTCTTCTTTCTTTCGGGAATCCAGTTGTTGTTATTCTTTATATCCTGTTCATTTTCAGGTACTTTGAAAATGTGCATTTTGTCATCTCGAGTAGAGAACATTGAGAAAGAAAAATATAGAGATGACATTTTGTATGTGCTATAAGTATGTATTTATTGCCGTTGGCTTCAGCCAACGGGAGTTAAGAATATATTCAAGGGCTTTAGCCACATTAATGCGGCTAAAGCCTTTAATTGTATTCCCTTTTATCCGTCAGCTAAAGCTGACGGCAATAAATAACCCGCATCTATTTCAAAATACCTAAAAATGAGCAGGATATAAATGATGTCATTATAACGATAGGAGAGATAATTTAAATTAACCAATAATCGTTTGGTAACATTCAATATAATCTGCCACCATCTTCTCTTGTGAAAAGTTGGTGCTTGCCCAGCGATTACAGGACTTTCGGCTTATTGAATGGATATGCGAGACAGCTTCCACTGCTTCATCTACCGTGTTCACCAGGAAGCCCGTTTCCTGGTGTTTGATTAGTTCTGGCATAGAGCCGCGGTTAAAAGCAATCACCGGTGTTCCGCATAGCATGGCTTCAGCAACGCTTAATCCAAAAGGTTCGTTAAAATGTATAGGGTGCAGTAAAGCATAAGCATTTCCGAGTAATTCCCGCCTTTCATCAGGGGCAGCACTTCCAAGGTATCTGATATCATCATTTAATTCAGGTTGAATTTGCTCATTAAAGTACTTCTGATCCTGAATTATACCCGCAATGAGTAATCTCCTTTTGCATTTTTTTGCAATGCTAATTGCGTCAGCTGTCCCTTTATCGGGATGTATGCGTCCGAAAAACAAAAGATAATCTTTAGGAACAGGAGTAAAGCTAAAATCCGAAAGGTTTAAACCGTTATATACAGTAGCCAGGTAGTTTAATTCGGCACTGCGGTCGGCATTACTAATAGAAACGTAGTGAGAAGAACCATTATATTTTCTATAAACTGGTAGTATTTTTTTGGAAGAAAATCCATGAATGGTAGTCAATACCGGAGTATAAATTAAATGAGAATAGGTAAGGGGTAAAAAATCAAAATGGTTATGTATCAGGTCGAATTCATGTGCCTTTTCCATAAGGTTGCTAATATGCAGGCATTCTATCACCTTAGCGTCCCCATTAAAGTCCTCTTCATAGCCTTTTTCTACTACTGCATCCAAATTGGCAGCGGTAATAGAATCCTGGGTCGCAAATAACGTTACGTTAATTCCTGCAGCCACCAATCCTTCAGTAATATTTGACGCAACCTGTTCCCATGGCCCATAGTGCCTGGGAGGGGTTCTGCGTGCTACTGGTGATAAAATAGCAATATTCATTATCCAATATTAGCAGCTAAACAGGAGTTACTTCCTTATTTAAGGAGTTAAAAGGTGATTTTTGCGAAGAAATATATTCCTCCATTGTTAACCGGGCCATCAAATAACTAACCGTAGATTCTGCCCCCTGGTTAAGGTTTATCTGAAATTCTTCGAGTCCGTCATAACAGCCTCCGGTACAAGGGTTATAGATGATTTGTTGCAGGTGGTTGCTCCCCAGAAACCAATTAAACGCTACAGATAGTTTTTCAAGATATTCCAGGTCTTTAAACACTTGATAAAACCTGTCTAAAGCCAGCACAGTGTAGGCTACATCAATAGGTTGCTCGCCATAAAGCCCAGCTTGTTCGCCTTTCATCAGCCACTGTTTATTTGAAATTACCTTGATGCCGTCATCACTAAAAATGCGGCTTAAAAGAAATGCCATAGAAGCCTGTGCAATTTCCTTATAAATAAGATTTCCGGTTATTTGATAAGCACACAATAATGATTCGGGTAATATACTGTTGCCATAAGTAAGGTAACTTTCAAACCATTCCCATTCAAGCTCGCCTTCATGCTTATACATTTGCACCAGCCTTTGGGCCAGAGTATCAGTTAATGCCCTGTATTCAATATGCTTGTTATTCTTGTTATAATAGAACAGCCCTTTTAAGGCAAAAGCCATTGCCCGGGTAGAGTGTATATTTTCAAAAGTTTCAACAACTGGTTTAAATAGATCAATAGCTAAATTGATTAAGGGGTCAGGCAGCACATCCCGATGTGCAATAGTTAGGCCCAAAGCCCATATAGCCCTTCCGTTCGAGTCTTCAAGGTTAGTTTCCTGATTCTGTAAGGTAAAGTTTCCGTGCTCATCTACATAGTTTAAAAAACTGCCATTTTCTTGTTGGCAATGCTTTATAAAGTTAAGGTAGGTGGTAATGTATGGCAGCACTTCGTCATCTCCTTTTAGCTTATAAGTCATCACCAGCGCTATCAAAGCCCGCACATTATCGTCCAGGGTGTATCCCGAGCTAATATCAGGCTGGTCTATTTTTGAAAACTGAATCATTCCTACCGGGGTGGTCAAATGTTTAATATGCGCAAGATTTATTTCAGGTATTCTAAAATCGAGATTAAAAACATTGCGTATTTTCTTAAAGAGGTTAGCATGGGTTAATGATACATTTTCCCAGGCGCTGGGAACTATTCTTTGCAGTCCATTGGTGCTCAACGTCCTTGTAAGCCCTTCATTATTTAGCATAAGGGTAATAGTGGTGGCAAGAGCTGCAGAATCCTGAAAATCAAAGATAAATCCAGCATCATC
>Ga0307408_100000707_pt1 | contig 27239 bp, 17 predicted proteins | sample 322Cmetagenome_FD_202116 | JGI IMG/M metagenome (GOLD analysis project Ga0307408, IMG submission 202116) | Maize rhizosphere microbial communities from greenhouse at UC Davis, California, United States - 322HYB-C-3 | ecosystem: Host-associated > Plants > Roots > Rhizosphere > Soil | place...
TTGCATAACTTAAGGAGTCTGCAAGCAGTGTAAGATTGTTGCCTGTATTCAATATTGTATTTGCACTAACTTCAACCAGGCTTTTTACCGAGGCTGGGCCAGCAATTGACTTTATCCCTCCGTTGCTGAAACTTACAACATTATAAGAGAGTGCTCCTACCGTTTGGTTTTCCTCCCCATCATAGCTTATTTTGGCTATAAGCGTATCTCTAACCGAATTGAGCCAGCTACCCCCGATATTCACAGGGAAACCACCAGATTTTAAGCTGCTATTTCCCTTAAAGTCTCCTCTGATGTTAATTGAATTTATATTGGAGGAGTACGCTATTGTAGCTGGTGAAACTATGGAAAGGCTTCCTTTAAGATAAAACGGGCCTAACTCAGCAGCGTTGATCATTTTAACACCCGCTCCGCTGAGTTCCAGATCTGTATATGACACAAACGGTTCCACCGATTGAGGTACAGCAGCAACGTATCTAATCAGCCCGTTAGAAAGAATAGTATTAGTCCCGGTAGCGGAAAGGCTGAAAGGAGAGCCTGACAATAAGCTAATCACACTTCCCGAAGCCGCTGTTAAAGATGAGTTGTTTTCCGCGTTTTCATTGATGGATTGAATGCTTCCGTTAATGTTCAGATTTCCCTTTACCTCAATTTCTGCGTTGTTCACATAATTTCTAAATCCCGATCTAAGCAAAAGGTTATTGAGGCTAAGGTTCGAAATTTCCGACACGAGTTTAGTTGCATGTGCAGCCCCGTAAACTATCAGCGATGAGGCATCATTAATTTTTAGAGAATTAGCTTGCAAGCTCCCTTTTCCTGTTAATGTATTTACAATAGATGCATCCGCCGACGTCTGAATTAGCTCATTTACCGAAACAGTTACTCCACTATCAATACTTAGAACTACCGGCTTTGCTGTTCCAAGAACGATACTTCCAACGCTACTGTTGGTAAATATGCGAGGCTGGTTAATGAAACTCAGGGAACCAATATTAGCAACATCAGAGGCTCCGGGGATATAACCCGCACTCCAGTTAGCAGCGTTGTTCCAATCAGAGTTAGCGCTTCCCAGCCAATTACCCGCCTTTAAAAAGCTGAGCGTTCGGCCCTGAATGTTAAAGCTGTTGAATGCTCTTTTTTTAGGGTCAGACTGTGTTAGTGCTGGCTGAGCTTGATTTTCTGAAAAATAAAACTGAATTGATTGATTATTTACCGGCCCATTTACTGTATAATCTGCTACAAGAAAATAATAGCGCTCGGGGCTCCCGTTAAAGCTTTCCGAAAGATTGGGTATACTTAATATTTTATCGGTATCATTATTGATAAGTATGCTGGCAACCAAAGCATCGTCAGGAGACAATACCTTATCTGCCGACTTATATAAACGTCCATTGGTAAAGTAATTGCCAATCTTGTTAGTGCTTGATACGTTAATCTGCTTGATAACGGACATGCCTTCCACCTGGAGTCCAAAGCCAAAAAGTAAAATATCTTTTTGTCCATATGCGATAGGAGAAGGGCTCAAGTCTGAATTCAGGTTTGTTACTGATATAGCCGACTCACTGATTGTAAAGTTTCTGCCAATAATATTGGAACTTTGATATCCTTTTTTACCAGATACAATTGCCTCCTCTTTTTGCTGACTCGAAAATCCAAACTGTATACTTCCTGGAACGGTTTCGGACGCACTGGTATAATTTGCAACCAGGAAGTAGTATTTATTGGTTTCAGAGCTGAAAGCTTCACTAAGGCCGCCAATATTGAGGTTGTTCTTTTTAAATTTTGTAGTAGAATTTACCCGGATATCATCGGCTGAAAAGATGTTATCTGAAGATCGGTAAAGCCTGAATTCTGTGAAATAATCATTATGATTATCGGGCGATACTATGTTGATATTAAATTCGTTTACAGTTAGTGTTCCTCGGATGCTTAGTCCAAATCCAAAAAGTACAACATCTCTTTGCCCCAAAGTTAAGTTGCCTTGCGTGATTCCGCTCGCGGGACTATTGCTTCCTGTAAGGGTTATTGTTTGGGCACTCGTTTCTACCGTGGATAGTAAAGGTAGCATAAATGCTAAAGACAATCCTACGCAAGTGCTCCCAGCAACCTTTAAGCGACAAAAAAAGGACTTTAAACAAGCCTCTAAACTTGATAAATTCATAAGTTTTTATTTTGAATGTAAATAAGTTGAGAGCGAGCAGATGAGGAAACTGAGAACGAAAATTTTTCAGGAGATGATTTCTTCTACGTTAGAAAAAACGACTGGTTGCGAAAAAAATGAAAAGCTTGGAATTTTAAATGTTTTTTTATTTAAGTTATTGTTAATGAGTTAGATGTGAAAATTGTTTAGGTGCGTTTTATCTGTAAAGTGAAACGAAAAAGTTCTCCACTCAGCGGATTTTATCGGAGGATGATGTCATAAGAGGAGGATATTTCCTGTGCTCAGGTGTATTGGCCCACGCTTCCTGTGTCAAAGTGGTAATGCTATTTAATTCAACGAAATTGGCAATATTAAACCCGCGGTTTTGCTTTTAGCGGATCACAGATCCTTTTTATCTTTAAGTTCGACTTTGTCCTGCGGAACAAGTCGGACAGCGTACGGTTAAAAACTCGCACCTGCAAACGCACTACATACTCAGACCAGCTTGAGGAGGGTGGAGGTAGAAAATAAAGCAAAACGCCTGGCTCAAGTAAGAGACCAGGCGTTTCCTTTAAAACGGATCATAGATCCTTTTTTATCGCTAAGTTGGACTTTGTCTTGCGGAAACACGTCGACCAGCGTGCGTGCCAAAATAAGGAAAGCTTAAGCAAAAACGCCTGGCCCCCAATAAAGAGAATCAGGCGTTTTTGCTTTAATAATCGATACACGCGGCACAGGGGCACCAGCTTGGGGGGGGACTTTAATGATAAGCCAGCGCCAATTCCTCCACCAACCTGATGATATGTATCAGAAATCCCATATAGTAGAGAACCAATACCATAACCGCCCCCAGCTCCATGACTATACTCGCGCTAGCTTAGGGGCCGCTGGTAGCGACAGCTCGTGAAAGCTTCCATCCTGTTGCCGCTGCGAACTGAGCCGGCCTATCCAATACAAAAAGGTGTGGTAGAGGATGCCAGCCTCTTTGCTGTACTTTTTCTTGCTTAACCCACTTTGGGCCCAGGCTTGAATATGCCCCTCCATCTCTGCTACTCTTGTAATCGATTTTTCCATGCAACAAGTTTAAAAATTTGTTAACCCGGAAAATAGATGGGGACAGCCGAATGCTTACAATATACTCAATCGTGAATTTTCGATTTTTTGACAACGGATACATTTACTAATACATATATATACAGTTAAAAGGGAAGTATACTGGTGTACCCAGCAATCGTATTCGTACCATTAAACGCTGGTCTACCTTAATGATTCATTTTTAAAGTAAGGTTTCCAAAAATAAAACGGCGAGGGCAGGGGTGTTATTGAACATCTTCTTTTACTGGATGAAACAGATATTCCCCATGAATTTCCTCTGGTGCAATAAACGGCCGGTACCGAAACGATCCATTATTTCGGTCTCCAATTGCTCTGTCATCAGAAGGAATAATCAACTTATCTTCATTATTAGCAATGTCATAAAATGACAATCCATGAAGGTATAGCAACGTAGGTACCAATACCTCTCCATGCCCATGGTCTCCTTTTTTTAATCTTTGATCTAAATAATCCAAGCTTTGAGCAGAAAATCGGCAGATCGGATAAAATGTTCGCATCTTATAATAATTTGGAACAAAGCTTTCTGTAACTAGAGTATTCCACCAATACCAGTGAGGAGCTTCTTTGTAAGATGTTAGGTAAGCACTTACCAGATCTGCATTGTTGCCCTCAAAGCTTTTAAAGAATTTGCTCCAATCCCCATTATACCATACATCGTCCTCGACAAGCCAATAGTAATCGTAATCGGGATAATGCTTGCGGAAGTATAATATAGCGAAATAGGTACAGCCAGGTATTATTCTCTGTTCGTCCAATGGAATATACCCCAACTGCTTGTAATAATGATGTTCATATAGCAAAGTATCACCTGACTGCTCGTAATTTTCATTCTTAGTGACTACCCTAAATACCCTATGCTGGGTAACTTCAGTCTTCAGTTTACTAAATTTACTTTCTATCCCTTCATTCGCTCTGCTGGTAAGATAAATGATAGCTGTTTTATAGGTCCTATATTTGTCAGTTCCACTATGTACAAGATCCAATTTCTGCAGCAACTCTCTTGAATCGGTGGGTTCAAATTTTCTGGCAAAAAGACTTTTTGATTTTTTAATCTGTCCATAATCCTTCATCGTCATTATCCGTGGGTGGTTAAAAGGCTTTTCCCACTTAATTAAGTGAAGATTCTGATTTCTCAGATTCTTCAAAATATAAGGCCGTTTGCAATTCAGAAACAGCGTTTGGAAGAAACTTTCATCCGGAATCTTGACATGTTTAAAATATTCCACAAAGTCTGGGTTCACTTTTAAGAATTGAAAAATTATGGTAAGTGCCTGAGGTGGGATAGAGAACCACTGCGACCCGCCATACAGGTCCATACATTCCTTTATTTGCTCATAAAGAGGGAATCGGCTCACCCCTCCCTTATACCACATTGCCCGGGGAATGGCCTTATACTCAATAAATACAGTATGCTTATGACTTTTTAAATATTCCTTAATATACACTTCGGATTTGATGGGATAGTCTGCTCCACTCAACAAGACGATTCGTTGTCTCTTACGGAGATGTCTTCGTATGAAATCAAAAGCATGTAGTGTAGCCTCTATCAAACCAAACGAACCCCACTGGCTGGAGTAACTTTCGGGTGTAAAGTGGCAGTTGATCATCTTTTTCAGAGCTTCCCTAAATGGGGTTATTTCAGAATTATTGTCTATGTGAATAACAAAATGGTTATCGGTGCTCTGTAGAGTTGCCACAAGCCGTTGAAGAGCTTTGGGGGAATGGTGAGCCAGGATAACGTAGATCATAGCGTAATGGTGTTAAGCTTTTTTAATAGAGATAGAGAAACGGTATTAAACGGATGAAAAACGGTTGATGAAGCAAAAGGAGTATACATATTTTTTCGCCGACAAAGAGTTTTAAGACTCAATTATAAAGCTTTAATCATCTTCACAGTGGTTTTTGCTATTCTGTTCCGATTTATATTTGAAGCTGCATGAATTCGTCAAAAACATCAATGGCATAGTTTTTTAGAAAACTTGCTTAAGAGGTTTAAAGTTATTCATAATAAAATTTGCAGCTTCTTGCTGTAAACGTAATCCTTCTGAAGTAGCATGGTCGTTATTGGCATGCAAGCGATAACAATATACAATATTATTTACGAAACATATTTTATAAAAACCTGCAATTTCAATTAATGGTATCATGAGAGCAATGTCGTAAGCAAACATTATGTAGTTTCCATTAATATCTTTAAAATGCCTCCCGGAAAGGTCTTGTCGGAGATAGGCGGAAAATAATTTGTATTTGAATGTTTTTAAATGTGAAGCTTTCCATGGGGTATTTCGTATGTCCTTGAATTCTTCTAAGGTATAGGGGGAACAATGTCCAATAGTTCCATAGTTGTCAACGTACTGCCCATAAGTAAGTAGTATGTCGTTATTATATTTTAAATTGACAACTTGTAAGGAGTATTCCCCGAATAACTCATCGTCGCCGTCCAAAATAGCTAATATATCTTCGTCGTTCAACTCTAATCTTGAAAGATGTTCATATAAGCTACCTAAAGCTCCAAGTCTTTTTCTATTTCGGAATTTAAAAACATTTTTAATGTCGTCAGATATTAAATTTAGGCTGTTGTCCGTGGAGGCGTCGTCTAATAAATGAACTTCATAATTTATGTAGTGTTGCCTTAGTACTGAAGCAACACACCTTTCAATAAAAGCTGCTGAATTTCTGAACGGAACTAGAACTATAATCTTATGGTAAGCAATATTTCTTTTCATTTAAACAATTATAGCAATTTTATAGAGAATTTTTTAAAATAATTTTGTTTTACAAAAATTGTTTTCTAATTTTATTTAAACTTAAAAAAATTATGAAAAATCTAAAACTTAGTGAGCTGATTAAATCAGTGAAGCAAACCAGACCAGATTCACCGGAATTACATTCTATAGAATCAGACGAACTAATTCAGGTAATTCCAGAAGAAATCGCTGAACGCATTGTCGGTGGTGCTAATAATACTTGTACTAATTCTGGATGTCACTGTTAAGCTAAAGTAACGCCAGGGAAAAGTTCTCTGGCGTTACTTTCCAAAGAACCTAAAGCACTAGAACATCTTTCTTTTCTTGCAAAACAACCAAAATGAAAAAATTTAAGTATTCAAAATATTTCATCGTTACAGACTTTATTGACGATAAAAACAGATTAATTTATAGCCTTTTAACAGGTAAGATGATGTTTATTAACGATGCAGTTTTTAGAAAGGTAATTAGTAATGATACAAATATTAGTGAAGACACAAGAAATCGGCTGTTGGATGCAGAAATCTTGGTAGATGAAGATTTAGATGAGTTACAAAAGCTTCTTCATGAGAATATTAAGGTAACAACCGAGAGAAATGTGTTTTCTTTTACAATTTTGCCATCTGCCAATTGTCAACTTGGATGTCACTACTGCGGTCAACAGCATGGAAAGTATAAAGTTGAGCCTAGTTTATTTACTCATGTTCTTGATCATGTATCAAAGGGAGTCTCCAAGCCTGAGAAAAACCATTTAGCCATCGGTTGGTTTGGTGGTGAACCTCTTTTAGGTTTAAATGTAATTGAGGAATTGACACCAGAATTAAAAAAAATTGCTGAAATAAATGGCTGCAGTTACTCTGCTAGAATTACTACCAATGGATTGCTTCTAAACCGTAAAAACTTTCAAAAGTTAATTGAATGCGACGTAAGAGATATTACGATTTCTTTAGATGGAACTAAAAATGCTCACGATGCGAGAAGACCAACGAAAGGTGGAGAAGGTTCGTTTGATGTAATTATAAACAATTTAATAGACGTCTTCAACTCCTTTGATATTGAAAGAGAACAAATAGATATAATGCTGAGAGTTAACGTTGATATGTATAACATAGACGACGTTATACCTTTACTTGAGCAACTTGGAGAGTTGAACTTCCAAAATAAAATAAATCGTTTTGATATCGCTCCAATTCATGCTTGGGGAAATGATGCTCATTTAAGAAGTACTAGCATTCAAAAGTTTGCTGATTTTAAGATAGATTGTTATATCAAATTACTTGAACTAGGATTTTTATCTGAAGTACCAATACCAAGCCGAGTAAAAGTTATTTGTCAAGCAGTAACATTAGATTCATTATACATGCAAACTGATGGATCTTTGTTTGATTGCAGTGAACTGCCCCTTGTACCAACTGAAATTACTTCAAAAAAACTTGGTCACATAACTAACCTAGAATCAGTAAATGAAAAGCAACGTCATTATTCAAGTTGGAATCATGAACTTTTAGAACACAAGCATCAATGCTCAGAGTGTAAGTTCTTACCGGTTTGTGGAGGAGGATGTCCAAAGTCTTGGCTAGATGGCCATCCCGCTTGCCCAGATTTTAAGTACCATATGGAAGACCTTGTAAGTCTTGCATATCTTACTTCTGCTGGGAAGCTTGAGTTAGGCAAGGTTTAAAGTAGCAACCTGTTGAAACAACATTTACTCATAGCTGATAAAGAATATGAAATTGAAGACTAATATTTTTATTAGTAACGCTGAACAGGAGATATAACAGGGCATGAGGAAACATCGCATAGCAATGGTATGTCCATATTTCGGGACTTTACCTTGGTATTTTAACCTCTTTTTGAAGTCGTGTGAATGGAATCCAGAGGTAGATTTTTTTTTCATTAGTGATACAACTTTTATTGCTGATCTTCCAAAAAATGTAAAGCTGATACAAACAACTTTGCCGGAAATTGTTGAAAGGCTTAGATCAAAGCTATTACTATCAATCGATTTTGAAGACCCTTATAAATTGTGCGATTTTAAACCAACTTACGGCTATGTCTTTAGTGATCTATTACCTCAAGAGCTTTATTCTTTCTGGGGCTACTGTGATATTGACGTGGTTTTTGGGAAAATAGCTAATTTTATAACAGATGAGTTACTTAATTTATATGATTTGATTTCTGTTAGGCATGAATATACAGCTGGGTTTTTTATGTTATATAAGAATGATGAAAGAATAAATACACTTTTTAAGCAAAGTGCGGATTATAAAAGAGTTTTTGAATCACATAAAAACTTTTGTTTCGATGAATGTTCATACCATCATCGAGATTTGATAAATGGAAAGCCAATTGAAGAAGTAAAAAACCATGTAGATGCGATGACATTTGTTGTTAATTCAAACCTTGTCAACGGGAAAATTAAGGCTCTTTTTGAGTTATTCTCACTAGAAGGTTCCTTTCGCAATGTAACCTGGAGCAATGGAGTGTTGACATGCAATGGAAAGTATGAAGCTTTATTATATCATCTCATCACTATAAAAAATAAACCCCAGTTTAATAAGTATTGGTGCAATGTAGTTCCGGAATCTTTTACGATTTTACCTAGTAGCCTACAGTTTAACGAAAATGCAAATTCATTTATGGAAGTGACATTACCAAGGCTTAATAAAGAAAAATACTTATTTGATAAAGAAGTTCAAGTAGTTTTTGGTCCATATCCCAAGTCTACATCTGGAAGATTTCGAACTTGTGGCGTAAAATCATAAAATATGAGATACCCTATTCATCCTCAGTATGATGAAATGGACTGCGGCCCCACTTGTTTAAAGATGGTAGCGTCTTTTTATAGAAAAAATTATCCTTTGTCATTTTTGAGGGATATTTCACATCTTAATCGAAACGGAGTTAATTTACTAAGCCTTCACGATGCTGCTCAATCTATTGGTTTTAAATCAGTAATGGCATATATGACATTAGACGGATTGATTGAGTCTTTTAGTGCCCCTTGCATAATTCATTGGAATAATTCACATTTTGTGGTTCTTTATAGAGTTTCTAAAAGAAAATATAAAGAACCTGTTTTTACAATTGGTGACCCAAGACATGGTTTAGTTAAGGTTGACTTGAATACATTCTTAGAAGGCTGGTTAACAGTTAAATATAAGAAAGGAACAGTCTTGTTACTTGAACCAACAAGTAAGTTTTTTAACAACCCTTCTGCGGTTGAAGACGAAAATTTGTCGTTCTTATATAAGTATTTAACGAAATATAGTAAGTTCATCTTTCAACTTTTTCTATGGCTACTAACTATTAATTTAATATCACTAGCTTTTCCTTTTTTAACACAAATATTAGTAGACTCCGGAATTCGAGATCAAAACTTAAGCGTAGTTTATTTAATTTTATTCTCTCAACTTTTTATTTTTATTGGAAACACGGTAATTTCAGTCTTGCAAAGCTGGTTATTGTTGCAGATAAGCGCTAGAATTAGTTTAGATATAATATCGGATTTCCTGAAGAAATTATTTGATTTACCTATTAAGTTTTTTGATTCAAAAAGCGTCGGAGATATTACTCAAAGAGTTGCCGACCATAACAGAGTTGAAAATTTCCTAACTAGTACCGCGCTTAATACGGCAGTATCACTTCTTAATGTCTTAGTTTTTAGCTTAGTCTTAGGGCTGTATAGCCTTAAAATTTTATTGGTTTTTGCTTTTTTTTCCTTCTGTGCTGTTGCTTGGATTTTTCTCTTTCAAAATAAAAGAAAGGAGATAGACTATGTACGGTTTAATGCTAATAAGGAGAACCAAGATAAATTGTATGAGATTGTTGTTGGAATGCCTGAAATAAAGCTATATGGAGGAGAAATTTCAAAAAGGGAATCGTGGGAAGGACTACAGATAAAGCTATTTAATCTTAACGTTAAAAGTTTATCTCTAGAGCAATTTCAAAGAACTGGTTTTTTTTTCTTGCTTCAACTGAAAAATATTTTAATTTCTTATATCGCAGCTAGGGGGGTCATTTCCGGTGACTATTCACTAGGAACTATGTTGGGTATATCTTACGTAATTGGACAAACTAATAGCCCACTAGAGCAATTAATAACATTTTTCCGTTTAGCTCAAGATTCCAGGCTTAGTCTAAATAGGATGAGAGAAATTCATTCAAAAGAAAATGAAGAGAAGATAGCCAGTACAAATATTGTAGATGAATTAAAGTCCGCCGAAGGAATAATTGTTAAAAACGTTTCATTTCAATATGGAGGGCCAAAATCGAAGAAAGTTTTAAATGATGTCACAGCGAGTATACCCTTAGGTAAAGTAACTGCGATTGTAGGCACTAGTGGGAGCGGAAAAACAACTTTGTTAAAGTTACTATTAAAATTTTATGACGTAAGTAGTGGAAGAATTACGATAAACGGTCAAAACCTTGTTAATATGTCTGCTAAGGAATGGAGACAAAAATGTGGAACCGTAATGCAAGATGGGCATATATTTTCTGATTCTATTTTAAAAAATATTGCGCTTGATGGGAAAGAAGTCGATCATTCCCGCCTTGAAGAAGCTTTATTTATTTCTAATCTTAGAGACTTTTTAGATGTAATGCCTAGCGGTATCGATACTCGGATAGGACCAAGGGGTAATGGAATCAGCGGGGGGCAGAAACAGCGGCTTTTTATTGCACGTGCTGTATATAAGAACCCCGATTTTTTGTTCTTTGACGAAGCCACCAGCTCTTTGGACGCGAATAATGAGAAACTCATTATGGAAAGATTAAATGACTTTTTCTCAAAAAGAACTGTCGTTGTTATCGCTCACAGGCTTAGCACCGTCAAAAATGCAGATAACATAATAGTTATGCAAGATGGACAAATTGTTGAATCGGGCAATCACTATGAACTCCTAAAGCTGAAAGGTTACTACTACGAGCTAATTAAAAATCAACTCGAACTCGAAAAATGAAATTTGTCTCTGCAAGGAAAGGCTTTGGAAAGCCAAATGAAGTATTAAATAAGTTACCACCTCCTTCAAAGGTTAAAATTGTAATTGGAAATATATTGGCCTGTTTTATCCTGTTTTCGGTACTTTGTTTGCTTTCTCTCATTAAAATTCCATTTGAATGCGAAATAGAGGTTAACAATATCCAATATACGACGCAGAATAAACTTTTTTTAACTTCCAAAAAATCTATTGATTTTCCGAAAGTGGGACAAAGAGTTAAATTAGAGATCACGAAGCCTGGCTTTAGTATAAACGCCTACGGTGTAATTGCATCAATTGCAGAATATAGGAAAAACTGTAAAATTTTAATAAGAACGAAGGATAATCAGTCTGCCTATATAGTAAAAGGGATAAGGTTAAGAGTATTTGTAAAAAAAAACCTTGGCATTTTAAGATTTTTATTTAGTGAAACTCATTGACGATGAGCCATTAATAAAGTTGTAATAAATATCACAAATAAATGTATCTATGAATAGATTACTTCTTTTATTTTTTTCTTTATTTACCTTTCTCAACTTTTCGTTTGGTAGACATAAAGTTTTTTTCAATTCTAAAGAATTTTCTCAGTCCACTGACACAGCTATAATTAGAGGAATTGTACGCGGTAGCGAAGGAGCTCCGGCAACAGCAGTCGCCGTAGTGTTATGTGAGCCAGATAGTTCGATTATAAATACTACGATTACAGATTCACTCGGCCGTTATCAGTTTAAAAATGTACCTTATAAAAATTACCTTCTACTTTTCAGGCATATAGCATATAAGCAGGCGACGTTATATTTGGATAAAAAACAGTTGGAAACGACATCTAAGCCATTTATTACCTTTTTAGAAAATAGAGCTATTGAACTACGTGATGTACTTATTACTGATAAGAAGAAAGCGCCGATTCAAAAAATTCAAGGAGGTTTTGCTTTCCAGTTAGACGACAGATTAAGTAATACATCTCTGCTTGAAGCACTTAAGCTAACGCCATTACTGAATGTCCATGATAATGGTACGATTGGGATCCTTGGAAAAAAAGGATCTGCCGTATATATAAATGGTAAAATGGTTCAACTGGGAGGGAATGAGCTGTTGCAGTTATTGCAAAATCAAAATGCTCAAAATGTAAAATCGATTGAAATACTTTCTAGTCCGCCAAGTAATTATGACGCACAGGGAAATGCAGGTGTTATTAATATTGTACTTAAAAAAACCCGGGAGGAAGGGCTTTCAGGTTCCGTAAGTGTAACTGGAGAACGAGCAGTATTTCGCAGGCAGCTTACTAATGTAAATTTAAATTATGCGAGAGGCAAGTTTACGTCTCAGTTAGGACTTAGAGGAGCAATCACAAAGAATAGAATTATAGAAGATTCTCAGAATTTTCTTGAAAGCATTAACCAGTATAATCAATCTACGCTCAATCGAAAAGAACGTGGTTATCCCTGCGGTGCCAGTTTGTCGAGCAACATAGCTATCAGTAAAACAAATCTATTGTCATTTCAAAGTGGCTATAGCTATTCTTCGCAGAAGCTTTTGTGGCAAACTCAGAACGATTACAGTACAATAGGGTCGTCAGATGTTTTTGATACAAATCTTACAACAGTTGATCAGCACGTTGCTAATAGCTTTTTTAACATTGACATTAGTGACAAAATTCAATTCGACACGGCGGGGCATAAGACGCTAACCCTTGCAACAAGCTACTTCACTCAAAATAACGAAAATAATGCTCCATATTTTTTCACCGGTACCATCTCAACTAACAACTTCAAAACGGGAGCTGTCCAAAAGGTAAGCAATTTCGCTGCTAAGGCGGACTTCCGCAAAAAGCTCAAATCAAATGCAGAAGTTTCCGTCGGGGCTAAGGTTAGCTTCAGCGAGAGTCTAAGTAGAAATCAGTTCTTTAATGAAGGAAATGGTAGCTTTATTAATAATTCTTCTTTGGAGAATAACTTTAATTACAAGGAGAAAATTTTTTCAGCGTACTCCATGCTTCAAATGGGTATTAGCAAAAAGCTGCAGGCTAATATTGGATTTAGATTAGAAAATACTATTATTGATGGACGAGAACGAATTCGCGACAGCATTTTGACAAGAAACTTTCTTAATTTTTTTCCAAATGCCTCGTTGACTTACACAGTAAATACTCGAGATAAATTATCTTTTGATGTCAGCAATAGAATTACTCGTCCAGGATTTTGGGAGCTTAATCCAACTCCCATTTTCATTGCTCCAACAAGGTATTCTGAAGGAAATGCATTTCTGCTTCCTTCAATCGCAAGAAATTTTGAGTTAAGCTATATCCTAGGTAACAGCCTAGTGTTCGTTGTTGGATACAGCTCAGTAAAACGAGATTTTATGCAATTTTTAGAAGCACGGCCTGGATCAGATACCCTTCTTTATACCCGCTACAATTATGGCAATAACAAGATACTAAATTTTAATGGTAATTTTAATAAAGTCTTCTTTAAGGAAAAGGTTAGAATAAGTACCAATCTAAATGTATCCTACAATAACTTCTCGGGCGCGGTTCCTAATCGGGTAATTTCACTTAAATCTTGGCAGGCATTAAGTCAAAGCAGAGTTAATTATCTTTTTGGACCTAAGTCCCAAAACAGCTTTTATACTTCTTATAATTATTACTCCCCATTTAAAAACGCCCAAGGGAAAGATCTTTCTTTACAATTTTTCGAAGTTGGCTTTAACACAAAGTACAAAGAGTTATCTGCACAGGTGCGCTATATTGATCCTTTTGAAACAGGCCTAAATAGATTTTCTACCAATATTCCTTCGATGCTTTTTTCAAGAACAAGTATTGACCCATCGAGGACTAGATTAGTTCTGACGTTAAACTACCGATTTGGCAGTAAGGTAGCGCGTAAAGCGAAAGCAGTCGATTCAGCTAATGAAGAACAAAAAAACAGAAAATTGTAGGAAGTATTTTAAAGAACTTGTATAAAGTTTTTTAAAAATTCTTAAATGTGGTTTGCTTAACTCTTTCAGATAAAATATATAAATAATTATGATGATAAAACTACTGCCTTCACTAGAGCTTGAGATGTAAAGCTAATCGGAAGTTTGTGAAAATGTCGGTTAGCATGCTTGCTACAATGTTGCAAGGTTTATACGGCAACCAGTAGAAAGCGTTTTTGCTCAGTCGTTTCAGAACTTTGAACTTCTAGTAATAGATGACGGGTCGACTGATAACACGGGGGCAATTATAAAAGCAACAAAGGATAGCAGGGTAAAATATTATCGGTATTAGGAAAATAAAGGTACCAACGTATCTGGAATGGAGGATTTAAATACGAAAAAGGAAAATGTATTTCTATGCTTGATGCTGACAATTTAGCTAATCTAGTTCAGTTACTTAAAAATAACTTTCTAACCGATAGTACCCTTATGGTTAGACGGAAGTTGGATGAAGCACAATTTACAATATCATTAAGATTATAGGTATGCTGCAAATTTATGAGTAGGTAGTCAGAATGATTAAACTTTTCCTTGTAGTTAATCTAGATAATTGTTTTTGGATAAAATACAGAGTACACAATTCTCAAATCTTTAATGCTTTTAGGGTACAACAAGGGAAATTTGTAGATGAGGATAGGAAGGTTCAGCTAATCAGCTTGGTTTACAAGTCCGGCTGATGAATTATAAATCAAAAGTCGGGGAAGAACTCCAAGCTGTCGTTGATTGGTCTAATAAGCTACTGGAAGCCAACAATATAAAAAAGTTCTACTCCCAAAAGGTGTTGTTCGATTTCTTTAGTGAAATAATACTTTCGGAGTTTTGCCGGTTGCAATAGTTATTCTAAGACCAAGTTTGCCGTGTATAATAATAAGTTAAAACAATACATTAACCCAAGCAATAAATCTACTATGCCAATGCTTAAGAATAATCAGCAAGGAATCTATATTCTTCATAAAAAAGATACTGACTCACTCACATGGGCTGACGTTTGTGGTTACATTAAAGCTCACATAGATTTAGACTTCATAATAATATGTTTAGGGGATGATCGCTATTCTTATTTTAACGAAACATATAGAGTAGAGCAAGCTCTTGAGTTCTCAGCGACTAGACGAATCGACCTGGTAATTGGTGGATTTTCTTGGTTTAAACAAGCAGTTCTGGTGCATGAAAATTTTTTCTGGTGCGATGATTTTATGGGCTTTGATTTTCTCATTATACGCAAAACGTTATACAAGAAAATTTTAAACGAGGTTTTTGATGATAAACATATAGACTCAAAACTATCTTCATTAACTTCAAATAAAGTTTTGATTCGGCCTTTTTTGACTTCTAAATCTTCGCAGATCTTTAATATTGATAGACCTACGCTAAACAACCAAAGAGGATTTCAGTTAATTCTTGAAAACTTAGCGTCTATACGAACTTATTTTCATAGTTTGCCACTACCTGCTTTAGAGGAAATAGTGGATGACTTTGAAGCCTTATCAATTCCAACGTATGTGATTAATCTTAAAAAAAGAGTTGATCGACTGGAACACTTAAAGAATGAATTTAAAAATCGGAGTGAGTTTGACTTAAGAATTATAGAAGCTTGTTCACATAAAATAGGAGCGGTAGGCCTGTGGAACAGCATTAGGAAGATCATTGAGTTAGCCTCTGCAAATGGCGAGGAAGTTATAATAATATGTGAGGATGATCATATCTTCACAGAACATTATTCAAAACAAACGTTACTTGAATATTTAATTAGGTGCCATGTTGACGGAGTTGAATTGCTTTGCGGAGGAATTGGTGACTTTGTCAATGCCGTTCCCAGAGATGAAAATAGATTCTGGATAGACAATTTTATCAGTACCCAGTTTTTAGTAATTTATCAAAGTCTTTTTGAAAAAATTCTTAATGAACCTTTTGATGAGTCAGTAACAGCGGATGGAATGTTTTCAAAGATTACATGGAATAAAATGGTATGTTTTCCATTCATATCTGTTCAAAAAGAGTTTGGTTACTCAGATGCAACACTTTATTACAACCAAGATAATGAAGCTGTAGAGCTGTGCTTCCGATCTGCAACGGAAAAGTTTAAAAAAGTACAGTCAGTAATAAGCAGATTTAAATAAGGGCATTCATTTCCTATCCATATATAAATACCGAAAGTTGGTTCGATCTGTTAAATAATGTTTGCATTTCATTGAATCTCCCCCGACAATTTATTATTACAATTCTAAGGCTAAGAATGATTCAACGCTCCCCTTGGATATTATGGTTCGAATGGTGCCAGCCATTTCGGTCAGATGATGCCAGTTATTTCGGTTTAAATAATGCCATCTTAGGTTAATGAGACCATTGCCGTTACGGTTCGAATGGTGCCACTATCCCTTTAGCATTTACTGACCCTGAGACCCTGAGTGATTATTCGAAACGATTACGGTTCGTTTTGTGCCACTTCAATGTAAGCATCCGGCCAACTACATCTTGCGTTAGTCATTTTACGTATTTAGCTTCCAGCGGTGAGGCATCAGGTCAGAGTATTTGCCATGGTAGTCAGGGGCATTGATTTTAGCCAGTACATCTGTTAACCAGGCCTGTGGGTTCACTTGGTGTTTTTTGCAGGTAGCAAACAGAGAATAGATCATCGCTGCATTTTGAGCAGTTTCATGAGTACCGGCAAACAAGTAATTTTTTCGTCCGATAGCCAGAGGCCTGATGGCATTTTCGATTTCATTATTGTCTATGCGCAGGTGTCCATGCAAGAGGTATACCGACATGGCATCCCATAAAGGCAGTGCATAAGCAACAGCAGTAGCTATAGGCCCCACCAGTTTTGCTGCGTATTGCTGCTCTAACCACTTCTTCATTTCCTTAAGCACAGGTAAACACTTTCCATCCGAATTGCCACGATCTGTTCTTCGCTCAAAGGTGTTTTGCTTTCCCGTATTTCTTTCTCTATAGCATACAGTGCGGCAATTTTTTTAACAGTATAGCTTGCCCGTGCCAGGTCATTACCGGCAGCTTCATCAAATTTACGGCGTATATGGGCCATACAGAATAGCTGGGTTACGCCTTCCTTATGGGCAAAGAGGCTTTGATACACTTTGTAGGCATCCGTTTGGAGTACTCCCCTGAAATCTTTTAATATCCCGGCAGGGCCGGTATGGTCCCGCCCGGGCTGATAGTCGAAAAAGACCAACCCGTCACAAGGGGCGTGATATACCCACATATAACCCCGGTGACAGCTTCCTTTTTTACCGCTCTTATGGACCTTGAACTCGGTTTCGTCCACCTGAAGGTAACGGTTAGCGAGTGTTTCCCGTTTCAGGGCTTGATAGATAGGCTTAAGTGCCCCCGGCGGCCGCTGCCACGTTATCGCTTAGCGTGGAGGGTGAAATGGTAATATCCTGCCGCTGAAACATCATCCGCAGACGGTAAAGAGGTAAATGGTCTACATACTTACTAATCAGGAGGTGGGCCAGCACCGATTCATCAAAAAGCCCCCTTTTACCGTGCGGGAAGGGATGGGTGCCATCAGCACGCCCGTAGGAGGAATTTGCTAAGGCAGCATTGTAATCCGTTCTATGAAAACCGGCGATTTTGTGGCGAATAAAAACCTACTTCTTTATTTTTTAGCCATCAACTTGGCTTAACACCAGATTAAATTTAATTTACGCTTTATTGAAATTCAGAAGCTTTCTTCTGCTAAGAGTAAATGCTATATCCGGAATAAAACCTTACAACTTTGAAATTAAAAACATACGATGAGTACATACAATGAACATTTACGATCAAGCGTGCTGAAAGCCTTGCAAGATCTGGAACTGGATCAAAAAGCAGCAGATGCTAAGTTGGATACAGCAATGTTCACTCTGCATTATGCACAGGAGGCAAGTGCAATTGCGCTGGAGAAACTAAGCGAGGCACAAAGCGAACTTGAGTTTAAAAATCGCGTTAAGCAGCAGGCAATTATCTCGTGTGATATTGCTAATAATCAATTGTCGTCTGCTAAACAAGCAAGTCAGTATGTGAAAAACGCTGTTACTGATACCTCGGTTTGTGCTGCAAATGTGCAGATAGCAAGCAACGCGATTGCGAAGCTAGCTAGTACTTTAGGTAATATTTACGCTATTGTAAATGCTTCAGATTTCGACTCAGAGATCTTTACTCAGGCTGAACAAGCAAGGAATTTAATTGATAGCACGGCTTACGAGGCTGAACTTGCTTCTCAGCTGGCGATGACTGCTTCAATGCAGATTTCCCAGGTTCCAGCGTCAGCAGTTCTCGATTTATCTACAGAAACTAACCGTGCCATGACAGCTGTTTCAGCTACCTTATCATCAGAATATGACCTAGCTTCGGACAAGACTATAGCTGCCGGTAAAAATTCTGACCTTGTAAGTGCAAAAGAGAAGATTGCTGAAGGTGAATACGGAAATGCCGAGGTGGATCGGACTTCTACCGCCGAAGCTTACCAATTGACCAATGCGCAACTTAATCTGGATTTGACAGCTTTTCCTAAAAAAGGGGAGGAGAGCACTACCGTCAGCGTAGGTTTCAATTTTATTAAAAATCCTTTCGCTGCTGCGGTCGACCCGGGTTCAAGCCATTTTGATGGCCGTGTTTATCCACCAGCTCCGCTAAACCTGGAACCTGTAAATAACTATTACTTGTTTATTGTTAAGTACTGCAAAAGAGATACATTTTCTCTGGCTGCGGCGGAAGGTATCTTGCAAACCGCTCCGGATCAATTTGTTTCGCTGGATTTTTCAGGACATTCTTTGCCTCATTCAAAAATCAATCCCACTATCAGCTATCGTTACGATCAGTCTAAGCCGGATTCTGAAATATCAGGGCTCACCCTTGATATTGTGTGTAATAAAATGCCTTCAAATGCAGGTATTTACACCTTAAAAGACGCCGATGGAGAAGAAATTCAACCCGGAACTCAGTATGTCGCTTTCATTATGGCAGTGTATACAGCGAAATATAAACGAACGATTAATGATTTTAGTGATTTCTTATCTGCCGCTTCTCCTCGTTTTTGCCTTAGCAATATCTTACAGGCGCTTAGTAATACTATCTATATTAACCCGCTAAATGTTTCGAAGGATAAGAAAGAAGATGGTTTGGTGATGCCACTTGATTTTTTCGGGAATAATCCCACAAAAAACCAGGATGAAACTTATTGGCTTGGCTTTAATATTACCGAAAAAGCGGACTATAAGGTAAATTATAGATGTTTGTTTTTGCCTGCAGGAAAAGCAAAACCAGAGATTTTTATACAAGACGGAGCGGGTAAGCTGGAAGAGAAGATTGCCGCATTAGAAGCTATTTCCGAAAAGTACGATCCGCTTATAGCTGAAACTGAAGCCGCTATTCTGAATGTAGCTTCACAAATTGAAGCGCTTGAGAACAGCATTAAAACGCTTTCAGTAAAAGCGAGTGAAAAAACAACTCCCCAACTTAAGGGGAAGAAATCCCTGCAAAAGGTGGATAAAGATGTTTTAAATCAGGAAAAGGAAAAGTTGAAAAAGCTTCAGGCCGATTATCATCAATATCAGGCCTCTCTTGCCGACAATATAGCTGCCAAACAAATGGCTCTTAATAGCAAGGCCGTCTCTTCGGAATCACCCGGTTTTATCTTCAATTTAACCATAGCCGAACAAATACCGGCGGGCAACTATATCTCTGCAATCAGCTATCCGATTGGTACACCTGATGCAGATTCGCTAACGCAGTATTTTTGTTACGCTACCATAGGGCCGGATACAACAGATATTTTTGGGAATTTACTTGTTGATGGGGCAGCTTATCATCTGTTTGTATTATCGATAGCAGATGTTGAAGAAGAGAATCAGACGATGTTTGTAAATGCCTTATCGGAAATAAGCATGACATCATCAAATCCATTTATTTATAATACTTTAAAAGCCTGCTAACATGACAATCGACACGAAAATGAGAAGCTCTTTGAAAAAGGCAGGTATTACAGAAGCCATGAAAGCCGAGCTTGATGCATTAGCGTTGCAGGCTATGGATGCGCAGTTTGAGGCAGATAGAACCCAGGCTGTTGTAAACTCAATTACTGAAAAGTATAACAATTTCCAGAATTACCTTGCCCTGACAGACAGTATGCGTACGCAGGCATTGACAAATAAGAATACAATTAACGAACTGGTGCAAAGTGCCCTTAATCTGCAAATTAATTCCTCGATTGCATTTGATAACGTTTTGCAGGCAGATCAGGAAATGAAATCCCTGGCAAGTCAGATTACCAATGTTATGAATAAATTGGTTTACTCCGCCGAAATTATTAATAAACTATCCAACCTGGTTATCAGAAAAAAGGCATCGAACCCGCTTATTTCCGATGATTTAATTAGCCTGTTTAAGAGTGCCGGTTATGAAGTCAACAACGCTGTTAGCTTAACGCTTATATCATTTCAATCGGTTTTTGCTGCGCAGGCTTCTGCAATAAAATCAGAACAAGCTTTGGCGCTAGAATACCTTCAGGCGAAGGAGCTGTTGAAAGTGCTTACAGGACTTACGTTGGAGGAAATGCCGGATGATGGCGCCATTCCGGTATCAAAGACTGACAAATCGCTTTATGCTCTTTTGCATTGCATGTATGATACAGCTACGGCAAATTACGAAACAGCCATTATTGCTTTGGATGCAATTACAAGGCAGCTGAATATGGCCAGGGCTCGATTAAACAGATCTCAGATTAAGCTGAAATCTCTCCAGGCAGGCCTGGCTGCGGCTAATGCGGCAGTTCTGGCTTCTTAAAATAAATAACAATATCGTTAATAAGATCATGGACATCCTTTACAAAAAGTTTTATCGCAGTTTTTACCTCCGTACCAATGGGTTTATTCCTGCCGCCCCCTTAAATCAATGCATTTTTCCTGGTGATTTTTTTCAGATCAGAAATGGGGAGATAATTGTTCTTGGGAATATTTTCAGAAACAATATAGTTGACATGGCTGACGTTAACCTGGATCGTAGCGGGGTATCACAACCTGCTTCGAACTGGCAGTTTAGCGACGGTGTGACCAAACCATATTCAGGGCGGGGCGCTGGAAATGGTCCCACAGCGGGTACTTTCGAATTCAGTAAACAAGTGCTTGCATTTTCGTCAAGAGGAAGCTTTCTTTTTAAAGCAAATAAGCCCGAATCGATCAGGATCTGTAATTGGGCAGACCTTAAGCAACAATTGATTATTAAACTCACACAAACCTTGTATTCTTTTCGCGAGCTATATGTGGTTACTGAAAGTGCAGCAGTATCAGATTGGACATTGGCTATTTCGGGCTCAGACAAGGGGGAGTTGGAGATAGTTACCGATGAAGAGAATTTTGGTCTGGTTGATATCTTTGGGCATAATTCCACAAAAACTATACAGTCGAAGGACATAGAATATTATCACAGGGAAAACAAGCGAAAACCTACTTTTTTTAAAGCAAAGAAGCTGGTGGTGCAGGACGATGTTCTGGACAACTTTACCAGCAACCTTGTTTATCAATCAACAGATAAACACCAATGGGCAAGTGAATTTTATGGTTATGAGTTTGGTTTTGATAGCAGTGATGTTCCTTTGGTACCAGGAAGTGCTCAACCTTCGGTGCTCGATATGCTAAAAGCTAACGATCTGAATCCTAATACGGCTTTATCTTATTTTAAGTGGGCAGATGCAAACCTGGACGATATTGAAAAACTGTTTTAAACTATGATGGGTTAAACTTCCTGACAAAAAAAAGTTACAGTAAACTAAACGGACAAGTCTTTGCAAAAAAGCAAACAGAGAAAGTTCTGCGATTCTTATCAGCTCATGAAGGACCGGTGGAACTCTTCTCTATTATGAATTTTAAGATTTGCTTTTAGCTAGTACCAAAATGGCCGGGCGGAAACCAGTGTGTGGAGATCCCTTTCTTTCGCTACTGTGGGATTTTAAAGCTGTAATCGTTACCTCCCGGCCATTTTCCACCTTCCCATCTAAATATTACAAATTTTCGAATGCCGTTTTCTATTGCATCCTGTGCAATAAGGGAGCAGATCATCTTCATCTAATTTGTTTTCAAAAAGCTCCAGCTGCTTATCAGCTTTTTCCCTTTTCTCTTAATCCAAAAGATAAATTGGATGGTCTCTATTAATCTGTTTGTTCAGATAGTCAGGTAGTTATCAATAAGAATAGTCATGGTCCTTGTTCTAATTTTCCCCCTACAGAAGTTTTTTTAAAAAAAGTCTCTCATCGCAGAGTATAATATTGGGTGTTTGCTGTCTTGGACTAAATAGCAACCGAATTACTAATTAATCAATCATAAACTAAATACTTAATGGATAAACTTTTACATGAATTTCAGGGCTTTGTCGGCTCTTTTTCACACAAGCTAATTCTCGAGATAGTGCCGGGTAGATTAGCAAAATTAAACCACGATAGAATGAAGGAGGAGCATTCAAAAAATGTCGTCTTTTTTCATCACGGGGTCGGCTAAATACTCATTTGTACGGTCGGAATATTTTCTGAAACAGAACTGGTAAAATCTTAAATCAATCTACCGTTTGTAGGTTTCCGTATTGTAATAACCAAGTGTGAATATTAAATATTCGCCCTATGTCTTATCATGAAACTATCGCAGAAGCGTGAGGGGATTTTATTGCCATAAGTGGCCATGTGTTAACAATCAATACAATTCATTCGAAAATTACAGAGTGTAAAGGAAGTCTTTTAAATGTGAAAATAACTGAGTATAGAATAGTTGTTTTACTGTCTTCACTCGGTATGATGCAAGATATCTGATTATCCAGGTTCTGAGGAAGAATAGTAATAAACCAATTTGAGAACGACATCACTGTGGCTTAACCTACAAACGCACAGTGACTTTTATGAAAATAAATTATGCTTTTTAAATCAATAAATTATGCGTCTTAAGGAATGTTTGTGTATTTCTTTTATTGTCTGCGTTCTTAACAGCTACGGAAAAGAAGGTAATAAATTTTCGAAGGGGCTTCCACCGAATCCCTCAGATTCATTGCATGCTGACTCGGTAGTGCGGGATTCTGTGTATAGCAGGCTAAAAGCAAGGCTCCTCCCCCAGAGTAAATTTTCAAATGATCTGGGTAAACTTCGCTCCAGCAGCATTCAGCATTTTCCTGGAGCTTCGTTGCAGCAGTATCTGAAAGGAGAACTTGCCGGAGTCTACATTCAGGAGCCGAGTGGTGAACCTGGAACCGAACAAAACATCTTTATTCACGGCAGTGCACTTCCGTTGCTTTCAGTAAAGGATGTATTCCAAACACAGCCTCTTGTGGTGATAGACGGCCTTCCTGTAATTTCTAAGGATCATCCGTTTGCTTACGATATTCAATCGTATGATTACTCTCGTCTGGGGACTGCAACAAATCTGCTGAGTGCCCTGCAGTCTGAGAATATTGAATCAATTGAGGTGCTTAAAGATCCTGTAGAAATAGCACAATATGGGCCATTGGCAGCAAATGGCGTCATTTATGTGAAGACAAAAAGATCGGCGGGAAAAAGAAAAGTAACATTGAACTCGTACGCGGGTCTGGCGCAGGCTCCAAGCGTAAACACGTTAAATGGTGCTTCCGAGCGTGCTTTCCGTAGTCCGTTCTATAGCAAGTATGCTAATGCTCAGGCTTTACAGAATATTCCAGCCTACCTTACAGATTCACTTTACAATATTTATTACGGACCTTCCAACTGGACGGACATGTACTATAAAAACTCAATGGTATATGGCGTTGACGCCAGTGCGGTGGGTGGAAATGACAGGTCGAATTTCCGGGCGTCCATTGGAAATCAACGAAATGGGGGTGTTGCTGATGATACCCGCATGGATAGGTATAGCGCAGCGTTTCTCGTTAATATGATACCATTGAAATGGTTGAGTGTGAATGCCTCAATTAATGCGAGCCAGGTTATACGGGAGAGGAATAAATACATGCGCGATAGATTTGCTGAAGCGCGCTATTTTCCCAATTTAACCAACCCGCCTTCCCCTAATAAGGATTATTTCGGGCAATTTCAAACCGAATACGACAAGTCGTTTGATAAAAACCGGAACAATATGTTCAATGGCCTGGCTAATTTGATCTTTAATTTCGGAAACTTTAAAGCTAAAACCCAGCTTGGAGTTGATTATACAGAAGGCTTTCGTGATTTCTTCTTCCCAAGCACATTAATGGAAACCAATAGTTATGTTTCTAACTATTTCGGTTATAACCAGCGAATGATTCTGGAAAATAGTGTTGGCTATAGCCTGGTTCCTCATAAAGATGCCCGTTTGGATATAGAAGTAGGGCAAAACTTACTATGGGATACCTATCATTATAGCTATGGAAATGCTTTCAGAGGTTCTAACGACTACATTAAGGTAAACCTTCTGACTGATCCGCGTGGAAATTATAACATTTATATATTTTCAACACAGTTACCTACAACCGGAAACGGCGGCTTCCTGAACACATTAACTTTCCGTTATATTGATCGTTTGAAGAGTAATCTGGCTTCTTTTTACAGTAAAGCCGACTATTCTTACAAGGACAAATATTTTCTTTCTGTGTTAATGAGAGGAGACGGAGCGTCTAACGCTCAGCCAACTTCCAGATGGTTTTTCTCTCCAACGGTATCAGCAAGATGGGATGCTAAGAAAGATTTGTTTGAAACAAGTAGCTCTGTTTCGGCATTGGATTTCAGTCTAGGCTACTCCCGCCTTGGCCGTCTGCAGTCGGAAGATAAATTTGCAGCAGGCCCACAATATACTGTAGACCTGGGGTATTCTGGTGAAAAACGGATCGGAACCTTCTCCGGCGTTTCCACATTGAGCCGCCCTTATTCTTCGGGTTGGGTTGGATATGACATTCCATGGTCTTATTCAGAACAAATTAACGCAGGTCTTACATTTGGATTATTTAAAGATCGGTTAAAAACCTCCGTTCAATTCTATTCAAAGTCTGATAAAGAACAAATACTGTTGCTTCCTGCGTTTGCGGAATATGGTTATGATTTTGCTTACCAGCCCGGAATGAATGTAAATAATAAGGGGCTTGATCTGTTATTCTCCGCCAGTCCGTTAAAACCTTCCGGAAAACTAAAATGGGTAAGCTCACTTAACCTGAATTTCAACAAGAATGAATTAACTGCCTTACCTGGGGGCAAAAACGAGCTCATAATTGGTAATCGTTTGCTGCGGGTTGGTAAACCAATAGATTCTTACTGGCTATACTTTAATGACGGCATTTATAATGACGATTCGGAGGTCCCTGTAAATCCAGCGACTAACAGAAAGCTAAGTATTGATGGTATAGAGTTAAGTAAGGGCGATCCTAAATGGCGTGATTTAAATGGAGACTTTAAACTAGACGGCAATGACAAAGTTTTAAGAGGTCATTCATTACCTATGCTTGCCGGCGGTTTTTCAAACAGTTTCTGGTATAAAAAATTCGATCTGTCCTTTAACTTCTATTTCAATTTGGGAAGAGATATTCTGAACGAAGAAATGTCGAGAAGATTTGATTTTGTTAATAACCAAAGTGCTAATGATATTACCTCGGTTAAGGAAGTTACATTCTGGGAAAAGAGAGGTGATTATTCTAAATACCCGATTTATAACCCGTGGAGCAGTGCAGTTCCTTATCGTCTAGACCAGGACCTCTTCCTGGAAAATGCTTCTTTCATCAAGTTAAGATCCTTAACTCTTGGATATGATTTTTCACAATCTCTTGGCAAGAAATACCTGGCCAAAGGGGTTAATGTGAGAGGCTACGTTACCGCCAATAACTTATTCACCATCACTAATTACTCTGGAAGAGACCCTGAACTGGTTAGTTACAACGGTATTGATACAGGATATGGAATTTATATACCACGCACATTTACAGTTGGTTTCAAATTTACTTTATAGCAGAATGATGTTTACAGAAAAAATTATGTTACGGATGAAAGCAAAAGTTGCCCTTCTGGCCGCTTGTGCCATCTTGTTTTCTTCCTGTGAAAAAATGCTGGATGTGAAATCAACGCATCTGGTAAGTGAAGAAAATATGTGGTTGAAGCAAGAGGATGCAAGGGCTGGAATAATGGGCATTTATGGCCTGGCAAGGGCTGCCCTTGGCGACAATACACGACACTGGTTATATGGCGATGTGCGCAGGGCAGCCGGAGGCGGAGGTGATTTTAGAAGTACCGCACGTTTAGATATAAAAGCAATATCTGATAATAATCTGAAAGCTGCTTTTCCGCTTGTTCAATCGCTGGCAAACTGGAGAAGGTTTTACGCAGTGATTAATGCGGCGAATGTATTCATCGAGCGGGCTCCTGGAATTATGCAGAATGACCCTCGCTATCAGCCGGCAGATTTAAAGCTGGATCTGGCTCATGCTCGTTTACTCCGGGCCTTCTCTTATTTCTATATGGTGAGGATTTGGGGCGACGTGCCTTTTATCATATCCTCGCATGATGGCGGCTTTGAAAACAGGCCAAGGGAAGATCAGAAAAAGGTGCTGGCTTTTGTTGAGTCGGAATTGCTGGAGATTGCACCTAATTTGCCTTATGCTTACGAAAGAGGTAATGCTGAACAACCTCGTGCAAGCTATTACTCTAACGAGGAGGAAATCGCAAGGAGATCGTCAGCCTATGGTATACTAGCACATGTGTATGCCTGGCAAGGTAAATATGCGGAAGCTGCATACTGGGCCAAATGGGTTGTTGATAATATGACTCATCCACTGATGGGCGGACAGATTCAGTTTTTCAATTCAGTTGACGGTGTACGAAGGATGTTTCGGGGCGAGTTCGGAACTAACCAGCTCAATGTGATATTCGGATTTAGCCGTATGTTCTATAATGGCGAGAGCTTTATTTCAGGTTCCCTTGAAGAACTAACCCTTGCCGCACCTTATGTATTGAATAAGACAACTCCGGCAATCTATGTTTCAAAAGATTCTGTATTGTCCATCTTCGGTGAATCTCCTGATGCACGGTTTTCCATTAACACTTTAACTGGTTCTCCAAATACGGATGAAACCTTTGGTGCTTTTGATAAGCAAATACCTGTCTTTACTAAGGTATATATCATTCGCGACTTCTTCGCACCAGTTAATTCTACTACCGGGCCGGGAGCTGATGGTGCAATGGCTTCATTCGGAAGTTCTACCGTTTTTACACGTCCCGAAGATATGTCACTGCTTCTGGCAGAGGCAAGTATGGCTCTGGGTGACCCGGAAACTGCACGTACTCAGTTAAATAACAGACGGTCAAGTCGGGGCTTA
>Ga0307408_100000708_pt1 | contig 27156 bp, 17 predicted proteins | sample 322Cmetagenome_FD_202116 | JGI IMG/M metagenome (GOLD analysis project Ga0307408, IMG submission 202116) | Maize rhizosphere microbial communities from greenhouse at UC Davis, California, United States - 322HYB-C-3 | ecosystem: Host-associated > Plants > Roots > Rhizosphere > Soil | place...
ATTTCAACAAGTTACAACCCAAAGCCACTCCTTAAGTTAACGGCTATGCCCCTTGGGAGAGATGCCGTAAGGCAGAGAGGGTATAAGACTTTGCAAGATGATTTTCATGCGATTTATCACCTCACCCTATCCCTCTCCTCGAGGAGAGGGGAATACAAGTCGCTTATTTCAAGACGCTTAACATGAAGAAATAATTAAAACCACTTCTTAGGTTAACGGCTATGCCCCCGGGAGAGAAAGGTCAGCCCACGCCGGACAAATCGCTTAATTTAATAGCATTGGCATCTCTCCCAGGGGCGAGAAAGGCTCCCACACTCTTGCAAACTGCATATTTATAGTCGAAATCAGGTTTATACTATCTGTTTCTTAATCGACTGATTTTTATGAAATTGATTTCTATACTTCTTTATGTATTCTGATGGATTCATGCCAAACAAATTGTTGAAGTGTTCCCGAAAATGTTTGATATCTTTCATTCCAACCATAAAAGCTACCTCATTTATGGTTAGGTCGGTAGTGACAAAAATCTCAGCCGCCTTTCTTAATCGAATTGATCGTAAAAAACTAATTCCAGACTGGCCAAAAATCGATTTGATACGCTTATACAATGCTGAATGGCTCATACCGATTTCTGTTGCTAACTTTTTAATCCCAAAATCTTCGTCTCTTAAGTTCTCCTCGATTATCTGAATACATTTATCTAAGAACTCCTTATGCTCGGGCGAAATTTTAGAATTATCCGGCTGCAGGGTAATTTTATTATAGAAGTAGTTCTGCAAATTATTTCTACTTTTCAAAATACCTGAAACTCTTGCCATTAAGATTTCCTTCTCGAATGGCTTACTTATAAAATCATCTGCACCACATTCAATACCTTTCAATTTTATTTCGGCCGATGAACTCGCCGTAAGAAGAATTATTGGAATATGCCTTAGTGAAGCATCATCTTTTATACGGCTGCATAACTCTATGCCACTTAATCCCTGCATCATTACATCGCTAATCACAATATCAGGCATGTGCTTATTTATCATTTCTAATCCGGAGGAGCCATTGTCTGCATCAAGTACCTCAAATTCATCGTCAAATAACTGCTTTATATACCTTCTGAGATCTGCGTTATCGTCAATCACTAATATGGTTTTGATTTCAGAATATAATGGTTTGTTTTTTTCTCCATCCATCAATTCTTCAGGATCGTTCATCTCATCGTTTTCTTCCACCACAAGCCCTTCCAGGAAGTACGACGCTTCTGTTGGTTCTTCAACAATGATCTGTGATCCGAAATGTTCTTTACCTTTCTTAAGTGTAAGGGCAAACGCTGTCCCTTCCCCCTCTTTACTTGTGTATGCAATGGTTCCGTGATGGGCTTCAATAAAATTTTTCACGAGGTATAAGCCTATCCCAAATCCACCTTTCGCTGTTGTACCCCTATGAGCTACCTGATAAAACTGCTCAAATAGTTTACCGCCTACATCTGAAGGGATTCCCAATCCGGTATCAGCTACCTCGATATTGATTAAACTCTCTGTTTCTGAAAGCCTTACCTGTACCTTCCCCTGTGCAGGTGTAAACTTCAAGGCATTAGAAAGCAAATTAAAAATCACTATTTCAATCTTCTCCCTGTCAGCGTACACCTCCAAATTTTCTTCGGCGGGCTCGAACACCAGTTCTATCTCCTGCTGTTTGGCTTGATTAGTAAAGCAGAGATATATTTCCTTACACACATCAGTAATACTCAGCTTAGCTATTTTTAACTTCTCTAGTTCAGTTTCAGACTTTCGGAACAGCAGTAATTGATCGACTAAGCTTAGTAATCGACGGGCATTTCGATAAACAACAATTAATTTATTCGAACTAAGTTCTTTCCCCTCGTCATACAGCATTTCTTTCAATGGATTAATGATGAGCGTAAGCGGGGATCGAAACTCGTGCGATATGCTGGTAAAGAAGTCTACTTTTTTACGATGCAGCTCCTTTTCTTTTTCAACCTTGAAATTTGCTGTTTCGATCTCATATTCCAATCTGGCTTGTTTTGTTCTGTAGCGGATGTACGAGTATAGGATAGTCGCCAATGCACCCATGTACAAAAGATAGGCCCACCAGGTTTGATACCAGGGTGGTAAGATTGTAATCCTAATATTGGCAGTTCTCTCATTCCAAATGCCATCATTATTTGCGGCCTTTACCTGAAAAACATACTCTCCCGGATCGAGATTGGTAAAAGTGGCGCTTCTTTTATTGCCTATATAATTCCAGTCTTTGTCAAATCCTTGTAACTTATATGCATATTCGGTTTTAGCTGAAAATGTGTAATTGATGGCAGCAAAGCTGAAAGAAAACATAGATTGTGTCCAGGACAATGTGATGTCCCGCGTCTGGCTGATCTGCTGCTTAAGAAGAGCGTCAGGGGCTCCCGGAATAATGGATTTATTGAAAACCTGGAAATCGCTTATATAAACAGGTGCTTTAAACTCATTATGCTTTAGCTGCTTCGGATTAAATACATTAAAGCCACCATAACCTCCAAAATAAATCTCGCCGCTCCTGGTTTTTAATGAGCTTTGCATAAAGAACTGGTTACCCTGTAAGCCGTCTCCAACAAAAAAGTTCCGTATCGTCCCTTTCTTTGGATCGAGCTGGCTGAGGCCTAAATTTGTGGATATCCAGAGCGTGCCATTGTCATCTTCCACTATTGCATGCACCTGGTTATTTGCCAGGCCATTATTTACATCAAACCGCATAAGAACCCTTCCCTGCCTATCAAAAAGAAAAAGTCCTTTGTTAGCTGAACCTGCCCAGAAATTACCTTTACTGTCTTGAAGAAACGAACGGATATCGTTATCCGGAAAGTTCTTGTAAGCTATAAATCCGTTATGGGCTTCATCATACCTGTACAAGCCGTTAACGGTACAAGCCCACATATTCTTTTGCTTGTCTTCCACTAACAAATAAACGATATCAGCACCTAAAGCATACTTATTTTTTAGATCCTTTTTAAATCGTTTGATGACTCCTTTTTTTGGGTCGAGTACATCAATACCTACATAGGTCATCGCCATCCAAAGCGCCCCCTTATAATCCCTTTTGATATGCCAGACGTGTCTGCCGGATAGATTAAACGGAGTACTTTTACTGCCGGAATTAAATCGTTCAAAGGTATTTGTCTTCTTATCGAAACGATTTAATCCGGCATCCCAGGTGCCTACCCAAATATTACCCTGTAAATCTTCCTCTAAACATCTTACTACATTGCCACTTAGACTTCCGGCATCGTTAGGATTGTGCCTGAAATGCGAGAACTTTTTTGTAACCGGATTAAAGCCATTCATTCCATTCTCCGTTGCAATCCAAATCTTACCATCAGAATCTTCCAGAAAGCTACCCACAACATTAGAACTGGGAGAAGCATTTGTATTACCAGCCCGGTACAAATCAAATTTGTATTCCTTCGGATTATAGTAGTTTACTCCACCATTAGCGGTGCCTACCCATAATATGCCTTCTTTGTCTTTGTAAAGAGCCCATATGCCATCCGTATTCAGCCCCTCCTGGTCATATTCGTTATACTGTATGTATTCAAATCGACGAGTTTTTACATTCAATCTATTTAGCCCTCCCAAATCGACAGCTAATAATAAATGCTGATCGTCATCGGCTATAATCCAATGAATGAGGCTTTTATTAGTACCAGAGCCATCTGCCTTTATTGGAAAATGTTCTGTTTTTTTTGTCAAAGGATCGAAGACATGTAAACCAGCTCCCCTTGTGCCAATCCATATCTTATCATATTTATCAATATAAAGATTGTTTAATGTTTTTTCGGAAGCCTTAAGTTCCAGGTTATATGCACTGAACCTGTGGGTTTTAGGATTCAGGCAAAAAAGGCTATCTCCATAACAGGTTGTCCAAATATTGCCTTTAGAATCTTCTGCAATGCCCTGGGCGGAGAAATAGGATCTTTCAACAAGCGATTTGAAGCGATAGCGAATAAACTGGCGCTTTTCCGGAACCCATAAGTTCAAACAATTTCCCCCTGCTAGTATCCATAAATGGCCCTTTTTATCTGAATATAAGGAAATGATATAATCACTGCTAATGCTGTTAGAATCGGAAGGCTTGTTTTTGAATGTGCTAAAGGAATCAGTTGCCCTGTTATATAAATTTAAGCCCTTTTTCGTCGCAACCCATAAATTCTTATGTACATCTTCCACAATAGATTGCACATTATTATCGCTTAAAGAACCCTTTTTTCTATCATCTTGCAGGTATTGAATCACCTGATAGCCATCATATTTGTTAAGCCCCATCTCTGTACCCACCCACAGAAAATCATTGCTATCTCTATAAATACAAGTGATACGATTACTGGAAAGGCCTCCATCGGCCGTAAGATGCTTGAACTTCATTTTAGGCACCTGGGCGAACGTGCTTAACCCGAATAGTTGAAATATCAGTAATAATTTTATAAAAACTTTCTTCATTATCCTTTTTCAAATTTTCTTGGGAAGCCTTTACATGCCCATTGCACCTTCCATGGGAGACAAGCCAAAAAGGAAGGATTCGCAGAACCGATTGCTCCGATCTTCAGCCATCATAGCAAACCTAAAAACTGCGGAGCTCCAGTAAAGCAGCCAGGATAAAGAGCATATCAAGGGCATCGAACTTCTCCCGCAATGTGGCTAACGCTCTGGATTTGTTTGCATAGATTGCGCTTGGTGTCATCCTTAACTGCTGACTGATTTCATCAATTGACATATCTTCCACAAATATCATGGTCAAAACGTCACGCTGCTTTTCGGGAAGCCGCTGAATCTCTTCTGAAATCGCCTTGAATAACTCGGTACGCACGATTTTGACCAGCGCCTCAGGGTCCTCACTTAAGGCCTGTTCATAATCCTCAATATCTTCAACTTGCTTTAAAATGCTGGTTCCTCGCAGGGCATTGAGGCATCTGTTCTTTGCGCATATGTAGAGAAAAGCTTTTACACGCTCCAGGCTTGTAAAGTTGTCCCTCCGCTCCCAAAGTTTGATAAAGGCATCGGAGACAATTTCCTCGGCCTCCTGTTGATTCCGGATATAGCGTTGTACGAAGTAAATGAGGGATTTGTAGTACAAACGGTAAATGCCGATTAGACCCGCCTCATTCCCATTGTTAAGAAATCCTATCAAAACAGCGCTTTCCATCTACAGTTTACATTTCCCCTTCTAATACCAGCAAGACGATAATACCTAGTTTCAGACATGAGCACCGAATCTGATTACCAGATTCCTCTGTAGTCTCAGCCGCAGCTAATGCACTCAGCATTAAAATTGTGGAACAAATTTGCATCCAGCCAAACGGCACACTCAACAAATGCAGCGGCTGGTTTCCTTATTAAAATTTTCGATTTCGATTTATTTGCTTGGTTGTAGCAAATGTAACCAAATATCTACGAAAAAAAACCAAAGCTTCTCCTTGATACATAGCAATCGCGTTTAAAAATTATGTCTTTTAAAATTAACGTCAGATTAAAATTAACGTCAGACAGGGTTTGGAACCGCTGTCTGCGTTTTAGGTCCGAGGAATCGTTAAGAACTGTACATTTTGTTTAAAGGCAATTTCCCTGATCTATACCGATGAAATTTGGATTTGAGCTAAGTAAAAAAGAGGACGTGCTTGTCCTCTTTTTCGCCTGGCATTCTCTCTTCAAACAATCCTTCGCTTTTAAGGCTTGTACAATTTTCCAACGATCAGTTTATCCCCGGTAAGATCGACCTCGAACAGATGTGGGATGCGGTGATGCCTGCCGTTCCTGTTCTCGTGGCTATGGATGGACATCAGCCATTTTCCTTCCAAGGTTTTGAACAACATCCCATGACCGTAATTCGGAGGTGTGATCGGTTCTTTTTCCTGGATCCACGGTCCGTTCAATGTTCCGCTCTGAGAATAGGCAACTCCCTGGGTATAGATATCGTCTATCCAGCTCGTCCAAAGCATTCCTAGCCGACCGGTGCCTGTTCGGAAAAGGTATGGCCCATCGGTTACCTTATTAGGTCGAACCTTTCCATTTTCCCCCATTTCACGACTCCAGGGGGATTCACTGGCCCGGAACAACAGCCTGGCCTCTCCTACCGATCCGCTCAAGTCGCGTTTCAACTCGATCTTCTCAATGGTGCCATCCCAGTTTTGAAGCCATTCGTAGCAGTACACCATATACGGTTTTCCGTCTTGATCTACCCAGAAGGTGCCGTCAAGGGTTGGCTTGCCTGCGGGAAGGTAGGTAGGATCTTTCATCGGAACATAGGGACCGTCTGGCTTATCGCTAACCAGCACATGACTAGCCCTCCGCTCAATGGCATTACCCTTAACCGTATCGATAAACACAGCCTGGTTCGTGAACGTACCGAAATAATAATATTTGCCTTTATAAGCATGAAGTTCGGCAGCCCAGATCTGAGGCTGTGGCCCCATCCAGGAATTCGGATCGATTTGGGTTACGTTAAAAGGTCCCTTCCAAAACTTCAGGTCCTTGCTCTTCCACATCTTTCCGCCTGTCCCGGTCATGTAGTACATTTTGGTGTTCTGATCAGCCAATATGGCCGGATCGCTCAGCAGAATGGAATCCAGCGGAATGTTTTCTCTAAATCGCTGGAAGGGCCGGTTTTGTGCCTGCAGGGTACTCGATATAACCAAGCATACCAGGGTTAAATAAATCGTCTTTATATTCATAAATAATTACGCATCAAAAACATAGGAGCGACAAGTTACTAATATCCTGGATTTTCAATCAGCTTAGGGCTATTGGCGATCCTGGATGGAGTGATCGGATGATAATAATGCTTCTCCTGAAACAAGCGTGTATACGTATCCACCTTGTTCACAAAAGTCAGCCTATACTTACCGGTTGCCGCTTCGTAGTAATATTTCATACCGGAAAAGTCGCGTGACAGATCGCTTACGGCACTGCGCCAGCGCCTAACGTCCCATAAGCGGTGCTGTTCGAATGCCAGCTCCACACGCCTTTCATTGCGAATGTCGTTCATGGTCAAGGCGGCCTTCGCAGCGATGCCAGCCCTGCTTCTAAGCTGATTGATTGCGCTAAGCGCTTCAGCCGTATGGTTCAGTTCAAAGGCAGCCTCGCCGAAGTTCAGAAGAATCTCACCGTACCTGAACACCAGAAAATCGGTCTCCGACTGGCCTACCAAGGGGCGTACGAGCCGTTCATCGTAGTATTTTTTTGGCGTAAAGCCAGTTACTGCATAAGGACCTCCGCCTGGAGAAGAGGCAACCTTTCCATTAATGGTTTGGTTACTACTCGTTACCAGCTTTTCAGTACCATTTTCCACTACGTATGTTCCGGAATATCTCTCAATCTTACCGCCCTGCCAAGGGGCATCCTGGTAAAGGATCGAAGCATTGAAGCGGGGATCCTTATTTTTAAAGAGGTCAATGATATTGTAGGAACCCTGAGTCAGAGCTGTTCGATCCAACTTACCGGAAGAGCCGTCCTTGTACTCAAAAGCTTCAACGAGTTCCAGAGGTACGTTCACTTCCTGTCCCCAACCAACGGAAATACCCTGAACAGCCAGCCAAAAATCCATGGAATGGCCTTTTCCGCTCAATCCGTTGTACTGCACCGAGAAAATGGTCTCGACATTCTTTTCGTCGATAAAGAGCTGATAAAAGTTTTTTGCGGGATCGTTCGGGTACTTGTTATAGAGCCCGATCTTCCCAGTGCTTTGCGCAAACGACATGATCTTTTGCGAAGCGTCGTAAGACTTCTGGAAATAGCTGCTGGCCTCCGCAGCCGGCAGGCCTACCGCACCGTTCAACTCCAGCTTGCCGTACTTGGCGATACTGCCAGCATAGAGCATCGCCCGGCTGTCCAGCGCCAGGGCCGCATACTTTGTCGCCCGGCCATATTCGATATCTGATCTGGTTTCGGGTAAAAGAACTGATGCCTCACTGAGCTCGGTATGAATGAAGTCGTAGAGCTGTTTTTCGGTACTTCGCGGAACAAACAACTGCTCGGCAGGGGTGTTGATCTGCTGCACAGTGGTTATCAGCGGAACACCGCCGTACCGTTTAACCATTTCGAAATAAGCGAATGCCCGTAAAAAGCGAACTTCGGCAGTGTAGATGTCTTTCTGAGTTTTACTTAAACTGCTCTCGCCGATCTTTTCCAGAAACTCGTTCATACGCCGAATGGTGCTGTACCCCCACCATTGATCATAAGTGTTGCTCGCATCTTCTAGTCCTTTGTTCCATTTAACGTACTGCTCCCAGTATGTTCCCTGCTGAAGCCCTTCATCGCAAACCACCATCGGAAAGTAAACGGCTGCTCCGTTGGGGTTCCATGACCAGCCGACACTGTTCATATGCAATGGAAGTTCATTATACAACTGATAAATATAGGCATCGGTTAGCGCGGGGTCGTTAAACACTGCGCCATCTGAAATCCTGTCGATTGGCTTTTTGTCTAGAAAGTCGTCGGTACAGGAGCTTAAGAATACTGTTAATAATATGAAGAAATATTTTTTCATGACCGTAGTTTTTAGAGATTAGCCCTTAAGCCCAGTGTATAAGTAGTTTGCTGAGGATAATATAATCCGCTGTTCCAGCTCGGTGCCTCCGGGTCATAACCAAAGTCAGATAGATTGTCGAAGGTTAACAAGTTCGTACCGGCAACAAAGATGGACAGATTGGGAGAAGAAATTCTTTTAGTCAGCTTTTTCGGCAAATTATAGGAAAGCATCAGGGATTTTAACCGGAGATAAGATGCCTTTTTGTACCAAAAATCTGACAACTTATCCTGGTTAGCTGGTAAGCCAACACTCGCTCTGGGATATTGAGCATCTGTGCGTTCCGGGGTCCATCTGTTAGCGTAAAAGTACTGATAGCCATTCTGATCCTGTGTAAAGGTGGACTTGGCATCAGCGGTGATCTGGAAATTGAATCCAGCCGCTCCCTGCCACATCGCATTGAGGCTAAAGTCTTTCCATGAAAAATCGGTATTCAAGCCATAGTACCAGTTTGGCAGCTCCCCTTTACCAATAAGTGTCTGATCGCGCCAGTTGATAATTTTATCATTATTCAAATCTTTGTAAATCAGGTCACCCGGCTTAAGCGTGGTGTTTTTGGCGCCGTCCTGATTAATTGGCCAACTACCTATCTGCTCCTTTGATTGGAAGAAACCATCGGTCAGGTAGCCAAACGTTTGATTGACATCTCTGCCAGAGCGTTGATTGATCCGGATCTGGTCACTGTCATCGTATACCGGCTCTTCAAAATGGATCCATTTTGCCCTTGAGTAAGACACGTTCCCTGATACGTTCGTGTTAAAGTTGCCGATTTTTTTCTTGTAGCTCAGCACAAATTCGAAGCCCCTGTTATCCTGGCTGTTGATATTTTCCGAAGGCAGTACCGCCCCGAATGAAAACGGTAGGGATCCGGCACGTGTAGCGAGCATTCCTTCGCGTTTTCGATAAAAGACATCCAGGCTGGCGCCAAACGAACCGAACACACGGGTTTCTAAACCAACATTGTAGGTGGTGAGATCTTCCCAGGAGATATAGGGATTAGCCAGGCCGGTGCTGATGATGGTTTGTTTCGGCGAAGTACCGATCATATACGTGCTGTTATATTGATAGCCGGTCAGGTATTGGAAATTACCAGTTCCGTCGTTACCAGTATTGCTATAAGACAATCTCAATTTCAGATTATTCAACCAGTTCAGGTCTGACAGGAAGTTCTCATCTGAAATGTTCCAGCCGAGCGAGAGACTTGGAAAAAAGCCCCAACGCTGGTTTTCGGCAAACCTTGGAGAGCCGTCATAACGAAACGTTGCTTCCAGTAAATACTTCGAATCGAAAGCGTAATTAAGGCGGCCGATATAACTTGCTCGGCCATTTTGTGTTGCAGTACCGAACGTACTCTGGTTGTCCGTTCCACCGGCAAATAGCTGCTGAACACTGGTACTAATATAATTTCGCCTGGTTGCGGACAAATTGTTGGCATCTTCATTGATTCCCTCAAATAGCAGGAGTCCTTTGAAAGAGTGTTTATTAAACGTACGGTCGTAGTTCAGCGAGTATTGGTGAGTCAGTCTTCGCGAATGGGCTTGACTCTCGGTTAAGGCAGTTACACCGTTTTGGCTGGCCAGGCTGTAGATGTTATTCACTGCATCATAATTATACGTGGAATACTGCTGAGACCAATTCTTCAGATAGGTCTCGTCTTTGAAGTAGGTCAGCCTTCCTTCAGCGTATAAATTCTTAACAAACGGAATATCGTAGCGCAATTTGAAGCTTCCTGTGAAATAATTACGGTCATCATCGAGATATCCTACCACGTCTTTCTGTGTCGAAATCAGGCCGTTGGCACCAACCCTTCCCAGTGCGGCGTATTTGGTCGGGTCCGGATAGGTCGGCGCATAAATCGGCTGACTTCTAAGGATGTTCAGGAATATATCGTTTACGCTGATGTTTGGATTGCTTCTGGATTCATTTCTGCCAGCCAGATCGATCGTGGCGGTCAGGTTGGGTGTTACCTTAACATCGAGGTTCGAACGGACGTTATATCTTTTGAACTCGCTGTCTCCGCTTCGCCAAAGTCCACCTTCGCTTGCCTGCCCCAACGAGAAAAAGTACTTCACGTTTTCGCCTCCACCGTTCACGTTAAGGTTGTTTTTGTATTGCGGGGCATATTGCCTGGCGGCTACGTCGAACCAATTGGTGTTAGGGTAGTTAGCTGGATCATTCTGGTTTTTATAAGCCGCAATAGCCGCAGCGCTGAACCGGAGGTTTGCGGGGGCCACTCCATCGTTCAATTGAGCTTCGTTGTACAGTTCAGCATATTCGCCCGCGCTCATCATTTTAGGATAGCGGGTGGGCGTTGATAGTGTATAGGTCGAATTAAAGGTAATTTTCGGCTTGCCGCTTGCGCCACGCTTGGTTGTTACCAGAACGACCCCGTTGCCGGCCTGGGCACCATATACGGCAGCAGCAGCATCTTTCAGTACGGTAATGGACTCGATCTCTTCGATATCCAGGTTGCCGAAGCTTCCCTGCTGTGTCCCGTCGATAATAACCAGCGGAGAACCAAACCCGCGAATATTCAGCACTGGATCATTATTACCTGGCTGGCCGGAAGATTGCTTCAACACAAGGCCGGGAACTTTACCCGAAAGCGCGCTGGCTGTATTAACTACAGGCATCTTCTGCAGCTCGGAGGACTTTACGCTTTCTACTGATCCCGTCAGGTTCATTTTCTTTGTGACACCATACCCCACGACCACCACTTCCTGCAGGTTCGTTTCTTCGGCGATCAGGCTGACGTTAAGCACCTGCTGATCAGCTAAAGTGATCTCTTTTAGTTTGTATCCGACATGCTTAAAGATAACGACATCACCAGCTTCAGCAGTAATGGTATACGCACCTGAATTGTCCGTCGTTGTAACCCGATTCTTGCTTTTGATGCTCACGGAGACATTTGCAAGAGGCAGGCCATCCGCCTTGGTAACTACGCCTTTGATTGAACGGTCGGCCAACTTCATTTTCATCTCTTCCAGTTTGGTGACCGACTGATTGTTGGACTTTTTAATAGCGATGGATTTGCCCTCCACGTAGAAAGTCAGCCCTTTAGGTGTTAACAGCGCCTCGAGTGCCTGGAACAAGGGCACGTTTTTGAGGCTCAGATTAGATGTCCCTGCACTTTTTAAGATCTCGCTGCTGCAAACCACGGTGTATCCGGTTTGCCTTTTGATTTCGCGAAGTGCATCGACAAAGGCAATATTTTTCTGTTCAATAGTTACAGTTTGGCCCTTGGCAACAGCCTGGACCTGAAAAATGGCAAATAGTATAAATACAAATGTGAATTTGCTAATCAATAAAAATTTATACCTGGGGCGCAGAAAGGACAGCCCCTCGGATAAAATGTAATTTTTCATTACTTTTGATATGTTTTGGGTTTATAATTCGGATGAACTGATTAAGAACCGAAACCAATGACCGGGTTAGTAGGAGCTTTCCCGGTATTTTTTTGGTTCTTGGCTGGTAATGGATTTATCTCATAAGCATCACCCTCCTCCCTTCGATTTTACATTTAATGCGTTCGTCTGTTGCAGTAATCAACCTGAGCACCTGCTGAAACCTGTCCTTTCGTGAAGCGGAGCCCCAGATCCGGAGACCTTTCAAATCTTCCGCGACGGAAATTTCCAGGTCATACCAACGGGCTAACTTCTGCATCACGCCTTCCAGATCTTCGTTATTAAACATGAATTCCCCCTGCTTCCAGGCAACGAAGTCATCCACGTTCACCTCTGCAACCTTGATTTGATTTTGGGCCACAACGGACTGCTGGCCCGGCTTCAATACGGCCGTTAATCCCTCATTGCCAGTGACAGCGACGCGAACCTTCCCCTCCAACAGCGTTACCGATGAAGCGATATCCTGCCGGTAGGCACTGACGTTGAAGTGTGTGCCCAGCACACTAATCTTTTGCTCACCCGTGCGAACGATAAAGGGCTTTTTCTTATTTCGGGCCACTTCAAAATAGGCTTCACCCTCCAGGCTGACGGTTCGCTCGGTGCCCTTGAAAACCTTAGGGAAGCGCAGACTGCTTGCTGCGTTTAGCCAAACTTTCGTTCCGTCTGAAAGCGTGATCTGGTACTGTCCTCCGTTGGGAGTCAATAGCTGAAGGGAGCCATTGCTATTCAAGCCCGCTCCTATTACTTTGCTGCTATCGTCATATAGAACATCTTCCATTATCACGATACCGGAATGAGTGGCAGCCAGCTCGATCCTCTTTCCGTCCGGAGCGGTCAAAAAGGCTCTGTTATGTCCCGCTGCAAAATCACTGGCCGAGTGCGTGTTACCCGACTCGTTTTGGGGTAGCAGATTCTTCCAAAATATACTGCCAATAAACAGGAGAATCACGGCCGCAACTGCAGCGTAGGCCAGCAGCGTGCGTATCGGGCGCACCCGTCTTACCGGAGTGCTTTCTCGTATTTCTGACAGGATATTCTGCAAAACAAGGTCTTCACGCTCGATACTCTCCTCCGAGTAAAGGGCTAGATACTCCTTAATTGCTTCCTCCATGCCGGCTTCGCTTTGAAAGTCGCCCAATAACTGTTTTAAATCAGGATACAGCAGAAGCAGGTGATTAAGCTCGGCCTGTTGTCCCTCATTGAGCGTCCCTCTTGAATAACCCCTAAGTAAGTTTACAATGTGATCTATTTTCTGCATGGTCCCCTTTTCTCCTGGCTTGTTGTCATGAAAACACAAGCTAAGATGAAACCTTACATAGAATTTTAATTTTTTTTGATTTTTGTATTATTGATCAGGAAGTTTACAGACCTAGAACAGCTTGACAATCGAAAACTTATACCCTAATTCGGGACCAATTCAAAAACCTTAAAAATGGTCCCGAATTAGTCCCCTTTTTTTTGAGAAATATTGAATAATTTGGTTTACTCCCTAAACAAAAAAAGCCTGCAACCATTTGATTTGCAAGCTTTTAAGTGTTTTTGATATTTCTATCCGCGGAGAGGGAGGGATTCGAACCCTCGGTACCGTTGCCAGTACGACAGTTTAGCAAACTGTTCCTTTCGGCCACTCAGGCACCTCTCCGTTTATCTTCGTCTCAGCATTTTAAGAAGCTGATCTTAGGTTTTAAAGAACTAATTTGAGCTCTGTGCTCGGGTTGTTTTTGCAACCGCTTTCCCCGTTTCGGGTGTGCAAATATAGTAATTAGGTATTCCCTTCAAAAAAAAATTTCACTTTTCTAGAGGTCATAATCTACGCGGACATGGTAGATGCTCATTAACATACTTTTAAATATCTGACGGATCATGGCAATGTCCTTAAGGGTGATATTACTATTGTTAAGCTGCCCCTGCTCCAACTTATAGTCTATAATTCTGTCTACTAGCGAATTAATACTTTTAGCATCCGGCTCCTTTAAACTTCTGGAGGCCGCTTCGACAGAATCCGCCAGCATCAAAACTCCTGTTTCTTTGGAAAAAGGAATTGGGCCAGGGTATCTGAAAATATTTTCGTCAACAAACTTTTCTGGAAAATTTTTCAGGAACGACTGATAAAAGTAGTCCATTCTTGTGTTTCCGTGATGCGTTCGGATGAAGTCGACGATGATTTCCGGCAGATTATTTCTTCTTGCAATCTCAATTCCCTTCGTTACGTGCCTGATAATAATCTGGGCGCTGGCCTCATAAGAAAGAGAATCGTGTGGGTTTGAACCCTTATTCTGGTTCTCAATAAAATATTGAGGGTTCTCCATTTTCCCTATGTCGTGATATAGCGCTCCTGCCCGCACCAGCAAGCCATTACCACCTATATTGTAGATTGCCGCTTCCGCAAGATTGGCCACTTGCAGCGAGTGCTGAAATGTTCCGGGTGCCTTATAGGACAGCTCACGCAATAACCTCGCATTGGTATTGGTAAGCTCCATTAAACTAACCTCAGATGTTATACCAAATATCTGCTCAAACAAGTAAATAAGCGGATAAGCCAGCAGCGAAAGCAGCACACTTATGGTAAAAGGAATAAAGCCCACCCAGTCTATCTGAAAAAAAGACCCGTTTCTAATAAGAGAGATACCTACAAAACATACAAAATAGTTAGAAAGGATCAATAAGGCGGAAATAAGAAACTGTTCACGTTTCACCAGGTTTTTAATACTATAGATTGCAACCATCCCGGCCGTAACCTGCAAAAATGCAAACTCAAAACTGTTCGGTACAAAAAAACCGGCGATAAGCACTACCAGTAAATGGATATTCAACGCCAAACGTGTATCAAACAAAATGCGGATGATGATAGGAACGATGGCATAAGGGATATAATAAACATTGGGAATTTTAAACTGGATTGCCCAGGAAAGGGTAACCAGCATGGTAGTAATTACAATCAGGATCAGAGATATCTGCCGGTTATCCTGAAAAATATCTCGCCGGAACAGCCGCAGAAATATCATTAACAAAGAAACGATCAATCCCCCTAGCAGTAACTGCCCTAAAAAAACAATACGCTTATCGCCTCTTATCCTATCGTCCTTCTCATAAGTACTTTTCAGCGACTCCAGTTTCTGGTAAATTTCAGGCGTCACCGTTGCTTTGTGAGCAACAATTTGTTCCCCCTTCTGCACCATTCCTTTGGTAAGCGAAATATTGTTAAGCCCTGCCTGTTCGAGTTTCTCTGTTAAACGATCATCAGGAATATAATTTTGTTTTATCCTGTCTTCTATTAACTCCATCAGCCAGACCTTATTTACGATCGCCGCATTGTTCTGAATCTCGCTTTTTACATATTTCTTAGCCGTTTCCAGCGTAAATGCTTCAACAGTGTTCAACTGCCGACTTTGGTTGTTATATACCAGCTGAAAATTATAATTAGGCTCGTTGCGCTGATAACGCTTACTGTGCGACATCACCCCCCTTTTATATACTGCGGTTATAATATCTACACCTGTCTTTTTATAAAGCGGCTTCAGATTGTCATTTTCCTTGGCATTAACCCACTTAAGTTCAAAATCATTAAGAAAAACACCCAGTTCAGAATCCATCATTTCATTATCGAACCGGTAAACAGGCATCACCGATTTCAAAACATCCTGCTGATCCCGCTTCAGTTCATCACTCGTTTTATCGATAGCGTAATTGTACGGAGAGATCAGATCCTCATGCATCCATAGCTTTCCCTTTTCATACTCGTATTTGAAACGGGGCTGTTTGGGCAGAAATAGCGTAACAATCACTACGCACAATACCATCATCACATATTTTAATCCGGATGCGTATTTACGGTATAGAATTAAATGGGAGTTTTTCCTGAATTTGGCCACGTTGTTTGCTTATAACGTCAAAAATAAGTAATTAATCAAAATCTCAGCTTCCAGAACAGCCTCATCAGGATAATCTTAACTTTTATTATTCGTTAAAGAAACAAATTCATGTCGAACTTGATATTTATCATGATTGGCACCAGCAATCTAGGGCTGTCTGCATTTTACAAACAGTTTCATATGCTTGAAGATATTAAAGTTTATTGAAAAACCTGCACTAACAAGTGTTCCAAATAGATATAAAAGCTTTAAAAAGATTCTCTCCAAATTGTGCTTTAACAGAAAAACCTTCAGGAGGAAATAGCTCACGAAAGGAATAAAATCGATAGAAAGCTTATCGTCACCTTTTAAAAACAGGTAGAGTTTCACAAAAGGCCTTTGAGCCAGGGAGCCCGCGAATGTGTATCAAAGTGGATTGAAGGTTCTTTTGGCTTTGCAAAACAAATCAGACATTCGCGAAAACGCCTTATACTTGCTTATTAATAATAGTCTTAAATGATGGTAATAAAGAATCTGGTAGCAACATTTTTAGTTCTGTGCCTTTGCACTTCGATATTTGCGCAGTCGAAATCTGTAATTCAACTCGAAAAATACCAGGATACCCTCAAAAACCTGACTCATGAACTTATAAACAACTCCAGTCAGGAGGAGCGATACAATGCCAGCTATAAGATGGTTAAAACACTTGTCAGGGCTCTAAAAATTCAGGGCTCGTATAGTTTTGGATTTGATTCACTCAAAGCCATAAGTATCCAAAAATCGCCCGACAATAAGTTTAAGATTTTCACCTGGCATGTAATGAATAACGATGGCAGTTATCGTTACTACGGCGCAATTCAAATGAATTCGCCTCAGGCTCTAAAATTATACCCTTTGATAGACCGCTCTCCGCTGATAAAAAGACCACAGGATACTGTTTTAAATAATGATGTATGGTATGGATGTCAGTATTACCGGATTATTCCGGTTACAAGCAACGCCAGACAGCCATATTATCTGTTGCTGGGATGGAAAGGCAACACTATAAAATCGACAAAAAAGGTAATCGAAACCCTTTACTTTAAAAACAACAAGGCATATTTTGGACTACCCGTTTTTGAAGGAGACAAAGACTTTAGCGGCAAGAACCGGATAGTTTTCGAATACTCGCGACAAGCATCTATGCTGCTTAACTACAATTCGCAAGAAGGTCTGGTCGTTTTTGACCACCTGTCTCCTCCAGATCCAAAACTGAAAAACAAGCCCGAGCTTTTTGGTCCGGATCTGTCTTATGATGGCTTTAAACTCATGAATGGGAAATGGAAGTATATGCCAGATATCCCTTTAAAAAATGCGCCATCAGAAACCGACAATTTATACAATAACCCTAAAAGCCCGGTAAAAACTTCACCTAAGAAAATTACCCCCTAAACTGCCATGGTTTGCTTACGATTCCTTTGCGGTTTTTCGTTTACGCTCATCCTTAAGGAATTTCAAAAGGACTTTTTCATTCACATTCAATGCCGTGTCATTGGTCTTTTGTGAAATGTTCTGAACTTTTTTAAGATATGGATAAAGGTCTCCACGCTCAAAGGCTTCGGTTAACGCCGGGAAAACATAGTATTTGCGGCAAACAGTCCTGGTATTTCCTAATCGCTTTGCAACATCATCCAACATTGCATTAGAAATCTTTTTTCGCTTATTTTCCGATTCCTCAATTTCATAGCTGGCATAACATTTCAATGCTTCTAATGTACCATACCAGGTCCTAAAATCCTTTGCAGTAAAATCACAATCCGTAATTTCCCTGATATACCTGTTAACCATCCCCGAATCGATAGACCGTCGTTCTCCATTTGCCTGGTAATATTGGAATAGCTCCTGCCCGGGAATGTCCTGACATTTTTTCACCAAACGGGCAAGACTGCGATCTGTAAGCTTAATATCATGCCTAATCCCCTTTTTACCTACAAAGGAAATCATCATCTGACTGCCGTTAATCTTAACATGCTTATTTCGGAGCGTACTCAATCCGTAAGAGCCATATAGCTGCTTATACGACTCATTACCTACCCGAATGAGCGTTTTCTCCATCAGGCTAACTGAAATAGCAAGAACCTTTCTGTCGTCGAAAGTTTTCCTTCTCAGATCTGTGTTCAAATTTCTCCGGAATACAGGCAACTTTTTCCCGAACTCCAGCAGGCGGTAAAATTTGTTTTCATTTCTGGATGTTGCCCAGTCGTTATGATAGCGGTATTGCTTTCGCCCCGCCTTATCAATGCCGGTTGCCTGTAAATGAGCATTTGCCTTAGGCGCTATCCAAACATCCGTCCATGCGGGAGGCAGGGCCAGTTTCCGGATACGTTCCAGTGTGCGCTGGTCAGTAATCAGCTCATCTTTTTTCAGGTATATAAACCCTTCTTTCGTTTCCTCACGAGTAATCCCTGGTACGCTATCCGTTAGATAAACTAGATTATTTTCATCAAGCAACGCTTCAATATCCACCATTGCTCAATAAAACAAGAATCAGAAGAAATGTTTGCTTAAGAAATTTAGAAGAAATCCATTAAAAACAGATTCATTTTCAAGATTCGACATATGTCCGGAACCCGGAATAATTACCTTTTCCGAATTGATAATGCCTTCCTGAAGTATACTTGCATGCTCATTGGTCATTACCTTATCATGCTCGCCTCGAACAATCAAAGCAGGCACCTCCAATTGCGATAATGTAGCACCGGTATCAGTACGCGAAGCCAATGCCAGCTGAGCAGCACAAATGGTTTCGGCTGCGGTATGCTGCATAATGCCTTCAACATGTTTTACAGCTTCCGTATTCCTTTCAAAGCTGAGTTCTGCGAAGATATTATTCAGGAATCCGGAAATAAACTCGTCTTTTTTTCCCGAACTTACCAAATCAATTGATGCAAAACGCTTCAGTTTTGACTCATCGGTATCTGCCACAGAATTAGTGTCGCACAAAATAAGGCCGGCCAATTTCTCACTATAGATTTGCGCAAACCGGAGGGAAATATAGCCTCCCATTGAAAGTCCGCACAGGATAACCTTCTCCAGCTTTAGGGCATCAAGAAGCAAATTAAGATTGCGGGCAAAAAGGTCGACAGAAAAGAAATGATGAGCGGCGGAGCTCTGTCCAAAACCGCCTATATCATAAGCAATACCTTCAATATTCTCAGGCAATGATTGGAGTTGAGACGTCCATATCGCAGAACTAAAAGGAAAGCCGTGAATAAAAACAAGGGTTGCAACCGGACGGGCAGATGGCTTAAAAAGATAAAAGATCTCTTCCTGCCCAACAATAATTCTTTTTTGTTCTATCATTTTCTTGTGAATTTAAAACGGTAGCAATATACTGCTGTTTTAAATTACCAAAGAAAATTAACGAAGCTGTAGCTTTTGCGTTTTTTTGAACGAATAAAGAACGTAAGAAGATTGTTGAAAATAAGGCAGATCAGGAAGAGTATTCCGATAAGCACAAAGTTACCCAAACCTCTAAAGGAAAGCGCTACGTAAATCATTAACAGGTTAAAACCCATTAATATAAATGTACTTTGAATATGATTAAAACCCATATTAAGCATACGGTGATGTACGTGATTTCTGTCTGCAACAAAAGGAGAACCGCTTTTAAGCGTACGCAAAGTAAACACTCGTATCGCATCAAAAATAGGCCCTATTAAAACCGCAACAGCAATAGAAGGTGCTGAGCCGTAGAAGATTGGATGACTACCACCAATTTTGTTCAGTTCAATAAATTTAATTGCCAGTATTACCGATAGAAAACCGAGCATTAAGGAGCCGGTATCTCCCATGAAAATTCTTGCTGGGGTAATATTATAACGAAGGAAACCTATGCAGGCTCCGGCTAATGAGAAAGCAATGCAGGCCAGGGTTGTTTGCTCCATATCGGCAAACATTAAACCCAAAGTAAGATTTACAACAACTCCTGTTACTCCGGCTAAACCATCTATCCCATCAATAAGGTTAAATGCATTTATCACGAAAGTTATAATGAGCATGGAGAGAAAAACACTCACTCCGAAAGGTAAGTCATAAACATTAAATACGCCGTAAAGACTGGTGAGACGAACGTTTCCTAAGAAAACCATGATGGAAGAAATAAGAAACTGCATGCCGAACTTGGTGCTTGGATTAACGCCCCAAAGATCATCTTTTAAGCCTACCGCAAACAGAATCATACAGCAAGCGAGTAAAAGACTGAATTCTTTCGACACTCCACCATTTGCTACCAAGAGGGAGGTAATCATAAAGCTGCAGAAGATAGCTACACCACCAAGGCGCGGAATACCCTTTTTATGTTCTTTTCTTTCAACGTCAATATCATCAAACAGAGACCTGTGATTGGCAACGTGAATGATTGAAGGAATGGCAATCAACACCAAAACAAATGCAATCAATGTAACTGCCAGATAAAAGACGGGTTGAGGTAGATTTACTAATTGAAGCATAACTTTTAATTCCATTGCAATATTGACAAAAAAAATTAATATAGGCAAGGCAAATACTAATTTTATAGAAACAATAATATCAAAAGCGCAATACAATTAAAGGCCTTGTTTTGTTCTCAGGATTGTTTAAAGATAAGAGAATATTTTTACCATCTTGAATTTGATAAAAAGGGCAAAACGTAAACTAATTTAAGAGAGGGAGAACTAAGCCTTTGATTAGTTGCAGGATTAATCTCTCCGAAAGTGTAGCCGCAGCCAATTCCTAAATTGTCTTTAATCATGAAGTTCAAACCCATTCCTGTTTCAATACGTACGGGCGATTTGGCCGCCACATTCTGAAACCGTCCTGCATCCGAAGCATCACACTGGAGATAGGCATCAATTCTGCCGGTCAGATTCATTTGTGCATAAATCCTTCCTCCAATCTGATTCTTCATCATTCCGTTAAGCATGTATCCTTTTAGAACCGGACCAATGGAAATCATTTGCCCTGCTTCGTTCTTAAAACCACCCATTACTGCTCCGTTCATGCTTGCAGATTTATAATTGCTAGCACCAACATGCGCAGAAACAAACCAATTTAGAGATTGTGCTTTTGTTGAGAGGTAATTTAGAAGCAAAATAACTAAAAGGAGCTTTTTCATCGTGAATTAGCTATTACAAATAGTAAGCCAATCCCTCCAGATCAGTTTTGCTTCGTTATTATCTCATAACCTTCCACTTATACTCAAGATTGTGTGGAAAGTTACAATAAATCCCCATTAAAATACCCCAGTTTGTATCACCCAAATTCCCCAGTTGTTGACATATTTTCTCAACACGACTTATGCCAGTCTTTTGATCTGCCACTATCTTTTAAAATTTAATTTAAAGCCTATTCATACTATCTGTATCGGCAACAAATTCATATAATTGCGCATAAAAACAACACATGCGTTTTACGATAATCATTGCGTTCCTTACAGCATTTTTTATGAACGGACAGGCACAAACTGTTATTCCTCTCTACCCTGACAACATTCCAAATTCAATAGATGGGCCGGATGAAGAAATTAAAAATGTGAACAGCTCCGGACAGATACGTTACGAGAAGGTTTCGAAACCTACATTGGAAATTCATCTTCCGGCAAAAAGAAAAGCGAATGGAACCGCGGTTTTAATTATACCTGGAGGTGGCTACCGCATTGTTTCATACACAAACGAAGGAACAGACATCGCCAAAGAATTTACTAAAATGGGCATTACCGCTTTCATTTTAAAATACAGGTTACCTTCAGATAAAACGATGAAGGACAAAACGATAGGCCCCTTGCAAGATGCTCAGCAAGCTATTAAAACGATCAGAAGTCGTGCTGCTGAATGGAAAATTGACACGGCGAAGGTGGGCATAATAGGCTTTTCTGCAGGCGGCCACCTGGCTTCTACCGCCGGAACCCACTTCAACACAACCGTAATAGACAATCCCGAAAAGATCAATCTGCGCCCGAATTTTATGGTGTTGGTTTACCCGGTTATCAACCTTTCGGAGGATATGATGCATAAAGGTTCACGGGATAATCTGATCGGAGCCAATCCATCTTCAGAGCTTACCAATTTATACTCAAACGACAAGCAAATAACAAGTAAAACCCCTCCTACCATGCTCATCCATGCGGGAGATGATAAAACGGTTAAGGTTGAAAATAGCCTGAAATTTTACGAAGCACTTTTAAAGAACAATGTTTCGGCAGAAATGCACATTTACCCTAAAGGCGGCCATGGTTTTGGCATTTTGCCTCAACGGTCTCCCGATCATTGGACGGATCGTATTGAACATTGGTTGTTAGGTTTAGGCTTTATAAAGAAGTAGACATGAAAAAAATAAACTGGGGGATTATTGGTTGTGGCGACGTAACCGAAATTAAAAGCGGACCTGGATTTAGCAAGGCTGACAATTCGGAACTTGTTGCTGTAATGCGAAGAAATGCAGCTAAAGCTAAAGATTATGCTAATCGACATAACGTTCCTTTCTGGTACACCAATGCATACGATTTAATTAATGATCCGAAAATAGATGCCATTTATGTTGCTACGCCTCCGCTAAATCACGAGGAATACACCATTGCAGCTTTAAAAGCGGGTAAACCAGTGTATGTAGAAAAACCGATGACTATGAATGCTGCGTCGGCAGCAAGAATGGCTGAAGCCGAGGTATTGTATAAAACGAAACTTGTTGTAGCGCATTATCGGCGGGCCTTACCTCTCTTCATTAAAATAAAAGAATTGATTAATAACGGGGCCATTGGTGAGGTTCGATTTGCGAACCTGAAAATGCTTCAACCACACCAGTCGGACCTGATTACTAAAACCGAAGATAACTGGCGTGTAAATCCCGAAATTTCTGGAGGCGGCTTATTTCATGATCTGGCTCCTCATCAGATTGATTTGATGCTATATTTTTTTGGCAAGGCCAAATCTTACCATGGATTTGCTGTTAATCAGGCGGAATATTATCCAGCCGATGATCTGGTATCAGGTGAAATTCTTTTCGAAAACAAGGTTGTTTTTAACGGAACCTGGTGTTTTACAGTTCCTCCGGAAGAAAAAACAGATCTGGTAGAAATAATAGGATCGGAAGGAAAAATCAGCTTTTCGGTTTTTGGCCAGTATTATACTGTAACCAAACAAGGGACAGAGGAACGCTTTGAACTACCTGCTCCGCCTCATATTCAGCAGCCTATGATACAGCAGGTGGTTAACTATTTCCTTGATGGAAACACCAACCCATGCCCAGCTTCTGAGGGTATAGAAGTAATGAAAATCATTGATAGCTTTTGCTAAAATTTACCTTCCGGGATAAACGTTCTCTGCGCTTCTTCCGGAAGGTTTACCTAAACCATTCGCATTACCTTCCATTTGTAATTTTTAAAATTCTTTAAAACATTCGGCCATTATTATGCATTAATAAGTGTCCTAAAGTCAGAGAAATATTTATAAGTAAAAAGCAACTTTCAGATATTTTTCACGTTTAATGGGAGAACCACCGCTGTATACGCCTGCGATGAGTCGATAAGCGATTTATAAATTGTAATAGATATCCATTTACTTGATTAATGGGGAACGATTTTAAAACCTTTCCAGAATTTTTAAAGGGAGGTGGTGAAACAGGAGCTTTGATACATTCTGGGGATTGGAAAAAAATCTTACCCGAAAACTTTACCGAATGGCCTTCAAACCTTTGCTTTACCTTAAGCCTTCTGCTCCATTCTAAAAGCCCGATGTTTCTTTTCTGGGGCCCGGATTTTACTTTGTTTTATAACGATGCCTATATCCCGGCGCTGGCAGCCAATAATTTACACCCCTGGGCACTTGGTAAAAAAGGCGAAGACGTATGGAGCCAGAACTGGAGCTTTATTAAGCCAGAACTCGACCTCGTATTATCAGAAAACAAAAGCGGATCGTTTGATTCGATGAATAATATGCAGGAACGGTTTTCGGAGGATATTCATCTTACTTACAACCTAAACCCGATTAAGGATAATGACGGTTACATTTCAGGTATCCTGGTGATTTGTAATGAAACCATATCTGTTGCAGCCCGGGAACAGCTACAAACACAACGGAGACTTGAGCATCTTAATAAAGAAATTACGCATTTATTCGACTCGGTGAATGAGGGTTTTTACTCAAGGGATACCATAAAAAACCAATACATCAAACTTTCTGCAGGCTGTCCAAAAATCTACGGATATACGATTGAAGAATTCTTTGCCAATCCAATGCTATGGGCCGAGGTTATTCATCCGGAAGACAAAGAAAGAGTATTTGCTGATGATATTACTTTGAAAGCAGGCCAGCAGACGTTAACGGAGTATCGCATTTTTCATAAGAATGGCGAAATCAGGTGGATTGAGGTAAAAGCGATACCGGTAATTTCTGACGGAATACTGGTACGGGTGGATGGCATTGTGAACGACATCACCGCCAGAAAAAAAGCAGAGCTCGAAATTCGCAAGCAAAAAGAACTCTCGGAATCCATTATAAACAGTTTGCCTGGGATATTTTATTTTTATGACAAAGGCGGCCGGTTTATTAAATGGAATAAAAACTTTGAGCTGGTATCGGGCTATTCGGGCGATGAAATTGGGACAATGGATCCTCTCGAATTTTTCCCCTTTGAGGAAAAAGGGCTTTTGAAAGACGAAATAAATAGAGTGTTTGCGACCGGGGAATCGGCAATTGAAGCAAGCTTCCTAACTAAAACAGGAGAAAAGCTTCCTTACTATTTTACGGGCAGAACGATCTATTATGAAGGGAAAGTTTGTCTGCTCGGAACGGGGATCGATATATCTAAAAGGGTTGAGATTCAGGAGACTCTTCAAAAGAATGAGGGAATGCTATCCTACATTCTGAATACCATCCCTCAGGCTATCTTCTGGAAAGACAGAAACAGCAATTACCTCGGCTGTAATAAGGTTTTTGCTAAAGATGCCGGCATTAATGACCTAAAAAATATCGTAGGCAAGAGTGACTTTGATTTACCCTGGGCCCCTGAGGAATCGGAAAAATACAGGAACGACGATCGTGATGTAATGGACAGCAAGACGCCGAAACTACATCTGATTGAAACTCAGCGTCAGGCTAATAAACAAACCGTTTGGCTGGATACTACAAAAATCCCCTTAACAGATTCGAATGGTGATGTATACGGCATTTTAGGCATATATGAAGACATCACCGATCGTAAAAGAGCCGACGAAGAACGAGAACGCATGACTCAGGATTTGATCGAAAAGAATGTCAATCTCAAGCAGTTCTCTTATATTGTTTCTCACAACCTTCGATCGCCAATTAATAAGATACTGGGACTTTCTTCCCTTATAAAAATGCCACCCTATGACGATGACCAGAATTATCGCATGGTACAGTACATTGTCAATGAAACTCAAAATCTTGATAATGTAGTAAAGGATCTGACCACCATTATTTCCTTTCAGGATTTAGGTGTTAGTGTAAAGGAAGATATTGTTATATCCGAGGAAGTGGCCGTTGTGAAAAAAACGCTTGAAATGGAAATAGCTGAAGCACAGGCCGAAGTAAACTGCGACTTTGAAGCCATAAATTCATTCAAAACTGTAAAGGGGTATTTTTACAGCATAATTTACAACCTGATAACCAATGCAATAAAATACCGCAATCCGCAGAAGCCATTGAGAATTGAAATAGAAAGCAGCATTGAAAATGGTTTTGTGTGTTTAAGCATCCGAGATAATGGCCAGGGGATTGACCTTGAAAAACATGGATCTGAGTTATTTGGCCTGTACCACCGTTTTCACTCAAAAGATATTCCAGGAAAAGGTCTTGGCCTTAACCTGGTAAAAACCCAGGCAGAAACCCTTGGTGGCAAAGTTGAGGTTGAAAGTACTGTTGGGCTAGGATCAACTTTTAAAGTTTATTTTACGAAAGATTAAAACTTGGCTCGCAAAGACGCAATTGAATGACTAGTCTTAAAGGATAGAGAGCGCAGAGTTTCTTTTTCAAAGACGCCAGCGCTCCCCGACGTCGCCTTGGCTATCTTAAAATAGGCACCATACATAAACTACGCCTTGGCGACTCCGCGTGAGATAATAAAAAAATTGGCGCGCAAAGACTCATTGAATAGCAAGTTTTAAAGAATGAAACTTGATCTCTAATTTTCTTAACAACCGGAGATTGAATACTCTTTGCGATCTTAAAATAGGCACCATACATAAACTGCGCCTTTGCGGGAGATATTTAAAAAATGGCTAGTAATCTTTAAGACCCTGGGCACTCTGATCGCCCCCCGAGATCACCTCAACCTTTAAAAACAATTATTCTACCTTTGCCAACTCATGAAACCACCAACACTTCTTTTCTTTTTGTGCCTGGTTATATCAGCCAGAGTGCTGGGACAATTCAACGACAGTACACATTACTACATAGCATTTAACGGCACTGGTAACATCAATAAAACCAATGGCGCCAACGCTTATCTGCTTAATAATGGTTTTAAGGTCAGCGTTCGAGAGAAAAAAGTAACCTTGAACTTCAACAACGGCTGGCTGTATGGGCAACAAAACGCGAAGCTTACCAACAATGATTTTTCTACCTCGTTAGACTTTAATCTTAATCAGAAAGAAACCGGATTGTACTACTGGGGATTAGGCAATTTCCTCAGCAGCTATTCATTAAAGGTGGTTCATCAGCTACAAAGCGGACTGGGCTTGGCTTATACGTTTTACGACAACGGCCGAAACCACTTAAATCTTAGCAACGGAATTTTGTTCGAAACCAGCCGTATCCGATTAAACGACTCTACTACCGAGGCTTATCAAACTTTTCGAAACTCACTACGTCTGAACATCAAATATTCCATCGGTAATACTATCGTTTTTGAAGGACTTGGGTTTCTGCAAAACTCTCTTCAATACAAGAATGATTACATCATTAAAGCTAACTCCTCACTCAACTTTAAAATAAATAAATGGCTTAGCCTGAATACCACTCTAAAATATAATCATCTGGAAAAAACAAACCGCGAAAACTTGCTTTTAAGCTACGGATTTAAGGCCGAGAGTTATTTTTAAGTGCCTTCAGGTTGGCTGTAATGATAATGCTTAAAATTTCGGGTAACGTTTTCTACCGTCCACTTAATGTCTGTTTGCTGAACTTCTGACCTCACGGGGCAATCTTGCATTCGACAATAATGGCAACACTGGGGTAAACAAGGATCGGTATGGATAAAAAACTCTGTGTGTAATCCTCGTTGATTGATAATCGTATCGAGTTCGGATATTTCGTCGTGAACTTTATTCAGTTCAAAATAATAAGGCAAGGTAATGTGAC
>Ga0307408_100000709_pt1 | contig 27106 bp, 23 predicted proteins | sample 322Cmetagenome_FD_202116 | JGI IMG/M metagenome (GOLD analysis project Ga0307408, IMG submission 202116) | Maize rhizosphere microbial communities from greenhouse at UC Davis, California, United States - 322HYB-C-3 | ecosystem: Host-associated > Plants > Roots > Rhizosphere > Soil | place...
TTTCCGTCGCCAAGATCCTTAGTCAATTTAACGAACTTTGTGCCATCTGGATTCTCACGCAGCACCTCGATGGCGAACAGCGGATGATCATTGCTGATCTCTCCGGCATGGGCCCCAATCAGGTTGTTGTTCGGGGTGCCTGCTTTAGTGGTTCCTCGCTGGCCCAACCATATCTTTTCAGCCATTTCTGGCGTGATGACGGACTTTTTCGGAGGCGTCGCAGCGGGCAGCTCCGGCGGCGGTCCCGGTGGTTTAACCGAAGGTCGCGGCAGCGGGGCAGGTTTGGGCGTCGGCGCCCAGGGCTTCGCGCCTTTGACACCAAGCCAACCGCCTAGCAGGCCGCCGCCCAGCATGGACCACTTCTGGCCGTCGGACCCTTCGCCGAATACTTTCCCACCCAGCCAGCCTCCGCCGAGGCCACCGATAATACCACCCGCAATGCCGCCAATGGCGACGACGGGGGCCGCGAGCACAAAGGCGGCCCCCGCACCAGCCACGAACATCGCTACGTGCACCCAGGCTGGCACCAGGTCTTCCGCGTGGATCTCGTCGGTCTGCACCGTCTCGCCACCGATATTGACATTGGGGGAGCCCTTGGTGATGGTGGCGCTGCAGGTGGTCTTGTCGTCCACCCTTGCCGCCGGCATGCCGTTGATGAACACCTTGCCGCTGCCGGTGGCCACCTTCTCCGTGTCCGTATGCTTGTCACATTTGGCCGTGTCGAGATGGGTGCGAATGGCGCGCAAGCCATTGGTGAACACATTGGGCGAGCCGGTGGCGTTGATCTTGCCGACTTCCTCTTTGGGCGCCCAACTCATGGTGCTCAGGACCTCGCCGATGCCGCCGCCGGCTGCCGCTGCACCGCCGATGATGGCGGCTGCGGCCAGCCCACCGGTGCCGACAACGGCCACTGCCGTCACTGCGATAGCCGCTGCCGCGATGACGCCGGCCAGCAGCCAGCTCATGGTCGGGCTATGACCGATCGGGTCATCCAGCCTTGCTGCTGCCTGCGCCATGGTTACCCTGCCTGCTGCTCGAGGAAGCTGCGCACCGCGCCAAGATGCGGAAGCCCGGGGATATCCAGCGGAGGGTCGTAGATCGCCGCCAGGTGCAGATCGTCGAGCAGGGTTGTGGCTTCAGGATCGGGGTGGGCGGCAAGCTGGTACATGCCTGTGTTACGCAAACCCGGATCGTAGGAATTCGGCGCCGTGAAGTGCGGCTGCAGCCGGTTGCCGGCGGCATCGAAGAATGCCCAGGTTTCCAGCTCCACTTCGCGCGGATCCGTCCTGCGGCAGGCTTCGGCCTGGTTGGCGAAGACGTGCAGGCTGCGCCGGCGGGCGGAGAGCGCAAAGGTATAGGGCTGCGTGGCGGCCACCACCTTGCGTTTGGGAGCCGCTGCGGCGACGCTCAGGGGCTTGCGCAGCGTCATGCTGGCCAGCAGGCCATCGAAAGCCGCATTCCACTCCTCGCTGAAGGCCTCCAGGCAGGTGGCTGCAACCATCATAGCCTGCCGGGTTCCTGGCTCGGGTCCCTCAACGAAAACGATGGCCTGGCGCTGGTGCATGAAGTTGCCTTCCTTGCGCCAGCTGTAGGCCAGCTCGATCGCAGGCGAGCCGCCGATCTGACACTCCTTCAGGCCGCGGAGCTGGAAGCGCGGCAGTGCACGTCCCAGTTCCTTGTGCAGGCGGTCGCCGAAATCGGCCAGGCTTTCCTCCGGCGGGACATCGGCGTGGGTGATGACGACGCTGAATTCGCTGGGCCCGTCATCGCGCATCACGAACATGTGCATGGATTTGTCTTTGAGCTGGGCTGGCAGCTCGAAGGTGGCGCTATTGGAGTGGTATTGCATCGTTGTCGGTTCCTACTTGTTCAGGTCGATACGGTCGCTGCCGACAATGTCGACATACTTGCCCTGGATGATGATGGTGCCGTCGGCGCGCAGTTCGATCTTGCTGGCGCCTACCTGCAGCGTGATGTCGGTACTGGCCGTCAGGTGGATGTGCTGCGTTTCCGATTTGATGTCGACGAATTTGCTGGCGCCTACTTCCACGTGCTCGGTTTCGGCCTTGAGCATGACGTGCTTTTTCGCGGTGGCGCCGATATGTTCGGTTTCCGCCTTCAACTCAATGTGCTTGTTGGCCGTGGCGGAGATGTGCTCCGTCTGCGCCACTACTTCGACCTGTTTCTTTGCGGTGAGCGCGATATGGTCCGTTTCCGCCGTCAGCGCGATATGCTGCTTGGCTTTCAGATCGATGAAGGCGGTCTCAGACACCATCTCGATCTGCTGCTTGACCGTATTGCGCTGGTAGCCCTGGCTGACCGTGTTGGTCTGGTGCGGTCCATTGACCGTGGTCGCATGGGCATTCTGCACGGTGGTGACCATGTCCTTCTGCGCGTGGATGTTGATCAGCTCCGCGCCCTTGGAGTCGTGGATCACCATCTCGCTGTAGCCGCCGCCGCCTGGGGTCGAGCGGCTCTTGAAGCCCATCATATGCGCGCCGTCGGGCAGGGCGTAAGGGGCCGGCTGGTCGGCGTTGAACAGGCGGCCGGTACACACCGGGCGGTCAGGATCGCCTTCCAGGTAGTCGATCAGGACTTCCTGGCCGATACGTGGAATGGAAACTGTGCCCCAGCCTTTGCCAGCCCACGGTTGCGAAACGCGGATCCAGCAGGAGCTTGCCTCGTCGCGGCGGCCGTAGCGGTCCCAGTGGAATTGCACCTTGATCCGGCCATACTGGTCGGTGTGGATTTCCTGCCCCTTGGGGCCGACCACGGTGGCGGTCTGTGGGCCGGGCATGCGCGGCGAGCGGTGTTCACGCACCGGGCGATAGGGGATTTTGCGGCGGATCGCCGTGAAGCTGTTGCGATAGACGTCTTTCTGGTCGCTGGCGAAGAAGTTGTTGCGGCATTCGACCTGCACGCCGATGACCAGGAAGTCGTTGTCCTTTTCGTCGGTGATGTCGAACCAGTGGTGGCCGTGCAGCTTGAAGGTATGGCCCGGCGCCAGGCCGCGGCAATCGGATTCGCCGGCAAACAGCTTGGCCTGCCACTCCATGGCTTCCATGCGCAATTGGGCCTCGCGTTCGCCGCTGTCGCGGTCCTTGTAGGAAAACGCGGGGTTGCCGTCGTAGACTTCAAGCGTCGGCACGTCGCCCTGGCGCGCGGCGGTCGGCAGCTCGACGTATTGCACCGTGTTGGGGGACTTGAAGTCGAAGGTGTTGAGTGCGACTTTGGTGGGTTGCAGCACGCGCCGCGCAGTGAATGCGGTGACCGCGTCGCGGTCGCGCCAGCGGTTGCCGCCATTGAATTCGATATCGGCGTGCACCGACTGGGGCGGGCAGAAGGTGCTGTCGCGGGAATCGTCGCTGATCACCATGACGTGGCCTTCTTCGCTGTGTTCGAAGTAGTAGAACAGGCCGTACTTCTCCATCAGGCGGCTGACGAAGTGTTCGTCGGTTTCGTCGTATTGGACGATGAAATTTTCAGGCAGGTAGGTCCTGGCTGTCCTGAATTCGTAGGCTGCCAGGCTGCCGTAGTCCGAACTGAAAATCTGCGTCAGCACGTCCACTACGCTCGCGTCCTGGAAGATGCGGGAATTGGTGCGGCGCTGCAGGAAGGCCAGCCATGGAACGATTTCCGCGTGGTAGAAGGCGAATCCGCCGTCGGATCGGGTAAAGCCGAACACGTTGACGTAGCCGTTGATGAAATGCTCGCTGCCGTCGGCCAGGCGCACGCCGACACTGACGTTCTTGCCCAGCAGGTCTTGCAGATCGATGCTGGAGCTCTTGGAGAGCAGGCTCAGTGCGAAGCAGTAGGGCGACGATAACGCGGTCTCGCCGCTTACCGTTTCGACCAGCAGCGCTTTGTCGCCTTCCAGCGGCGAGTAGAAGCGCAGCAGGCGGCTGCCTTCGTGGAATGCGGCAAAGGGGCCGCCGCCGACGGCTTGCTGCAAGGCTGCCAGACTTGGCTTCATGACGGCGGGTGCGTATTCCGGCGCTGGTGACATGAAATCCTGGATGGCCAGGCCGGCCAGCGGGTGTTCTTCGATGTGCAGCGCTTTGGCGGCGCTCGATGTGGCCGCAGCCGTGGCTACGCCTGCGGCTGCGGCCTGCCCGGCGGCGCCGGGGCTTCCAGCCAGGGCCTTGGCAACAGGGGCTTCGGCTGCCAGCGCCTTGGCCGCTGGTGCCTCTGCGCCGAAACCTTGCACCACGAGCGTGGAGGCGGTCTGTGTCAGCTCGGCTGCGGGCACTGATGCCGGTATTTCGCCGCCCGCCAAGGCGCCGGCTCCGGCGCCGATAGCGGTTTGCGCCAGCGGCGTGACGGCGGGCGGCAATTTGTCCTGTGCGGCCAGGCCCGCTGCGGTGGGGATTACCGAGTCGGCCAATTTGCCGACTAGCGCGGATGCGCCGGGCGCCTCGCCCAACGGCGACGAGGCGAGCGCTGTCTTTCCATCCAATGGACCAAACGACATTCGGGCAACTCCTATCGATTATCAAGTTGCGACAAGCGCGTAATTCACGAACTTATCAAATAAGCAAACTTGCGGACGATACCAAATTGCGCCGAATCCCAACGCACAGTTGAAACAGCGATGGAGATTACTGCGTGGCGGCAAAAAGACGTGTTTTTGTTGTAACAATGTCAGCAACCCCGGCCTTTGCTTTGACGAGCCAGTTTTGTACGCTATGATCGGCTGGATACCCCCGGAGTCCAGGCGTACATGAATTCTGTTTTGAGTAATGTTGAAGTTGTGGCCAATGCCTTGCAATTGGTCGGAATGCCAGCCTGCGCCTGCGATGCCGACGGCCTGGTATTCGCTTCCAACTCCGAGTTCGACGCCTTGCTGCAGTCCGATCCGCGCGGCCGCAACGTGGTCGAAATGTTTGCCCGCCACGTGCGTGCCGAAGCAAGCGCGCAGCTGAATGCGGCGCTGGTGGTGTCCGCGGCCTTGCCGAACCTGGCGCCGCGCACCGCGCCCAAGTGGGACAGCGTGCTGACCAACGCCAGCGGCAATTACGTCGCCGTGCAAATGACCGTCAAGGCGCTGCCGGGCGGACTCGATGGCGGCGCCACCATCATTTTCAACGATATCAGCAGTGCCCAGCGTGACCAGCGCGCCTTGCGCAAAGCCATGCTGGAGCAGCAGGCGATCCTGGAGAATGCTGCTGTCGGCATCATTCTCGCCAAGAACGGCTATGTCGTCGAATGCAATATGCGCGCCGCTGAAATGTTCGGCTATGCACGGCAAGAGCTGGAGGGCGCGCCAAGCGACATCCTGTACCCGACGCCGGAAGAAGCGCTGCGCATGCGCACAGAGTACTTCCCGGTACTGGCGAAGGGCACGCCGCTGACGCTGGAACTGCAGTTGCGGCGCCGCGACGGAAGCCTGTTCTGGTGCCGTTCCAACGGCCGCGCGCTGGACCCGACCGACTCCCGCGAAGGCACGGTCTTCATCCTGGAAGACATCAACGAGCAGCGCGTGGCGACCGAAGCGATGGGCCGCCTGCTGCTGGAACAGAAGGCGATCCTGGACAATGCCTCGGTGGGCATCCTGTTCACCAAGAACCAGGAAATCCTGACGGTCAATCCGCGCATGGCTGAAATGTTCGGCTATACGCTGGAAGAACTGCGCGGCCGCCACGCATCGATCCTGTTTGAAAATGCAGAGCAGCACACGGCCTTCGGCCTGCAGGCCGGCCCTTTGCTGGCGGCCGGCCAGTTGTTCGAATTGCGCGAGTGCGAGCTGGTGCGCAAGGACGGCGCCATCATCTGGTGCCGCGTGCGGGCCCAGGCGGTGGACCAGGAGCACAACGCAGGCGGCACGATCTGGATCCTGGAAGACGTGACGGTATCGCGCCAGACCCAGATGGAAGTCGAGGCCATCATGACCAATGCCTCGATCTCCATCCTGTTCACCAAGAACCGCCTGATCACGCGCTACAACCGCGGCTTTGCCGACATGTTTGGCTACCAGGGCGACGAGGCGCTGGGCATGCCGGGCCGCGCCATCTACCCGGACGACGACACCTACCACCGGATCGGCGCCGTCGCCGGCCCGCTGCTAAGCCAGGGCAAGCACTTCCACTCCGAAACGCTGATGCGCCGCAAGGACGGCAGCGATTTCTGGGCGCAGTTGATCGGCTACGTGGTCAATCCGGAAGACCCGACCCAGGGCACGATCTGGATCATCGAAGACCGCACCGCGCAAAAACATGACGAAGAATCGCTGCGCAATGCGTTGCTGGAAAACCAGGCGATCCTGGACAGCGCCGTGATGGGCATCTCCGTGTGCGAGAAAGGCCGCAACCTGCGCTGCAACGCCAAGATGGAAGAGTTGTTCGGCTACGGCCCGGGTGAAATGGCCGGCGTCAGCGTGCAAACCTTCTACCCCGACCTGGCAGGGTGGGACGCCGCGCGCAAGGCGACTGAAAAGGATTTCCTGGCCGGCCACGCCAGCTCCTACGAGTACCAGCTGGTGCGCAAGGATGGCAGCAGCTTCTGGGCGCGCCTGTCGGGACGTCCCTTCGACATGGCCGATCCCAAGGGCCGCTCGGTATGGCTGATCGATGACGTCACCTCGCGCCGCGAAGCCGCCGAAACCGTGCGCCGTGCGCGCGACGAACTGGAAGTACGCGTGCTGGAGCGCACCGCCGAACTGGCAGGCGCGAACGCGCAACTGCAGGCTGAAATCGTGGAGCGCCGCCAGGCCGAAGCCCGCGTGCACCACATGGCTTACCACGACAGCCTGACCGGCCTGCCCAATCGCGCGCTGCTGGCAGACCGCCTGGACCGCGCCATGCTCGCCGCGCAGCGTTCGGAGCGCCGCCTGTCCGTGATGTTCATCGATCTTGACCGCTTCAAGACGATCAACGATTCGCTGGGTCACATGACCGGCGACGCCTTGCTGAAGGAAGTGGCGGCGCGGCTGGTGGGGGCAGTGCGCGCCAGCGATACCGTGGCGCGCCTGGGTGGCGACGAATTCGTTGTGCTGCTGCCCGGCATTCACAGCACGGACGAGTCAAGCCACGTCGCGCAAAAAATCATCGATCTGCTGTCGGAGCCGATCCCGCTGGAGGGCCGCTTGCTGCACATCACGCCATCGATCGGCATTTGCACCTATCCCGACGACGGCAGCGACGTCGCCACGCTGATGCGCAATGCCGATGCGGCCATGTACCATGCCAAGGCTTCCGGCCGTAACAACTACCAGTACTTCAATGAAGAAATGAATATGGCAGCGGCCATGCATTTCGAAATGGAGAGCGCCCTGCGTTCGGCGCTGCAGCTCGGCCAGTTCGAACTGCACTACCAGCCGATCATGGATATCGCCACGCGCCGCCTGGCCACGCTGGAGGTGCTGCTGCGCTGGCGCCGTCCGGCCACCGGCCTGGTGATGCCGGACCAGTTCATTCCGCTGATCGAAGAAAATGGCCTGATCGTGCCGATAGGCGAATGGGTATTGCGGCGCGCCTGCGAGCAAAGCGTGGAGTGGCAGCGCCAGGGCATGGCGCCGGTGCCGATGGCGATCAACCTGTCGGCGCGCCAGTTCATGCATCGCGGCCTGGTCGATTCGATCCGGCGTACGCTGGCCGAAACGGGCATCGACCCCGCCCTGATCGAATTCGAAATCACCGAGACGGCGCTGATGCAGCATGGCGAACAAACGCTGGAAATCCTGGGGCAGATCAATGCGATGGGCATCCAGCTGTCAATCGACGACTTCGGCACCGGGTATTCTTCGCTGGCGTATCTGAAGCGCTTCCCGGTACGCAAGATCAAGATCGACCGCGCCTTCATCAAGGACCTGGAAGAAAGCGCGGAAGACCGCGCCATCGTGGCGGCGATCATCGCGCTGTCGGACAGCTTGCAGCTGTCGGTGGTGGCGGAAGGGGTGGAGACGGAAGGGCAGTTCCAGCTCTTGGGCGAACAAGGCTGTACCTATGCCCAGGGCTACCTGTTCTCGAAACCCGTGCTGGGCGTGCGCGCCCAGCTCATGATGGAACGCCAGGCGGCTTAAGCGCCCAGGGTCGCAATGACCGGTGCGTGGTCGGAAGGCTGTTGCCACTTGCGCGGTGCGCGGTCGATCACGCAGGAAAGGCAGCGCTCTTTCAATGGCGCCGACAGCAGCACGTGGTCGATGCGCAGGCCCTTGTTCTTCTGGAAGCCCAGCATGCGGTAATCCCACCACGAGAAGGCTTTCTCGGGCTGCTCGAACAGGCGGAAGGAATCGTGCAGGCCGAGGTCGAACAAGGCTTGCAGCGCCGCCCGTTCCTTATCCGAGCAAAAGATATCGCCTTCCATCGCCGGGTCGTGGGTATCGCGCACATCGGGCACGATGTTGTAGTCGCCCAGCACGGCCAGGTGCGGGTTGCTTGCCAGTTCTTCCCCCAGCCAGTCGCGGAAGCTGGCCATCCATCCCAGCTTGTAGGTGTATTTGTCCGAATCGAGCGCCTGGCCGTTCGGAACGTAGGCGTTCACCACGCGGATGCCATTGATGGTGGCGGCCAGGATGCGCTGCTGTTCGTCCGGGTATTTCGGGTTGTTCTTGACCACGTCTTGCATCGGATGGCGCGACAGGATGGCAACACCGTTGTAGGTTTTCTGGCCGTTGAACACCACCTGGTAGCCCATCTCCTCGATTTCCTTGACCGGGAACTTGTCGTCGGTGAGTTTGGTTTCCTGGATGCAGAGCACATCCACCGGGTTTTCACCCAGCCATTTCGTAACGTGCGGCAAGCGAACGTTCAATGAGTTAACATTCCAGGTGGCTAGTTTCATGTCGGTCTTTCAAGTTGCGTGGGGGCAGATCTTATCAATACTCACTATGCTATGTGAAGCTGTCGTATTTGAGCCAAACAATGATTCTACGGTGACATCAAAATTGTGCTTTCTTGTCGCAAAAAGGTGTCGCCGTAAAAATAATTTCCAATAGTGCTTCAAAGTTATCAGATTGGTACTAAAATTACGCTATCAACAACCGTAAATGTCAATATAATTAAACGGTTGGTATCGAAGTTGTTTCCACAAAGCTGGGTGATTTTGCTTATTTGCAACGGACTTTAATATTGTCTTACGTCAATAAGTGGTAATATGCGGAAACTAATTCCGATTTAACGAGCACTGCAAACTAAAGGAATACACATGCGATCTGCATTCGAAGCATGGGCGCAGAAGGACGGCCAAATCGTCCGTCGGCGCGAAGATAAGCCAGAAGAGTACCTGGTTTATGAGACACAACGTCGTTGGCTGATCTGGCAAGCGGCACTGGAACACGGTAAATCGCCTAGCGGCCGCAAGTCGGCGCGCGAGGCAAGCGCACGCGCAGCTTCCCAGCGACCGCAAGGTATTGCGGCTGCTGACGCCGAAGTGCGTAACGAAGTCCTGAACGAGGTCCTCGACGCGTTCCAGGGCATCGGTGCGAACAGCATGGACGACATCATGCACGTCATCCAGGGCCTGCGTCAGAAACGAGGCCAGTCGGCCGACTGAGCCTGACTGCATGCCATCCAGGCTGAGGCGAATCACGTCCGCTGCGCTGTGCGCAGCGGCGCTGGGTGGCTGCGCCACTTTGTTCGACTCGACTGAGCAGTCGGTACTGGTGCAGACCGTGCTGGACCACCAGCAGGTGTCCGCCATCGGCTGTGTGCTCTCTAACGACAGGGGGCGCTGGTTTGTCACATCCCCCGGGCGGGTGACGGTGCGCAAGAGCACCCAGCCGCTGGTGGTTGATTGCCGCCGCGAGGATGTCTGGGCCTACGACCAGATCGAAGCGCGCCAGAATGCCTCCAAGTGGGGCAACATCATCTTCACGCTTGGCGCCGGCCAGATCGTCGATAAACAGACGGGGGCCGGCTTCGACCTGCCTTCCACGCTGACGGTTGTCCTGCAACGCGGGGAGGGCGCTGCGGCACGCGGTGCGCCGCCGCAGCAGCAGATGCCGACTTCGTCGATCTACTAAAAAAAAGCCGGGTTTCCCCGGCTTTTTGTTTTCTTAACCGGCGCGGCCGATCAGGAAGTTGGTCAGCATCGGCACTGGACGGCCGGTGGCGCCTTTGGCGGCGCCCGACTTCCAGGCGGTACCGGCGATATCGACGTGTGCCCATGGATACTTGCGGGTGAAGTTTTCCAGGAAGGCTGCAGCGGTGCAGGAGGCGCCGCCTGGGGAGCCGATATTGGCCAGGTCTGCGAAGTTCGATTTCAGCTGGTCGTTATACTGCTCGCCGATCGGCAGGCGCCATGCGGTGTCGCCGGTTGCTTTGCCCGATGCCATCAGTGCGTCGACCAGCGCATTGCCGGCTTCGTCGTCGCGCGCGAACACGCCGCTGTTATGGTGGCCCAGGGCCACGATGCAGGCGCCGGTCAGGGTCGCAACGTCGATCACGGCGGCCGGGTTGAAGCGCTCGGCATAGGTCAGCGCGTCGCACAGGATCAGGCGGCCTTCGGCGTCGGTGTTCAGGATTTCGATGGTCAGGCCATTCATCGAGGTGACGATGTCGCCCGGCTTGGTGGCGCGGCCGGATGGCATGTTTTCGCACGCAGCCACGATGCCGACCACATTGGACTTCAGGCCCATTTCGCCGATCGCGCGGAAGGTGCCCAGGACGGAGCCGGCGCCGCACATATCGTATTTCATCTCGTCCATGCCAGGACCGGCCTTGATCGAAATGCCGCCGGTGTCGAAGGTGATGCCCTTGCCCACCAGGACGGTTGGCGCATCCTTGGCCTTGCCGCCCTTGTGTTTCAGGACGATGAATTTAGGGGCCTGCTCGGAACCGTTGGTCACGGACAGGAAGGAGCCCATCTTCAGCGCTTCCATCTGCTTGCGGTCCAGGATTTCGACTTCAAAGCCGAAGTCCTTGCCCAGCTTCTTGGCGACGTTGGCCAGGTAGGTTGGGGTGCAGACGTTGGCGGACAGGTTGCCCAGGTCCTTGGTCAGTTCCATGCCGTTGGCGATGGCAACCGCTTGCGACAGTGCCAGCTTGCTGCCGGCATTGTTTGCCACTGCCAGCGCCACTTTCTTCGGGCCGGCCCATGCAGGATCTTTTTTGGACTTCTGTGCGTCGGTGCGGTACACGGCGTCGCGGCCTGCCAGCACTACGGAACGGATTGCCCAGTTGGCGTCGCGGCCTTTCACTTCTTCCAGAGGCAGTGCGATAATAGCGTCCGTCGATGCAACGGTGCCCAGCGCCTTGATGGCGGCATTGATGGCGGAACCGATAGCTTTTTCGCCGACTGCTTCATCGGCGCCCAGGCCTGCCAGCAGCACGCGTTCGGCAGAAGCACCTTTCAGGCCGCGCAGCAGCAGGGTGGTGCCAGCTTTGCCGGTGATGTCGCCGGATTTCAGTGCGGCGGTAATTTCGCCAGCGCTGTCGAGGGCTTTAGCCGCTTTCGAGAGCTTCTTGTTTTCGAAGACGCCGACCACGATGCAGCCGCTTTTGGCGCTGGCGATGGTGTTCTTGGCGTCGAGTGCTTTTATGCTAAAGTCCATTTGGTTTCTCCTTAATTTTGTAGAACGAATTATAAACGTCGAATGATCTTCCATCGCGCCCTCCGCCGTGAGCTGGTCAGCTCTGCCGGGGCTTCCTTTACGGTACTGTTCTCGATCCTCCTGACGTGGACCTTGATTTCGATCCTCGGCAAAGCCGCAGGCGGCAAGGTCGCGTCCAGCGATGTCATCGCGCTTATTGCGTTCGCAGCCCTGAATTATCTGCCAATTGTCCTGATTTTCACCAGTTTTATTTCCGTCCTGATGGTGGTGACCCGCATCTACAAGGACTCGGAGATGGTGGTGTGGTTCGCCTCGGGCGTCAGCCTGACGCGTTTCGTCAAGCCGGTGTTCCTGTTTGTCTTGCCGCTGATCCTGCTGACCGGTGCGCTCAGTTTTTATGCAACGCCGTGGGCGCGCTCAAAGAGCGCCGAGTACATTGAGCGCTTCACCAAGCGCGAAGACCTGCAGAAGGTTTCCCCCGGCCAGTTCAAGGAGTCCTCGTCGGCCAACCGGATCTTCTTTGTCGAAGGCGTCTCGGGCAGCAGCTCGGTCGTGCGCAATGTATTCGTCAACCAGATCGATGCCAAAGGCACTTCCGTGGTGGTGGCCAGCGAGGGCGTGATCGAGACCTTGCCTTCGGGCGACCGCCACCTGGTCCTGAAGAACGGCCGCCGCTACCAGGGCAAGCCGGGGACTGCCGATTTCCAGAGCATGGAGTTCGAGCGCTACAGCATGCGCGTTTCGCAGCAGTCGAACGAGAGCGACAGCCAGAAGGAAACCAAAACCCTGCCGACGGCGGAGCTGATTGCCGCCGGCACCAATCCGGCCAAGGGGGAGCTGATGTGGCGCCTGTCCTTGCCGCTGGCCTGCCTGACGCTGTCGCTGCTGGCCATACCGCTGGGCTTCGTCAATCCGCGCGCAGGCAGTTCGGCCAACCTGATTCTCGCAGTACTGATCTTCTTCACTTATAACAACCTGATTAACGTGTTCGAGTCTGGTATCCGGCGCGGCAACTTCACATTCGGCATGAGCTGGTGGCCGCTGCACCTGGCAATGGCGCTGGCAGTGCTGGCATTGTTTGCCTGGCGCTTGAACGTGAATCATCGCTACCACCCGCGGGCGATCCTGGCTGCGTTCAAGCGAGGAGCGCGCAAATGAGCATCCTGCAACGCTATTTCTTCGTTTCGATCCTGCAGGCGGTCGCTTTCGCGCTGGCGGCGCTGCTTGGATTGCAGGCATTCTTTGACTTGACTGGCGAGCTGCCTGTCGTCGGCAAGAACGGTTACGCCATGCAGCATGCCGCCTTGTTCACGCTGACGATGCTGCCCCAGCACGTAAATGAGGTGCTGCCGGTGGCGGCGCTGATCGGTACCATCTATGCGATGGCGCAGTTTGCATCGACCTCGGAATTCACGATCATGCGCGCTTCGTCGATGTCTACGCTCAAGGCGGCTGGCATGGTCGGCAAGGTCGGCCTGGTGCTGGTGGTGGTGGCCTTCATCTTCGGGGAGCTGATCACGCCGCGCCTGGCGCCGGTGGCGGAAAAGATTCGCCTGATGGGGCGCGGTGCCACGGTGTCGTCGGAGTTCCGCTCCGGCATGTGGACCAAGGACATTATCAAGAGCGAGGGCATGACCGGCGAGGTGCAGGGCACGCGCTTCTTCAACGTGCGGGAAGTGCGCTCCGACGGCCAGCTGGTGGACGTCAAGCTGTACGACTTTGATAAACATTTCCGACTGCGTTCGCTGACCTTTGCTGAGACGGCCGCTTTCAAGGGCAACAATACCTGGCTCCTGAATAAAGTGACGGAGAATATCTTCAGCAACCCGGCGTTGGCAGTGGAAGGCGCGCAAGCCAACCTGGCAAACAACTACGCGCAAGCCAGCAGCGCGGTGGAAATCAGGCGGCATGACAGCAAGGAGCTGATTTCCGAGATCACGCCAAAAATCCTGTCGGTGTCCGCCTCGGATCCAGAGCACATGTCGGCCAACGAACTGGCTGTATATACCCGCCACCTGCAGGAGAACAAGCAGGGCACGGAACGCTTCAAGATCGCGTTCTGGAAAAAGCTGTTCGACCCGCTTGCCATCTTTGTGCTGATGGCGCTGGCGCTGCCGTTCGCTTACCTGCACACGCGTGCCGGCGGCGTGAGCCTGAAAATTTTCATCGGCATCATGATCGGCGTCAGCTTCCTGCTGGTGAATACGCTGTTCTCGCATATCGGCCTGCTGTCGGCGCTGCCGGCTTTCCTGACGGCGCTGATGCCAAGCCTGCTATACCTGTTGCTGGCGCTTGGAGCCCTTTACTGGGTGGAGCGGCACTAGCATGGGGGGGCGCGCGCTGGTACTGTTCGCGCATGGCGCCCGTTCCGCCAGCTGGGCGGCGCCGTTCGAGCAACTGCGTGATATGGTCGCGGCGCGTGCCCCGGGCGTCGATGTTTCGCTGGCTTTCCTGGAATTGATGTCGCCGCGCTTGCCGGAGCAGGTAGCTGCGCTTGCCGCGCAGGGCGTCGATGATGTGACGGTGGTGCCGGTTTTCCTGGGGCAGGGCGGCCATGTGCTGCGCGACCTGCCGCTGATCCTTGACGAAATGCGCCTGGCGCATCCAGGGGTGACAATCCGCGCCGCCGGTGCGGTGGGGGAAGACCCCACCGTGTTGCAGGCGATGACGGACTACTGCTTGTCTTCGCTGCCTTTGGCGTGAGCCACCATGGCGGCAATGGTGCTGCCAGGGGTGTCGAATTCGCGCTGTACGGCATCGCGCAGGGCTTCCGACTTCAGCGAGTCGAGTGCGGCGGCACTTGCCTTGGCCACTTCCTCATCTTCGCCCAGGCGGCGGAAGACTTCCACCACCAGTCGTACTTCCTTGGTGTAGTTCAGCACGAACGCCAGCAACTGCGGGGCGGACGAGGTGTTGCCACGCTTGGCCAGCTCTTCGGCGAAATCGTTGACGCGCTTAGCCAGCGCTGCGATGCGTGCCACCGGGTCTGGCAGGTAGCGGCGCGCCAGCTGGAAATCCTCTACCGCCACCAGGGCAGGCAAGGCCAGTTCGGCGCAATCCTTGGCCAGTTCCGGCAACTGGGCGTCGATCTGGGTGAACAGGTCGTGGGTGGCGCGATCGTCGCCCAGCGCGCTGTTGATGGCGCTGACGTCATGGAAACGGCCCAGCGTGGCACTGCCGTTCAGGATGCGCTGGGTGTCGCGGTCGCGGATGGCTTGCAGGGCACGGCGCGCCAGCGGGAATTGTTCGGCAAGGTAGATCCAGTCGCGCAGGGCGAAGGACAGGCGAACGCCAGCCAGGGTCGGGTCTTGTTCCAGCGCGTGCTCGTGGAACCACAGGTGGTCGCGCAGGGCGTCTTCGTATTTGCCTGCCAGGCGCGCATTGCGGGCGCGCTCCAGGACTTCGTGGGCTTGGCTCATCTTGTACCTCTTTTTGGGGAGGACGGTATTTTACGCCTAAACCCGGTAAACCTGGGTCAGACCCAAGGGTCTGACCCTGTCGGTGCTGCTTGCAGTGGGCGGGTCCGACCCTTGGGTCGTACCCGGGGTTACCGGGTTTGGTGCGGCCGGGGCGCCATCGCCTTGCCGAGCATGACCAGCACCGGGCCATGCGCGGCAGGCAGGCCATGCGCCAGTTCGGCCAGGGTAATGCGTTCCACGCGCTGGTCCGGGCGGCTGACATTCTCGATCACGACCACCGGCGTATCCGGTGCGCGCCCCTGCGACAGCAGGTTGTTGGCAGTGGCGATCGCTTCACGGCCGCCCATGTACTGCACCAGCGTGTCGGTGGACGGTATGGTGAGTTCTTCCGGGTGGCCCGGCGCGGTGGAGGAGGTGAAGAATGTCACGCTGCGCGCCACGCCGCGCTTGGTCAGCGGCTGCTGTGTCGCGGCTGCGGCGGCTACTGCGGTGGTAATGCCGGGCACCACTTCAACTTCGATGCCATGCTGTTCGAGCGCGGTCAATTCCTCGTCGGCGCGGCCGAACAGCATCGGATCGCCGCCTTTGAGGCGCACCACGAGACCGTAGCGCGCTGCGCAGTCAACCAGTTGCTGGTTGATGACGCCCTGGGCGGTGGAGCGCTGGCCGGCGCGCTTGCCGACCGAGATCTTTTCCGCTTGCGGGCAGAGCTGCAGCATTTCTTCGGTCACCAGCGCGTCGTACAGCACAACGTCGGCTTGCGCCAGCAGCCGCGCGCCGCGCATGGTGATCAGGTCCTGCGCACCGGGTCCAGCTCCAATCAAATACACTTTCCCGTATGGCATTGCGCAGGCTCCTGTCTGGCGAAGTTTATTCGCCGAGGCGGATCATGCCTGCGGCTACTGTCTGGTGCGTGACTTCATCGATCAGGATGAAGGCGCCGGTGGCGCGGATATCCGAATAGGCATCAGCCGCCAACGGTTGCTGCACGGTCAGCGCAATGCGCGCCACATCGTTCAGCTTCAACGCATCCGCATCGTGCCGTTGCTGGGTGTTGATGTCAAGGATGGAGTCGATTTTCGTGACTTTGGCGGCGGTCTGCCTGGTGCCGTGCTTGATCCAGTACTTGCGGCGCAGGTCCAGTGCTTCCTCGGACAGCCAGCACACGTCGGCGCTCACTTGTTTCAACAGGGTCGCCGGCTGCTCGCTGGAGGCCAGCAGGTCGCCGCGCGACACGTCCACATATTCTTCCAGCACGATGGTTACCGACTGGCCGGCGCTGGCGGTCTGCAGGGAACCGTCGAAGGTGACGATTTCCTTGACCGTGGCGCTCTGGCCGGATGGCTGCACCACCAGTTTGTCGCCCACCGACACGTTGCCGGCCTCGATACGGCCCATGTAGCCGCGGAAGTCATTGGCTTCGTGGCCGTTGTGGCGCGCCACCAGCTGCACCGGGAAGCGGAAGGCTGCGCCGTGCGATTCGTCGTACACCGACAGGTCTTCCAGCAGTTCGATCAGGGTAGGGCCCTGGTACCACGGCATGCGCTCGCTGGCGTCGACCACGTTGTCGCCGGCCAGTGCGGACAGCGGGATGGTCTTCACATCCTTGATGCCCAGGGTGGCCGCGAATTCGCGGTAAGCCTTGACGATGCGCTCGTACACGTCCTGGTCATAGTTCACCAGGTCCATCTTGTTCACTGCCACCACCACGTGCTCGATCTGCAGCAGATGGGCGATGGTGGAGTGTCGCTTGGTCTGGATCAGCAGGTCCACGCCGCCATCTTCGCGCAGCTTCACCTTCGATACGTCGACCAGGATGATCACGGCGTCGGCGGTGGAGGCGCCGGTCACCATATTGCGGGTGTACTGCTCGTGGCCCGGGGTGTCGGCGATGATGAACTTGCGCTTTGGCGTGGCGAAGTACCGGTAAGCCACGTCAATGGTGATGCCCTGTTCGCGCTCGGCTTCCAGGCCGTCGGTCAGCAGGGACAGGTCGATGGTGTCGCCCACGGTGCGCTTATGCTTGGCGCGCGATACGGCTGCCAGCTGGTCGGCGAAGATGCCTTTGCTGTCGAACAGCAGGCGGCCGATCAGGGTGCTCTTGCCGTCGTCGACGGAACCGGCGGTGATGAAGCGCAGCAGATTGCGTTCGTTCAGGTTTTCGTTCAGTGCGTTCATCAGAAGTATCCTTGCTTCTTGCGTTTTTCCATGGAGGCTTCGGAGGTCTGGTCGTCCATCCGCGTGGCGCCACGCTCGGTGATCTGGGTGACGGCGGTTTCGGCGATGATCGCGTCCACGTCGGCAGCGTCGGAAGACACAGGGCAGGTGCAGGAGATGTCGCCCACGGTGCGGAAGCGCACCACCTGGGTTTCGATGGTTTCGCCTTCACGGGCCGGGGTCAGGCCGGTCAGCGGTACCAGCAGGCCGTTGCGCGGGATCACCTGGCGCTCATGCGCAAAGTAGATCGACGGCAGGGCCAGTTTTTCGCGGGCGATGTACTGCCACACATCCAGTTCGGTCCAGTTCGAGATCGGGAACACGCGCATGTTTTCGCCAGGATGAACGCGGGTGTTATACAGGTCCCACAGTTCCGGGCGCTGCGCTTTCGGGTCCCATTGGCCGAATTCGTCGCGGAAGGAGAAGATGCGCTCCTTGGCGCGGGCCTTCTCTTCGTCGCGGCGCGCGCCGCCGATGCAGGCGTCGAAACCGTGTTCGGCGATGGTTTCCAGCAGTGTCACGGCTTGCGCGGCATTGCGCGAATCGGTGGCCGGGTTACGCAGGCGCACAGTGCCCTTCCTGATCGACTCTTCGACGGAACCGACGATCAGGCGTTCGCCCAGTTCTGCCACGCGGCGGTCGCGGAACTCGATCACTTCCGGGAAGTTATGGCCGGTGTCGATGTGCACCAGAGGGAAGGGGAATTTCCCAGGGCGGAAAGCCTTTTCCGCAAGGCGCAGCAGGACCACGGAATCCTTGCCGCCGCTGAACAGCAGGGCAGGGTTGGAGCACTCGGCGGCGACCTCGCGCAGGATGTGGATGGCTTCCGACTCCAGCGCGTCCAGGTGGCGCGAATTGACGTGTTGTTCTACCAGTGCGTTCATTTAGCTTGCTTTCTTAATTCGAATCAGTTTGCCGTCTACCAGGTGCAGGCCGCATTCCTTGGAGTCCGGGTTTTCCCACCACCAGCGGCCGGCGCGCACATCTTCGCCTGGCTGGATGGCGCGGGTGCAGGGTTCGCAGCCGATCGACGGATAGCCCTGGTCGTGCAGCGGGTTATATGGCACGTCATTGGCACGGATGTAGTCCCAAACTTCCTGTTCCGACCAATCGGCCAGGGGATTGAACTTTTCCATGCTGTGCGAGCCATCATACTCCTGCACCGACAGGTCGGAGCGGGTTGCAGATTGGGCGCGACGCTGGCCGGTAATCCAGGATTTTTTGCCATTCAGGGCGCGGCCCAGCGGCTCGACCTTGCGGATGTTGCAGCATTCCTTGCGCAGTTCGACGCTGTCGTAGAAGGCGTTCAGGCCTTTCTTTTCCACGTAAGCGTCGATGTCGGCCTGCACCGGGCGATACAAGGCGATCTCGTAGCCATAACGCTCCTGCACGCGCTCCACCATGCCCAGGGTTTCCTTGTGCAGGCGGCCGGTTTCCAGCGAGAAGATACCGATCGGCAGGCCGGCTTTCAGGATCAGGTCCGTCAGGACCATGTCCTCGGCGGCCAGGCTGGAGGCGAAAACGGCAGGCGAGAACTCTTCAGCAACGCGTTCGAGCGTGGCTAGCGTATCCCGCACGCGGGTGGCGAGCTCGCTCATGTTCAAGCCTCGGCCGATGCGGCGGCAGGCGCCGGGCGGGCGTGGCGGCGGAACAGCGGTACGCGCTGGTCGACCGAAGCCTGGTAAGTTTCGCTGAACACCGTCAGGCCCTTCAGCGCGTCTTCGATGCTGCGGTCCGGGCGGGTGTCATAGGCGTCGAAGCCCACGCGCTGCATCGAGAACAGCTGGTCGCGCAGCACGTCGCCGATGGCGCGCAGTTCGCCGGTCCAGCCCAGGCGGGAACGCAGGTTCCAGGCGTGGGAGTAGCCGCGGCCATCCGTGAATTTCGGGAAGTCCACCGCAACAAGCGCCAGGCGCTGCAGGTCGTCGCGCAGGGCGACTGGATCTTCGTCGGGGGCGATCCACACGCCGATTTCGCCGGCGGCGGCGCGCGAAGCCAGTGCCTCGCGCTGCGCCAGCCAGGTCGCCAGCGGGATGATCACGTGGCCGGCCGGCACGCCCAGGACTTCCGCAGCAGTTGCTGCGTCAGCGGCGGTGGTGCCCTCGGCGGCTTCCGGTGCGCGCACCAGGTTCCAGTCGTCGGCCACGATCTCGCGGCCCTTGATGATTTGCTTAGGCATATTCGTCTTCTCCTACCAGGCGGCCAGCGGTTTCAATTGGCGTGGCGTATACAAATTCCTTGAACGGGGCGATACCGAGGCGCTGCGCTGTATCCACGAAGCGCTCTTCCGGAGTGCGCTCGCGAACATACACTTGCAGCAGGCGGTCGATCACTTCCGGCATCTGCTGGGCGGAGAACGACGGGCCAATGATCTTGCCAATGGCGGAGTTGTTGCCTTGCGCGCCGCCAATCGACACTTGATACCATTCGCTGCCGTCCTTGTCGACACCCAGCACGCCGATATTGCCGACGTGGTGGTGGCCGCAGGCGTTGATGCAGCCCGAGATATTCAGCTCGAAATCGCCGATATCGTGCAGGAAGTCGATGCGGTCGAAACGCTCTGCAATCGCCTGCGCGATCGGGATCGACTTGGCATTGGCCAGCGAGCAGAAATCACCGCCTGGGCAGCAGATGATGTCGGTCAGCAGGCCGATATTCGGCGTTGCCAGGCCGTGCGCCTTGATTTCCTGCCACAGCGCGAACAACTGGGATTGTTCGACGTCGGCCAGGACGATGTTCTGTTCGTGGGTCACGCGCAGTTCGCCAAAGCTGTAACGGTCGGCCAGGTCGGCCATGAAATCCATCTGTTCCGCAGTCGCGTCGCCCGGCGGCACACCGGTCTTCTTCAGCGACAGCACGACGGCGGCGTAGCCCGGCACCTTGTGCGGCTTCACGTTGCGCTTCAGCCAGTTCTGGAACGGCTTCTCCGCATGCGCCGCGGCGGCGTCGTAAGAAGGCAGTGCCTTGTAGTCGTGCGGTTGGAAGTAGGCGATGATGCGCTCCATTTCTTCCAGCGTCAGCGTCTGTTCGGTGCCTTTCAGGTCTTCCCACTCGACTTCCACCTGGCGGGTAAATTCTTCCACGCCCAGGGCTTTCAGCAGGATCTTGATGCGGGCCTTGTACTTGTTGTCGCGGCGGCCGTGCAGGTTATACACGCGCATGATCGCTTCGGTATAGGTCAGCAGGTGTTCGCGCGGCAGGAACTCGCGGATCACGCTGCCCAGGATCGGGGTACGGCCCATGCCGCCGCCGACCATCACCTTGAAGCCGATTTCACCCGCTTCGTTCTTCACCACGGTCAGGCCGATGTCGTGCACGGCGATGGCGGCACGGTCTTCCACGGCACCGTTGATCGCCACCTTGAACTTGCGGGGCAGGGCGATGAACTCAGGGTGGAAGGTCGACCACTGGCGCAGCACTTCGGCGTAAGGACGCGGATCGATGATCTCGTCGGCGGCAACGCCGGCGAATTCGTCGGAAGTCACGTTACGGATGCAGTTGCCCGAGGTTTGGATGGCGTGCATTTCCACCGAAGCCAGGTCGGACAGGATTTCAGGCGTCTCTTCCAGCTTGATCCAGTTGAACTGGATGTTCTGGCGGGTGGTGAAGTGGCCATAGCCGCGGTCATATTTGCGGGCGATGTGCGCGAACATGCGCATTTGCCTGGAGCTGAGCAGGCCGTAAGGGACGGCGATACGCAGCATATAAGCGTGTCGCTGCATGTACAGGCCGTTCTGCAAGCGAAGTGGCAGGAATTCTGCCTCGGTCAACTCATCGTTCAGGCGGCGTTGAACCTGGTCGCGATACTGCTCGATGCGTTCGCGGATGATGAGGTGGTCGTATTGATCGTATTGATACATAGCTTTCCCAGTAAGGCATGCCCAAAGTGGAATCAATGGTAATAAACTAGTGCCTTATTCCAAACAACATAGTCTTTATTTGCTTATATGCTGTTAAGGCATAAGCATCAGCGTAAAATATGCGCTGGGGAGTCCAACGAGAGCGAGAATGAACCTTCACCAACTGCGATTCGTGCGGGAAGCCGTACGCCAGAACTACAACCTGACTGACGCCGCCAAGGCCTTGTTTACCTCCCAGCCGGGCGTTTCCAAGGCAATCATCGAGCTGGAAGAAGAGCTGGGTGTTGATATTTTCACAAGGCATGGCAAGCGGATTCGCGGGCTGACCGAGCCAGGCCGTCTGGTCTTGTCCTCGGTTGAACTGATCATGCAGGAGATCGACAGCCTGAAACGGATCGGCAAGGAGTACGCAGCCCAGGACTCGGGCAGCTTCACCATCGCCACCACCCACACCCAGGCGCGGTATACCTTGCCTAAAGTAGTACAGGCCTTCATGCAGAAGTACCCGAAGGTGCGCTTATCTTTATTGCAAGGCAATCCGAAGCAGATTGCCGAGATGGTCCAGCGCGACCAGGCCGACCTGGCCATCGCCACCGAATCCATCGCCGCCATCGACGGCCTGATTACCCTGCCGTGCTACCAGTGGGAGCACGTGGTGGTGGTGCCGCCAGACCATCCGCTGCTGAGGATCAAGTCCGTCACGCTGGAAGAGGTGGCCGAGCACCACATCATCACGTATGATGCCGCCTTCGCCGGCCGGTCGCGCATCGACCAGGCCTTTGAAAAGCGGGGCCTGAAGCCGGACGTGCTGCTGGAGGCGATCGATGCGGACGTGATCAAGACCTATGTCGAGCTGGGCATGGGCATCGGGATCATCGCCGGCATGGCCTTCGACCCTGAGCGCGACCGCAACCTGCGGGCTATCCCCGCTGGCCACCTGTTCGGCATGAATGTGTCGCGCGTGGCCGTCAAGCAGGGCGCCTACCTGCGATCCTATATATATACCTTCATCGAGCTGCTGGCGCCGACGCTGAACCGCAAGCTGATCGAACAGGCGATGAAGGGCGAACATGAGAACTACGAACTGTGATCAACGAACAAGAATTGAATGAGGTGCGCGAGCACATCGAAGAACTGCTGGATGGCCACGAGGTCCTGCAGCTGGAAAGCCTCGACCTGGATAGCGTGGACGCGGCGCCGGGGCAGTACACGGCTGTCTACGCCGAATTCCTGTGGGCCCAGCTGGGACGTGAAAAACAGGACAAGTTCCTGAAGCAGCTTCGTGACAAGGTCGGCAAGGATGTCCTGCTGGTTTTGATGGGCGAAGACTACGTCGATGGCGAGAGCTTCCCGGTCGCACGCACCGATCAGCACGGAAATACCTACGAATTCCAGAAAGATGACGACGGAAACCGTTTCGAAGTGATGAAGAACTACCCGTCCGACAGCTGGCTGCGCAAGCGTTTGGGCATCGCTGCACGTGAAATCAAGGTCTTGCGGTCCGAATATTACTGGGTTGTTACATCACGCTTGAAGTAATTTTTTCCTGTCACATTGTTGAAGTAATTGAGGGGCAATATAGCTGCGTTTGAAACATTTCCCTCAACTTCAACAACGTAGGACAACAAGTGAAAAAACTTACTCTGGCAGCACTGATCATCGGCGGTTTCGCAGCACAAGCTCAAGCCCAGTCCAATGTGACCATCTACGGTATCGCTGACGCAGGCTTCGTCGCAGAGCGTGGCGGCGTGAACGGCAGCGTCAACAAGGTGACCAGTGGTGTGGGTTCGGCTTCCCGCCTGGGCTTCAAAGGTGTTGAAGACCTGGGTGGCGGCACTTCCGCTATCTTCACGATCGAATCCGGCGTCAAGATCGACACCGGTGAGCAGGACACCGCGGGCGTGTTCGCACAGCGCCAGGCTTTCGTCGGCCTGAAGAGCGCTGAAGCCGGCCAGATTACCCTGGGCCGCCAGTACACCATGCTGTACAACGCCCTGTCGCAAGTTGCAGACCCATTCGGCGCCGGCTACGCTGGCAACGCCAAGAACCTGTTCCCTACCGGCGGCGTCAACACCCGCCTGTCGAACTCCATCGTTTATAACTCCCCAATGTTCTCGGGCTTCAGCTTCGATGCCCTGTACGGCATGGGCGAGCAAGCTGGCGACAACACCGCCGGCCGCCAGTTCGGCTTTGGCATCAACTACACCAGCAAAGAACTGAACGTTCGCCTGGTTCACAACAACAAGAACAACGACGTGGCAGCCGTAGGCGCCACCCCGGCTGTGCGTAAGGACAAAGCCAAGAACACCCTGTTGGCTGCCAACTACGACTTCGGCGTTGCGAAAGTCTACTTCGGCTACGAAAAAGACAAAGGCGCAGGCTCGGCACCTCTGCCAGTGGCTAACGCATACGGCCTGCCTGTTGCTCCAAAAGCCTCCGCTGACGGCAACGAACTGCTGCTGGGCGTAGGCGTGCCAATGGGCGGCGGCACCCTGGTTGCTTCCTACATCCGCAAGGATGACAAGTCCAACAACCAGGACGCCAACCAGTTCGGCATCGGCTACCTGTACGCACTGTCCAAGCGCACCACCGCTTACACCGCGATCGCCAAGATCAAGAACAAGAACGGCGCTGGCTACACCGTTGGCAACAACACCGAAGCCGGTACTGGCGACAAAGCCTTCAACCTGGGCATCCGTCACGCCTTCTAAGCAGTTTTTGTAGCAAGCAGTACCACTCTCTCTCGAGGTGATTCATGATCTTTGGCGGGTCTTCGGACCCGCCCTTTTTTTTTACGAGCCGCCGGGGAGGGGGATGCGGATCGCGATCCGCGTGCCGCTGCCGCCATCGACGTTCATGCTGCCGCGCAGTGCGGCCACACGCTCGCGCATGCCAAGTAGCCCAAGCGCATCCGCCTTTGCCATGTCTCCCGCAGCTATGCCCCTGCCGTCATCCGAAATCTCGATGCACAAATTCCCGCCATCGCGCTGCAGGCGGACCTCCGCTGTGGAGGCGCCTGCGTGGCGAGCGATATTGGTCAGCGACTCCTGCACCAGCCGGTAGATGGCGGTGCTATAGCGTTCGTCGAGCACCAGGGCTTCCCGGTGCGCATCGAGAAGGCAGCTTATGCCGTGCCGTTTCTCGAACTCCCGCCGCAGCGATTCCAGCGCAAAGTACAAGCCGCCTTCGTCGAGCGCGCGCGGGCGCAAGTTACCTGCGATACGGCGCAGGGAGCCGATGGCTGTGACGAGCAGGCTATCCATGCTGGCCAAACGGGCCTCGGCATCCGGTGATCCGGGAGGCAGCTGCTTCAGGAGAGTGAGTTCGACGCGCAGTGTGGCCAGCAATTGCCCCAGGTCGTCGTGCAGTTCACGAGAAATGTGGACGCGTTCATCCTCGCGGATTTCCGCCAGCGCGGAATCGGTGGAACGGCGTCCCTGGACGCGGGTGCGGGGATTTTTCAAATCGGCCTCCTGGCGGCTGCAGCCACCAGGACACCGTATTACATCAAGCCGGCGCGCGGCTTGATCTGGATCACATCTGCTTGAACAGATGGAGGAAGGAGCGGCTGACTTCCAGCTTGTCTGGGCGGCCTTTGATCATAACCAGGTGGCGGCCACGGATGTCGCGCGTTACGCCTTCGATGGCGTTCACGTTGACCAGGGTTGCGCGGTGGATTTGCCAGAACAGGGAAGGGTCCAGTTCTTCGGCCAGGTCGCGCACTGGCTTGCGGATCAGCGCTTCGAATTTGTCGGTCTGCACGCAAGTGTATTTTTCATCGGAGCGGAAGAACAGGATTTCCTCGACCGGGATCATGCGCAGGTCGGAACCGATGCTGGCCTGGATCCATTGCAGGTATTTCGGCTTCGGCGAGGCGATCTTCTCTGCCAGCTGGTTCAGGATCGCCGCCATGTCTGCACCTTGTGCCGCGCTGGCTGCAGGGGAGGAGAGCCGGCCTTTCAGGCGTTCGACGGTAATCTTCAGGCGCTCTGGCTCAGGTGGTTTCAGCACATAGTCGACCGCGCCGCGCTCGAATGCCTCCACAGCGTAGGCGTCATAAGCAGTAACGAAAACCACGTTGCTCTTGTTGCCGATCTCGGCGGCAGCTTCCATGCCGGTCTTGCCCGGCATGCGGATATCGAGGAAGGTGAAATCGGGCTTCAGTTCGTCGACCAGTTCAACTGCTTCGTCGCCGTTTTTTGCTTCACCGAGGATCTCCAGTTCCGGCCATACTTGTTCCAGCCGCATGCGCAGCTGGTCGCGCATCAGTCGCTCATCGTCGGCAATAATTGCTGTGGGCATAGTGCTCAATATTAGGAAATAAGAAGTATCAATTATTCAATGGATCGCAGCGCAAGGCAATCGCTTATTCGGAGCGTGCCAACTGGTATGGCACCTCGATAATTGCGATCACGCCGCTCGGCTGGTTGGGCTCGATTTTCAGCGAAGCCTGGTCGCCGTGCAGCAACTTCAGGCGCTCGCGGATATTGGTCAGTCCAAGGCCGGTGCCGGTGCTTGGCTTGGCGCCAAAGCCCAGGCCGTCGTCAGTAACAGTCACGCGCAGCTTGCTGTGGGCCACTTCGGCGCGCACTTTCAGGTAGCCTCCCTCCGGCTTGCCTTCCAGGCCGTGCTTGATGGCGTTCTCGACCATGGACTGCAGCATCATCGGCGGGAAGGCGGCGGTGCGCAGGCCTTCCGGCACGTCGAAGTCGATGGTGAGGCGTTCTTCCATGCGCATCTTCAGCAGGGCCAGATAGGCGGCCACCATGTCGGATTCGCTGCCGAGCGTGCTGGTCAGCTTGTTTTCGCGCATTTGCGGCAGCACGGCGCGCAGGTATTTGATCAGGCTACGCTGCATGGCGGAGGCGCGCGGAGGGTCGGTTTCGATCAGGTGCTCGACCGACGCCAGGGTGTTGAACAGGAAGTGCGGCTCGACCTGGGCTTGCATCATCTGCATTTTTGCCTCGCTCAGCTGGCGTTGCATGGATTCGCGCTCAGCGGCCGCATTTGCTACTTGGGCCTCCGCTTCTGCCTTCTTCTTGCCACCAACCAGCGCCTTCATCGCAAAAAGTGCCAGCAAAAGCAAGGTGATGAAGCTCGTGAACCAGGTCGACGCTTGCTTGTGATAACGCGAGACTTTTTCCTCGGCCGCGCTGTCCACCGCTTGCTCGAGCGCGTTCGACAATTCCTCGCCGATCTGCGGTGGCAGTTCGATATGGACTTCTTCGCCCGGCATTGGTGCGGCCGGAGCGGCCGGCGCCGCTGGCTTTGCCCTGGCGGCTTTCGCCGCAGGAGGTGCTGGGGGTGCCGGGATTGCTGGTGCTGCAGGTTCCGCCGGCATGGCAGGAGCGGCGGCTTCGGCGGCGGCTGCTTCTGTCGCATCCGTGTCGTCGTGTGCATTCGCAGACTCGTCGCTGCTCGCCTCGGCGCTGGATTGCTTCTTGATCTTGCCGGCACGGGGGTTGAAATGGATGCCGCTGTCGTCAATCGTAATATTTGGATCCGCGTTGCCCGATTTTGTGCGCTTATGCGAGCGGATCACCATTTCTTCCTCGCGGGAAGGCGAGAACAGCTCATCCTGCAGGATGGATGCTGCGATCATCGATAGCGCGGCAAACAGGAAGAACTTCCACCAAGACAGATGAGTCACCCAGCCGGTCGTCGCATCAAAGCCGCGGTGGAGCCAGGCCAGGATGGTTTTTGCTGTGTCTTGGGCTTTCGGAGTTGGAAACATGCGCGACTTTCTATTGAATATGGGGCAAGTGTAGATAAGCTTGCGTAAAGCCGCTACCGGTGTGCGACAGAATGCAGAAATACGGGAATAGAAGAATGCCCTTGCGGACAGCCGGATCGTTTGCTATAGTTCTGTCCCTCGCAACGCAGTGCCGCTAATACGGCAGAGCGAAGCGGGAAAAAGAGGGGTTGACGAGCTGCACGATGTACCGCATAATCTCGCTTCTCTGCTGCAACGAACACAACGCTTCGTAACGAAAAAGCAGCGATCTTTAAAAATCAACAGTCGATAAGTGTGGGCGTTTGACGATATGCCCAGGCCTTCGGGCCTGATGCTCAAAATATACGTTATAACGCTCGCACAAAATTAAACGTAAATCTCTTATGAG
>Ga0307408_100000710_pt1 | contig 27105 bp, 23 predicted proteins | sample 322Cmetagenome_FD_202116 | JGI IMG/M metagenome (GOLD analysis project Ga0307408, IMG submission 202116) | Maize rhizosphere microbial communities from greenhouse at UC Davis, California, United States - 322HYB-C-3 | ecosystem: Host-associated > Plants > Roots > Rhizosphere > Soil | place...
TTAAAAATTCAGGTAGGTCAGTGTAGATCACTCTCATCCGCGAAAGCGAACCCATAGTTGCTTGCACCACTTTTGGATTATAAACATCTACGGTGTCTGCTGAGCAAATAATGTTTTGGAAACCAAACCAGTCGGCCGTTCTAATAATTGTGCCCATATTGCCCGGATCCTGTATGCCATCAAGCGCTAAAGAAAAAGTTCCTTTAAAACTTTCTGCTTTGGCAATGGTTTTTTCAGGTATTCTTACAAGGGCTAAAGCATTTTGAGGCGTAGTTAATGAGCTGATTTTTTTTAGTTCGGCTTCGGTAACTTCATGAAGTTTTACTTTTTCTGTTACTTTGCTAAACTTTTGCAGATATTCAGAAGTGCAATAGATGGTATCAACAACATAATCTGAATTTAAAAATTCGGTTATGGATTTAGTCCCTTCGACAGTAAAGAGTGCGTGCTCTCTTCTGAATTTTTTCTGTTGTAATGCATTTACAAAACTGATTTGAGATTTTGAAAGCATATTTTAACGTTCGTTATACCTTTTTCTTAGTTGCAAGTATAGGATTTTTACAGCTTATCTTATCCGGATGTTCAGCTACACGCTATCTGTCTGACGATCAGGCTTTGGTGAAACGGTTGACTTTAAATGGTATTGATCGCAAATTTAAGGAGCAGGCTTATCTATACGTTCAGCAAAGTGTTAGAAAAAATTCGAGTTTAAATCTGGCCCTGTATAATCTCTTTAATACCCGTCACGGAAAGTATAGAACAGACAGAATTAAGGACATCGGTGAGGCTCCGCACATTCTCGATTCTGCAATGGTGGAGATTTCACGCAATGAGATTGAAAAGTTCCTAAAAAAGAAGGGGTATTTTAAAGCCGAGGTAAAATCGGACGTGAAGATAAAGCGGAAAAAAGCCTATGTCACTTTTACAGCAAAAGAGGGTCCGCTTTATAAGCTTCGGAATTATACATGGAAAGTTGCTGATACTGCCATAAAAAACCTGTATGAAGAAAATAGGATAAAGTTTACACAGATTAGCAAGGGGATGCGTTATGATGAGGATTCGCTAAGAAATGAGAGTAGGCAGGTATTTGATCTGCTTAGATCTAATGGCTATTACGACTATGTGCAGTCTTATATGCATGGAGAACTGGATACGAATCTCAATTCAAGTCAGGTGGATGTGAAAATGATTATTGACAATCCTCCAGGACACTCGTTTCATCAAAGCTATAGTATTTTCGATACACATTTCACCATCACGAAAAGTAATGGAGAAAAGAGAACGAGGCGATCTGTAGATTCTCTGCGGGTTGATAGTCAGTACTTGTTTAAGGATTACTCCGGCCGATTTAAGTTTAAGCCTTTTACTAAGTATACCTTCACCAATAAATACGACATCTACAACAATAACAAGCGAGATCTCACTTACAACAGACTTTATGAGCTAAACGTATTTCGAAATATAACTATCGATTATGTGAAACGGAAGGATGACAGCACACTTCTGGATGTTGAGATAGAGGCTGTTCCTTTAAAGAGAATGAGTAACCGGGTAGAGGGGGAGTACACCTTTAATACGGGAAGAAGTGGTTTTAACATAGGTAATACGTACACTAACCGAAATCTGTTTGGAGGCGCCGAACAACTCGAAGTAAAGCTTAGGTATGGAATATTGTTTGATTCGAGGCTTAAAGGACGATTGTATGACCGTATTAATAACCGCGATTTTCAGATTGGGGTTAACTTAACATTTCCGCGACTGCTTATTCCGTTCTCCATTCCTTCATTGGGGAAATACGGTATTCCACGCACTATTTTTTCGAGTAGTTTGCAGGTTTTTGATCAGGTTAATGCGTTTTCTAACCGGCTGTTTATTAACTCGGTAACTTATAACTGGTCTGAAACTCAGTACAAAGTTCATAGTTTTACGCCCGTTAATATTGAATACCGCGACGGACGTTTGCAGGAAGCTTTTAAGCAGCAGCTGCTGGATGGGGGGTATTTTCTATATGTTGAAACCAACGACCGCCAATATATTAACCTGGGAAGCCAATACAGTTATACGTTCAATAACTCGAGACTTAACAATTATCAGAATTTCGTTTATCTGCGAAATTTCACTGACGTGGGAGGTAATACACTTGCACTATTTGCCAATACGCTGGATCTGGACAAGAACAGCAGTCAGCGGGCACTTTTTAATTTGCCTTATTTGCAATATGCCAAAACCGAGGTTGACGTACGGTACTATAAGTATTTGGGCGGAGAAAGGCAACTGATTTTCAGATTGTACCCTGGAATTGCATATCCATACGGAAATATTTCTGACCTTCCTTTTGAGAAAAAATTCTACGCAGGCGGTTCAACCGGGATAAGGGCCTGGCAGGCTCGTACTTTGGGGCCGGGAAATTATAACAGGAAAGTGTTGGATGTGGATTCACGTAAAAATTACACTAACCTGGATCAGTTAGGTGAAATTAAGCTGGAAGGAAACGCTGAGTACCGGTTTAAAATAATGGATAATTTCTTTAGCGCAAAATTGAAAGGAGCATCCTTTGTTGATTTTGGGAACGTCTGGACTTTTAAGAAAAATCCAAGAGATGAGAATATGGATGTGCAGTTGAAATTGAATAAGTTTTTTAATCAGATTGCTCTGGGAACTGGATTTGGTTTGCGCTTTGATCTCGACTATTTCGTGTTTCGGTTGGACTTGGGCTTAAAACTCAAAGATCCTCAGTTTGGCGATGGAGATCAATGGGTTGTGAAGCATTTGTTTGATAGCAAGGATTTTAAAGCCGAATATGATACTACCAATGGACCAGATGTATATCATTTTGTGCAGTATAACTTTGGTATACAAATGCCATTCTAGAGAGAAGCGTGTATAGCGTATAATTCTTTGCGAACTTCTCTTTAAACAGTGCTTTAAAATTTTTTGTGATCTCAGCGGCTTCTCCGTATTCTCTGCGTTAAAATTTACCGTTTAAAAAAACGATTTTAGCCCTTCAAATACGGTTTCGAGATAAGTTGGTATGCTTAATCCTTTGCTGATATTGAAAAACATCAGGGCTACCAGAATAATTATTCCATATACCAGGAACTTCCTGAACAAGCTAATGATAACAACAATTATCAAGGGAATAATAACAAGAAGCTTTAGGTTGATTTTGATAGGATTTAATGAATCTTCCTGCTTAATAACATAGTAAAGCTTGCTTACGGGCGCTTCCTCATTGATGTATTTCAGGTAGATAAAAGTAGATTTTTCTATCGGAAGAGAGGTGACAGCGGCGCCATCATTAAACTTTAATTCCTGCTTAAAGCCGTTTATACTAAACTCAAAGGTTCCATTTATTTCGATGGGTTTGTCGCGCTCATCAGCAGCTATAACTGCAATCTTATCGTTTTTTAAAAGACTTTCTTTAATGATGAAATTTTCAAGTGCTGCATTTTCTGTGCAAAAGGATTTTTGAGGAATGATGCAAATTGCCAGTAGCATCAATGTCAAAACTGCGCTTTTCATATTATCGGTCATTTCTGGCAATGATAGGTAATTCTGTTCTCATAAAGTAATATTAAAGGTATCTTCAGTTTATTGAAATAAAAATAACGTAACATATAGGACTTTTTTTGATTTAACTGTCCTATCTTTAATCATTTAGAAATAAATGAGGTTTTGATACAGCGAGGTCTTTATATCGTTTGTTGTTTTTTGTTGTTTGCATGCACTAAAGAAGTGGTTCAGGTTGAGGAAATTACCATTAAACCACCATTGAAAGGGTATAAGGTTACTGCTCGTTTGGATAATCGCCAAAGTGGCACAGAATCTGAAGCTAAAGGTCTTTTAAGTGGCACTTACAACGAAAATACCAAAGTTCTGAGTTATAAACTGGATTTTGAAGGCTTACAGCCCAGATCGGTTAAGGTAAAGAAAGGGCTGAAAGGCGTTTTCGGATCGCAGGTTTATGAATTGCCTAAAGATAGCCTTGGTACTTATTGCAGTGGCTTGCAAGGATCTAAAAAACTTACAGCCTTGCAGGAACGGGATGTGATAAAAGGCTTATGGTTTTTGGTAATCGAAACCGAAAAATATCCCTTGCAGGAAATACGGGGACAAATTACTTTAAAGAGTGAGTAATCTGAGTTAAATTAGCCAAACTCTTACTTTTAAAGTAAAACCCTGTAAATGATAGAAAGTGAAAAAGAATTGCTCGAGCAGATCCGGCTTGGAAATAAGACGGCCTACGAGCTATTCTATAAAGATCATTACAAAGCATTACACGCACTGGCTTACAATTATGTAAAAAGGCATGAGATTGCCGAAGAAATAGTTCACGATGTTTTTATAACGCTGTGGAATAAAGCCGAGGGCATATCGATCAATCAGTCTTTTAAGAGTTACGTGATGCGGTCGGTAGTTAATGCTTCTTTAAATTTCCTGAAGAAAGAAAAAGTTGACGCCGGAAGGCATGAAAAATATACCGAGTGGACTAACCGCGTACCTGAATCTGAAGACAATGTTGAAGATAAGGAAGTGTTGTTGATTAAGCTCGAAAAGGCGCTCGAACTTTTGCCGCCACAGTGTAAAAAGGTGATGTTAATGAGCCGGTTTGATAAGATGAAGCAGCAGGATATTGCAGATCAATTAAATATTTCGATAAAAACCGTTAAGAATCATCTCACGTTCGGATTTGCAAAAATCAGGACGATACTCGCCGCAGAAGGAATTCAATTCATACTAATTGTGATCTTTTATTTTCAATAAATACACAGCGATTAACCATGGAAAAGCCTATTGATTATAACGAAGCTTTAATGCTGATCATTGACGAGTTCGATGGCGCAATTTCGGATGTGCAGCAAATTCAGTTGCAGCAATGGCGCAGTGTATCAACAGATAATGAACGTATTTATAAAGAGTTTTATGCTCTGAATGTAGAAATAGAGGCGCTCGCTCATCTTAAACAGCTGGATTTGGACGCTTCCTGGAAAAGGTTAGAGGAAGATTTGGCAGACCGGAATATCGTCACTTTTAGAGAAGCTCCACCCGTTCAGAAATCACCTGGTAAGTGGAAGCAAATTCTTTCTATTGCGGCTACTATTCTCGCTGTTTTAGGCGTTTACTATTACCTGCAGGCCTCCTCTGTTGAGATTGTTCAAACGGCTAAAGGTGGCCATAAGCGTATCTCTTTACCGGATGGCAGCTGGCTGGCGATGAATGAAGAAACGATTGTAGAATTTAATAAGAAAGATTTTGCGAGTAATCGTAAGCTACGATTGGTAAAAGGCGAAGCTTTCTTTGAAATAAAGCACGACGTATCCCATCCATTTAAGGTGCAAGCTGCGGAAGCTACCATTGAAGATTTAGGTACTAGCTTCACCGTTACAAATAGTGAGGATGAAGTGAATGTGGTAGTTTCGTCTGGAAAGGTGGCTTTTAGCGCTGCGTCTGCCGGAAATCCCCAGGTTATCCTACCTCAGCAGATAGCCAGTTACAACTTTAGCAATAAGAAGATCCAGGTGGCTGATGCTGCTTTAAGTGGTCATGATCTTAGTTGGATAAACCAGCAACTGTTTTTTAATAATGCAAGCTTATCCAGTGTTATTAAGGCGCTTGACGAATGTTACGACGTTAAAATTTCCTTAAGTGATAAAAGTTTGGAATCACGGAAGTTAACAGCAAATCTGGCGTTTAGAACCGTTGACAGCGCTCTTGAAGTAATCTCGGCATCTATGCAATTGAAGGTTCGCAAAAACGATGAAGGTTATCTTCTATCCAGATAAATCTTACCATTCGCTTGTACTAATCAGGAAATTATAATAATATAGCTAGCTTTTCCAATAGAGGCGCGGGCTATGTTAAAAAGGCTTCTTACAGGGCTTATTCTTCTGGTAATTTCAGTAACTGTAAGAGCGCAGCTTCCTCAGTCTGTAAACAAATATATCTCCATCTCTTTTTCGCACCGGAGGCTTTCTGAAGCGTTTAATGATTTGCAGCAGCATACGGGCATTAGTTTTGCTTACGACCCCAACATCATCCCCTCAGATGTCCGCATTACACAAACTTACCAGAATGTTCCGCTTGAGACTATCCTTTCAGATCTGTTAAAGAACACGCAGCTAGGCTATCTGTTTGTTGCCAATCAGATTGTTATTACAAAACGCAAGTTGCAAAATTTTACGCTTGATGGTTATGTCACTGAATCTCAATCGGGCGAGCCGCTCATTGGGGCAAGTATACTTGTGCCAGCCTTAAGAATCTCCACCCTTACTAATCAATACGGTTTCTTTTCACTCACAGTTCCTTCGGGCTATTATGATTTGGAGATATCGCATCTGGAGTATGCGGCAAAAAAAATAGCAGTTGATGTAAAGGCCAGCCAGCGTTTGTCGTTTTCTCTCAATTACAGGCAAAATAACCTTGCAGAAGTGAAAGTTGAGAGTGCGGTGAAATCATCTGATCAGCTTATGTTGCAGGGGGTTAAAAACTTTACTAACGAACAGTTGAAAGAGGTGGCTTATTATGCCGGAGAGGTTGATGTTATAAAAGCGTTACAGATGCAGCATGGTGTTAAGGCAATGACCGAAGGTAGTTCTGCTTTATTTGTTCGGGGTGGCAATGTAGATCAAAACCTGATTATGCTGGATGAGGCAATGATCTATAATCCTTCTCATTTGTTTGGATTAGTATCTGTATTCAATCCGGATGCAATAAAAAACATCCAGTTGTATAAAGATTTTATGCCGGCATCTTTCGGTGGCAGATTATCTTCGGCGCTCGACGCTCGTATGGCCGATGGAAATAATCAGTACTATCATGTAAAAGGAGGAGTGAGCTTAATGTCAGTAAGAGCGGCGGCCGAAGGGCCGATCGTTAAAAATAAAGGATCATTTCTCGTAACCTTCAGGCGCAGTTTAATAGATCTTGTTAATAAAGATTATCGCTTGCTTAATCCTAATTCCACCTATCTGGATGTAAATGCAAAGGGTAATTATCAGATAAACAAGAACAATAAACTTCTTTATTCTTTTTATGCGGGGGAGGATAAGCTCTTTTCTGAGAATTCTTTTACTAATAAGTGGGGTAATAGAACATCAACAGTGAGATGGAATCACGTTTTTAGTTCGCGCTTATTTTTCAACCTTTCGGCCATTTATAGCAACTATAAAAATTCGCTAGATCTTAATTCGGATACCGTAACTGAGAAAAAGATATGGAGAACTGGTATTGAGGATAAAACACTGAAAACTGATTTTACATATTTTATCAATCCGTTTAACGAGGTTAAATTTGGTACTATAATCACTCGTCACGTTTTTGTTCCCGGAAGGATAGAAAATTCGGTTTTCCAGGAACCTAATATTCCCGCAAACCGGTCATGGGAGTATGCTCTTTATGCATCTCATAAATATAATCTGAACGATAAAGTTATTTTCAATTACGGACTCAGAGCTTCTGCCTTCAGAAATGCAGAGGAAGTTTTTGGTGTGTATGATAAAAATGAGGAACTATTAACTGTTGATGAGAAAAGTGTGTGGTGGGGACTTGAACCCAGAGCAAATATCAATTTTAACCTCAGTGCCAAGCATGCATTACAGGCCTCCTATAATCGTAATTATCAATATCTTCAATTAATTCAGAATAACGAGCTGGCGTTCTCATCGCTAGAGACATGGATGCCGGCTTCTAAAGTGACAAAACCACAGAATTCGTATCAGTTTTCGAGTGCCTATAATTACCATTCAAATGGTCTTTGGATTACGCTTGGAAGCTTTTATAAGAAGATGTTTAACCAGGTAGAACTGGCTGAACATACACAGGTTATCCAAAACTCATCCATAAGGAGTTATCTCCGGTATGGAAAAAGTGAAGCTTATGGTGCTGAAGTTGGTATCAGTCATCGAACAGATAAATTGAAGATGGATGCAGGATATTCGTGGACGAGAACTATTAAACGCATAAGTGGTATTAATAACGATAATTGGTTTAGAGCAAATTATGATATTCCTCATGAGTTTAAAACAAGTATATCTTACCGTGCTTTAAAGAAACTTAGTTTGAATGGCTTTTTTATATGTGCAAGTGGCAGGCCCTCAACATTGCCCGTAGGATATTTTGTGCATGATGGAATACAGGTGCCTATTTACGAGCAAAGGAATAATTCACGTTTTCCTGTTTTTCACAGATTAGATCTTTCTGCTCAATACACAATAAAGCAAAAAAATAAAACGGAAAATGGCTGGCGGCATAGTATTACGGCTGGGATATATAATGTTTATAATAAGAGGAATCCGTTGTATTACCGTGTTTCTCAGCCAACCGAAAATAGCAATTTAGGAATTGTAAATTCATCAACCCGGATATTGCCATGGCTGGCGTATTCGTTTAGATTATAGTAGGCCAGTATATGCAGAGGATAAGTATGGAAGCACACGTTAAAAACATTCTTTCAAAAGTGCTGGTAATTCTATTACTTGGTGTGGCCGCTTGTTCAAAGGAAAATGTGGAGGATGTTGCTTTTAAGGCCCGTGGTCAGCAATATGATCTGATAGTTGAGGGTGGAATCAATAGCGTTCTGCGTAATCAATATATAAAATTAAGTAAGCCTTCATTTCATCCCGATTCTTTGCCACAACCTATAAATGATGCGGAAGTAATTGTTAACGACGGTTTGCGTGCAAATCTATTTAAGTTAACCAGTACTCCCGGGGTGTATTCTGGTCAGGTGCAAAACCAGCGTTATAACCGGCCCTATACGTTAACGGTAAAATACAATGGAAAAGAGTATTCGGCGGTTGATTCATTAATTCAGGTGGTGAATATCATTGATGATTTTATCCCTTTCAGTATATATCGCTACCCCGATAAAAGCCTGGAAATAAGTATCCCCAAACATACTTTTGGATTTCTTACCTCTTCCAAATGGCATATTAGTTACCAGAACCAACCTGGCTGGAATCCGGCCAAGTTCGACAGCGTTTCTAACTACACTTACACGCATGCTTTCGGGGCGCCCAATTCTATTTATCCCCTGGTAAATCAGAAGAGAAAGGAATCTATCACAGAGAGCGACTTTGTTACATTATATAAATTTTCGTTATCTGATTCCTATTCAAAATATCTCTACTCTATATTTTTGGAAACAGATTGGCGTGGGATGTTTTCGGGAGTTCCGGGTAAAGTTACAGGCAACGTTTCGAATGGAGCACTCGGTTTTTTTTACGTTACTGATATCGATATACGGCGATATAAAGTAAGCGAACTGATTGAGGCAAAATAATAAAAGCCTCCTGGTGTGGAGGCTCTTACATGATTATGTGTTAAGAAAAAAATTAAAATGAGTATCCTAAAGAGAACGATAATACCCTGTTGGTCAATTTGCCATCATTGGTAGTGTTCTTAGGCCTTAAATCGTTAATTCCCAAACCATATCCGGCTCCGATGTTGAACCCGTTACTTAACTGAACACCTCCAAGGAAGTTAACACCCAGGTCTAAAGACTTCAGGTCTTTACCTTCTTTATCGCCAAACTCAATATCTTCACTAATTTTGTCGCCTTTATTGTGGGTTAAGGTTGCCTCTTTATATTTCGTAGTACGCTCACCTGCAATTCCATATGCAGCATAAGGGCCAGCTCCTAAAAAGAAGTGCGTTCCGTTGGCGCTGATTGGCAGTTTAGCTACCAGGTTAAGCGGTACCTCAATCCACATAGTGTTATCTTTAATTTCAAAGGTATCATCATCATATAATTCAGCACCTTTTCCCTGTAAAGATAAGCCTGGTTGAAAGGAGAAATTAGAGCTGATTGGAATATCACCATAACCGGTAACATGGAAGTTTGTAGACATTCCCGTTTCCGGATTTTTACCATCATCCACATGGAAACTATATTTAGGTAGGTTAACCCCCACCTTTAGTCCCCATTTAGGTCCCGTCGAATTGGTGGTAGTGGTTGACGTAGTTTGAGCAAATGCAGTTGATCCCGCAAGGAAAGCCACTGCTAATAGTGCTATCTTTTTCATGTTGTTTTCGTTTTTAGTTATCAAAAACTTGTGTGTTTGGGTACCATTGATTCAAAAAAGGGTCCGAAAGCGTTCCGAAAAATGAAAAGATTTGAAAAAGAGTGGTTTATTTTTATCTGACTGGTAATTTTTTGCTCGAAACTGTGGTGGTTTGGTTTATGTTACGTCCACAATCTGATACAAAATTGTACAAATTTTAGAGCCTTTACTGGTTTTTACGGTTTAGGAGCAGAGAATGTATCTCCTTGTTGGATGTCGCCAGTCTCGAAACCCTTCTTAAACCAACTGATCCGTTGAGCTGATGTGCCATGAGTAAAAGCATCGGGCACAATATAGCCCTTCGATTGCATTTGCAGTTTATCATCACCAATGGCATTGGCGGCGTTAAGCGCTTCTTCAATGTCACCCTCTTCAAGTATTTGTTTCGTTTTTTGTGCATGATGCGCCCATACGCCTGCCAAAAAATCGGCTTGAAGTTCCAGTCGGACCGAAAGCTTGTTGAATTCGGTTTCACTCAAAGTGCTTCTAAGCTGATCTACTTTGGCGCTTGTACCCAGTAGGTTCTGGATATGGTGGCCAACCTCGTGCGAAACAACGTAAGCCATGGCAAAGTCGCCGGGGGCATTAAACCGGGTCTTAAGTTCCTCGTAGAACGAGAGATCAATATATACTTTTTCATCGCCCGGGCAGTAAAAAGGACCGGTTGCCGAGCTTGCAGAACCACAAGCAGAGCTTACCGAATTGCTGAACAGCACAAGGGTAGGTTTAACATATTGCTGATGATTTGCCCGGAAAAGCGAATCCCATACGTCTTCTGTATCTGCCAGTACAACGGCTACGAAATGGGCTGCTTCGTCATTCTGTGCATCGGTGCTAAGTTTACCTTGTTCAGTTTGCTGGTTATTCTGTTGTGTTAATCCAACCAGTTCAAGCGGATTTTGTCCCGTTAGTAAGGCAAAAACAACTGCAATAATGGCTGTTAATCCTCCACCAATTGCCAGTCCTCCTCCGCCAGATCTCCTGTCTTCAATATTGCCACTTTCTCTGCGTCCAAGCCACTTCATTGCATTAGGTTTTCGTTCTATATGCTGATGAACGTCTCGGGTAAAGGCATTGTTTGGCTAAGGACTATATTTCAATTTGTTGCAATAGTTTCTGCTTTGACTTCCAGCAATAACAGTATTTATTTTAGGTATTGAAAAAAAAATAGTTAATTTACGTGTAAATAAAAGTATTGAGTTTGGAAGGGTCTATTTCTATTGTTGCAGCTAGTGACAATCATTACGCAATTTTATTGGCAGCATTAATCAAGTCTGTTGAGGTTAATCACAAAACTCCAGAGAAAATTAATTTTTACATTATTGATGATGGGATTTCTGAAAGGAATAAAGCAAAAATTCAGTCGTCAATTAATCCTGCCGTAACAACATTACACTGGAATCCCAGTAAAAAGGTTGTTCCTGAGAATGTAAAGCTTCCAGTAGATCATACAGCATTTCCACTGACTACGTATCTGCGTCTTTTTGGTCCATATGTAGTTCCCGAGAGCGTTAAGAAAATAATATATCTGGATGTTGACATGATCGTTCAGGATGATATTTCCAAGCTTTACAATACAGATATTGGCGACCATTTATTTGCCGCAGTTCAGGACGTTTGTAAAATTGTAAGCTGCGATTGGGGAGGAGTACCTAACTGGAAAGAGCTTGGAATGAATGCTCAGTCTAAGTACTTTAATGCAGGACTATTGTTGGTTAACACCGAAAAGTGGCGGAGTCAGAATATTACAACCAAGGTGCTTAAGGCAATGTTCGACAACATGAAGCATGTGAACTTTGCAGATCAGTATGGTTTGAACGTGGCTTTGGTTGATCAGTGGATGGAGCTTGATCCAAAATGGAACTGGTTTGCTAACGATCCTTGCGAAGATCCTTACCTGATACATTTTCTGGATATAAAACCTACATTTAAAAATTACCGTTCTCAGCCTGTTTTCAAGACAGAGTTCTATAAATATCTAAATCAAACCGCGTGGAAAGGGCATAAGCCTGTAGGGGGGTATAATCGTTTGTTTAGAAAGGCTGTTAATAAAATAAAGAAAAGAATTTCAAAGATTTTTAGCAGTTAACGTCAACAACGGATGTACTTTAACGAAGTAACGCTCTTAATTACGCATTATAACAGAAGTTTGTCACTTGAGCGCTTATTAAAGTCTTTTAATAAGCTCAATTGTCATTTTGAAGATATTGTCGTTTCTGACGATGGGAGTAATCAAGAGCATCTTAGTCATTTGCTAAAGTTACAGGAAGTCTATAATTTTCAATTAATTACTGCTCCTGAAAATAAAGGATTAGGTAGTAATATCAATAAGGGACAGGATGCGGTGCGTACATTATACACATTATATGTACAGGAGGATTTTGTTCCTAAGCCCCTGTTTAAGTTGAAATTTTATGAAGCACTGGAGTGTTTAAGAGATAACCCGGAGCTTGATATGGCCCGATTTTATGCATATTTCAAGTACCCTTATTTAAAGCCCTATAAGCATGGTTTTTCGGAAATGACTTTTAGTGCTATGCCATGGTACTGGGGATATCGGAAATTTTATTATTACAGTGATCACCCACATTTGCGAAGGAGCAGCTTCTTCCAAAAATTTGGGCGTTACCATGAAGGTATCAAGGTGGAAAGAACAGAATACCGTATGATGTTCTCTTTTTTGCAGCAGAGAGGACGGGCATTGTTCTTTGATAATTTCCAGGATTTGTTTGAGCAAGTAAACACCTCATTCGAGCCGAGCACTGTTACCAGAAATAAATGGCGAGATAGTGGCAATCTGTTAGTTTTATTAATGCGAGAATTTTATCGCTATATAAGGTTTCACTATGATTTATATTTTACTCCATCCAAAAGCAATAAGCAGGTAGAAATACCCCGCGAAGAGATAGCTGATGTGTTAGAAAATTTGCTAACAACTAAAACAATTGACAGCAAGGTCTCGTATAAGTGACTTTTAATAACAACATTTCTTTTAAATCATCGGCTGAACGTGTCGTTTTAGTTTTGAATGCATGATGAGTACTTTTTACTTTAAGGGGATTACTTTATTAATTACTCATTACAACAGGAGTAATTCTTTGGAAAGATTATTAAAATCGTTTAAAGATCAGGGCTATCAATTTGAGGACATTGTAGTGTCTGACGATGGAAGCAAGACGGAGCATGTTGCTTACCTTAAGGCGCTTCAAAACGATTATTCATTTAATCTGGTTACAGCTCCGGTAAACAAAGGTTTGGGGAATAACATCAATAAAGGACAGGAGGCTGTAAAAACGCCCTATACTTTATATGTTCAGGAAGATTTTATTCCCAAGTCTCAATTTATGGATAAGCTTAAGTTTTCATACAGTTTCCTGGAAGAAAATTCTGAGTTTGACATGATCCGATATTATGCATATTTCAAATACCCATCTTTAAAACCGTACAAGAATGGTTTTTCTGAAATGGTATTTAATTGGTGGAGTATTCTGGGTACTTATAGAAAGTTTTATTATTACAGCGATCATCCTCATTTAAGACGGAGTAACTTTTTATTGAAGTTCGGCAGGTATGCAGAAGGCGTAAAGGGCGATGTTACTGAATACAGAATGATGATGTCGTTTTTGAAAAATAAGGGAAGAGCTTTGTTCTTTGAAGATTTTAAAGGCTTGTTTGATCAGGTTAATTCAGCGGAAGAACCGTCTACCATGAAGCGCAATTTTTGGCGTGAGAACGGAAGCTGGGCAATCAGTGCACTAAGACATTTTTACAGACATGTAAGATTTAATTTTGATCTTCATTTTAGTTCTAATCAGTAAAAGAGCAAATCAGAATACCGATATTTTTTAACGCATATGTTCGAAGTAATTCTAAATAAAGTTCTCAGTTTGTATGTTTTGCTGCGCTTTGGTCGTGGTATCCCCTCCGAACTTAAGTGGTTTTATCGCGATACGTATCATTGCAAGCTTCGCCAGTTAAAGTATTTTTTTAAAGATTATATCGTAAAACGTCCATATAAGGTAGTTGCCTATAATGGCGAATTTGCACCCGACCTGCAGTTTGCATTGCCGTTTGCATATTGGCATTATAAGAATGGGACCTTAAAAACAACGCGGTCTACCACGTTTACAAAAGAGCTTTATTTCTTTTCTCCGGATCATGAGGAGTACTTTACCGAAAGAACAAACGAAGGAAATTATAACTTTGAAGTTCCCCGAATCCTTTACAGTCATGATTATAATATGAGTAAATGGCTGCCTGTGCCATTTAAAGAACATTATAAAAATGATATTTACGTATATCCTAAACCAATCCTGATTATTGCCAATCGTTATAATATGGAGTGGGATGGCCCGCCAATCAGCTTTTTTAGCATTCCTGTTCTTGATTATGTGATCAGCAATTTAAAAGACGAATACACCATCATATATAATCGGCCTAAGCCTCAGAATATTACCACAGATAACAGCGAGACATACGATCTTGGAGAGTTTGAGTGGCTGGCAAAGGAACATCCGGAAGTGGTGTTAATGGAGGATTTGTTCAAGGAAAACAAAGGGAATGCAAAAACCTTTAATCACCTTCAATTGATGGTGTATGCAAATGCCAATCATTTCCTTTCTATACATGGCGGAACCGCCACATTAGCAAGTTATTTTGGTGGTACAAATATCATCCTTTCTAAAAAAGGACCGGAACACTATTTCAATTGCTATCAAAAGCTCTATCCACAATTCTCAGGTGCCAAAATATTTCATGCTAAAACAGACGAGGCTGTTATGGAGTATGTGCAGCAGTATTTTATGTCAGAAAGTAAATCAACAATCAATCCTTAATTTTAATGGCAGCAAAAGATCAGTACTGGTTGAAGTCCGGTATAATTAACATTTTACAAAATTTTTCGGCTACCATTATCAATATTGCCACTTTTTATATTCTGGTAAGATTGTTTGATAAGCATGATTATGGAGTATGGGGCATTTATATGCAGGCTATAATTATCCTTGAAATTGTACGAAATGGTTTAATTCAAAGTGCGCTGATCAAATTCATGTCGGGTGCCAAAGAGAAAGAGCATTCAGAAATTATATCAGCATCTGCTACTATAAGTGGCATTATCACCGTTTTGTGTGTTATTCTTACTTTCATTTTCGCTAATCCGCTGGCCAACATATTGAAGGCTCCGGAGTTGGCACCAATGTTTCGGTGGTATACAATTTCCTTTGTATTATCTGGGGTACTTACTCAAATGAATTGTATAGAGCAGGCCAATTTTCAATATAAGGGGGTGTTTGCAAGTGGTTTGGTACGAGCTTTAATCCTGTTGATATTTATCGTTATTAATTACTTTTTTCATTTTACTACAAGCTTGTTAGTATTGGTGTATGTGCAGTTTGCTTGTGTGGTTGGCGCCCTTATAGCTTCATATGTTTATGTTCGCCCTTTTCTCCATTTTAAATATTCATTTAATATGGATTGGGTAAAGAAAATTTTCGATTATGGTAAATTCTCTTTTGCCACAACCGTTAGTTCTATTTTGTCCGGTACGATTGATCAATGGATGCTGGCCGGGATGATTTCGCCTGTAGCTTCCGGAGCATTCAATATTGCTGTGAGGATAAGTAACCTTGTGGATATACCTACAAACGCAATTGCAACGATTGTTTTTCCTCAAAGTTCCCGGCGAATTGAAACAGAAGGACGAGAGGCTGTAAAATATCTTTACGAGAAATCTGTGGGTACAATTCTCGCAATTGTTATACCTGCACTTATATTTCTTTACCTGTTTGACAATATTATTATTGAGTTGCTGGCAGGTGATAAATATGCAGATAGCGTACCAATTTTGAATATTACACTTTTATATTGTATTTTGAGCCCGTTCGGTAGGCAAACCGGCGTTATTTTGGATTCTATCGGAAAAACAGGTGTGAACTTTGCCATGGTAATTTGGAATACTAGTTTAATTCTGGTTTTAAATTACTTTTTCATTCCAAAGTATGGCGTAATTGGCGCTGCTTATGCAACTTTAATCAGTAATTCAATAGGTTTTATTACTGCCCAAATCGTGTTATATCGCGAGTTGAAAGTTAATGCCTTAAATACATTTATTTACGCATACCGATTTTATCCCGAGTTTTTAAATAAATATATTCTTAAGAAGTAAGTTTAAATATGATTGGTGTCTATTTTAAGGGAAGACTTGGGAATCAATTATTTCAATATACCTACCTTTTATATTTAAAATCAAAATATAAGAAACGATTCTTTTTCTTTCCAAATCCTCACCATGCCTATATAGCCCGGTATTTTTACCTGGGATTTTATCATAATCTAACACTGGGGTCTAAACTCTATTCGGCTTTTACCAGGCTAATACCGGCTATCTGTAAATTTAAGCCTGTATATTTTCGAAATATTTCTTCCCCCAGGGAACGTTCTCTGGAAGATTTTACCATTCACCACGGTTATTTCCAAACGGATTGGTATTTAAGGCAAATAAAGGAGGGTGTTAAATTTCCAATAAAAAAGAAGTACGTTAAACAGTTCGAAGATCTGTTTGGTGATGTATTTAAAAATAATAAAACGATTGTAGTACATATCCGGCGTACCGATTATTTGAACTATCATAAAAGAGATATTACGCTCCCTATTAGCTATTTTGTGAATAGGCTAAATAGCATTGAAGATTTAGATTCATATAAGGTCTTTTTTGTGAGTGATGACCTCCAATTTGTAAAAGAAAGTTTTCCGGATAAACCAAATTTCATATTCTCTAACAATAATGAGATTGTTGATTTTCAGATTATTCTCAATGCAGATATAGCAATTATATCAAACAGCAGCTTTTCCTGGTGGGGTGCTTACCTTTCTCACAAAGAAAATACGGTATACGCCCCTAAAAACTGGATGGCTTTTCGGCAGGGAGTTGAATACCCACGCGGCATCATGACCGATCGGTTTATCTGGTGCGATGTAGAAACTGAATAGATATTAAGCAGGTAAAAGTTTCTGATAAACTGCAAAAGTTTCCTGAATTGATTTTTCTAAAGGAAAGTCGGCCAGCCTTGTAGTCCCTTTCGTTATTAACTCTGAGCGCAATGTGGCAGAGTTTACGAGTTTATCCATCTTAGTAAAAAGATCTTCCCACTCATATTTATTGAAGAAAAGAGCAGCCTGTGCACCGATTTCTTCGAAACAATCAGTATCACTTAAAATAATTGGACAATTCGCTTTAAAAGCCTCCAGTATTGGAAGTCCAAATCCTTCACAAAGCGAAGGGTATACAAAGGCCAATGCCTTGTTATAAAGGAAGTTTAGCTGTTCATCGGTAACATTATAATGCATTACCTGTCCGGTTAGCTTGAGCCGATAAATTAGCTCGGTTTCAGCTATTCCCAAAGTACCGCCACCGGTAATTACAGCTTTTATATCCGGATACTTTTTAGCGAGCGCTTTGTAAGCATTCATAAAAAGGGAGAAGTTTTTATAACCTCCACGATCGCCAACAAACAAAACATAATTTTCTGGCAGGTTGGGAACAGGTGCCATTATTAATTCGCCTTCGATTGGTATGCCATGATAAATAACTTCAACCTTCGCCGGGTCGACATTAGAATATTTTAACAGATCCTTTTTTGTTGTTTCTGATATTGCTATGATTTTGTCGGCACGTTCAATATTTAGCCTTTTCTGATTTGTTAAGTTATCATGGGCCCAGAAATACTCGGGTAGCCGTTCATAGGTCATATCGTGTATGGTAACAACTACAGGCTTCTTAACCTTATCTAAAAAGTATGGATCATAATAGGTTGGATGAAAAATATCAAATGCATCTTTTTTTAATAAATGCTCACAATAGGCCTTATTTATTTTATATGCCAGCGACGGATTTTTAAGATAGTTCCCAAACTTGTTTAACGGCTGATGTTCGTTCTGTATATAATGACAATTGCTGGCTAATACCCCCAGGGTATAATCGAAATCCCCGGTTTGTTTTATCGACTGAATTATGTTGCTAAAATAACGACTAATACCACCATAACGTTGTGTGCTAAATTTCTGGTGGTCGAACAGTATTCTTTTGGACATAAATAAGTATCTAACGCGTAGGGTGGTAATTAGCGAAGTTGGGATGCTAGAAGTTCAGAAAGACCCTTCAGGCGGTTATCCCAGGTATTTTCCTGAGCAATCTGAAGTCGTTTGCTTTCGCGGTCGGGATCTGTATTGTTCAATTCTTTAGCGATAGCTTCAGAGAATGCTGTTGCATCAGCGCAATAATGGACAGTATCCCCTGTAAATTCTTTCAGATCAGGGTTGAAATTTGTCGCTACAACTGGTTTCCCGGCACCTAAATATTCGAATAATTTAAGTGGGAAAATGGTGCTGCTTACATCATCCTTCTTAAACGGAATAATAGCTATATCAAAGCCTTTGATAATAGCGGGCATTTGATCATAGGGTTGACGGCCAATTAAATGAATATTCACTGTGTTGTTAAACCATTCGGGGATAAACTCCGGCGAAACCGGTCCTACAAATACGAAGTTTTTCTCAGGGTTTTTCTCAGCCAGCTCTTGTAGCATCGGAAAGTCCATCCTTCTTTCTATGTTACCAAAATATCCTATTCTTGGCGAGGCTATAGAAGCTACGTCAGGATGAATATCTAAATTCTCGTTTAATGCCTTACTGCTATGGCTAATGTCGGCAGCATTTGCAACAAAGAATGTATTGGGATTAACCTCCTTCTTTTCGCGATATAATTGTCTGCTGGTGCATACAACCAAGTCACTTTTCTTAACAATTATAGGCTCAGAAGTGAGACCATGCTTCATATCGAACGGGATAATCAGCGGATCTACGCATTGATAAACTGACAAGGCTGGTTTAACAAGATCAGCAATATTAGGATAATGGAAGTTGAAGGAGTTTATATAAATAAAATCTTTAATTCCTTTTTCCTTAATGATCTGCTTGATGCGTTTGGCTATAATAGATTCGTTGATCTTTAATATCTGACGATATATAAATCCTTCTGGCAAAAAGTTTATAGAAAGAAGGGGAGGAGTAATAACAATTTTCAGGTTGGCAATTGCTGAGTCTATCAATCCATTAGACGATTTGGTAAAATGGTCTTTTCGACGATTAAAGCTTTCCTGACCCTTTTCCCTAAAATAATCACGCCATGTATAAGGATTTTCTATGTAATAAACATGATTATCTCTGGCCAGATATTTGGCGACCGTGAAGCTCGTAGATTCGTATGGACCGTCAAATTTTGCCGTCCCCAGAATAAAAATATGCTTGTTTTTTAACGACATTGTTGTTTAAACTCTACCCCAGGTACTGGTATCAAAATTGTATTTCTTTACAACACGGGCAGGATTTCCAACAGCAACACTATAATCAGGGATATTTTTTGTAACCACACTTCCTGCGCCAATTACACAATGTTTACCGATGTTTACTCCGGCGGTAATAACGCAATTAGCTCCAATCCATACATTATCAGAAATGGTAATAGCTTTTGTTACCACTTTCTGTTCACTGGGAGGAGTCGATATATCTTCGTAGCCATGATTCAGGCCTGAAATAACAATATTCTGAGCCAGCATAACATTATCGCCGATTATGACCGGACCAATTATAACATTGCCAATACCGATTATTGTTTTGTTGCCAATAATTACATCGCCCACTCCATTGTTCACCGTAGAAAATTCTTCAATAACCGAGTATGCTCCCATTTGAAAATCATTAAAAGGAAGTATGTCCATCCGAGTATTATAACGGACTTTTGCTCCCGTCCCCTTTTTATGTTTCAATGGGTTTAAAAATAACTTAACCCAAAGTCTTGGACGATGTTCGTTTTTGGGAATTAAAAGACGATGAACTATCTTTTTAAGTTTGGGATTACTTTTTATTTTTTCGGTTACAGACATATCTAAAAATTTTGACGAAGCAAGAGTGGTTTTTGTACTGGTGCAAATTCTCCATTTTTCTCTCTATCCAAGCGTCGCGTAACAAGTATTATCGCTGTATAAAGATAAAAATAGATACTAGAGGGATATTGTACCAATGCTTCCTGGGGATAATTACCGAAGTTTAGTGCGAAAATAACCAATAACACTGCCAGGCAATAAGTTTTAAGCTCTGGGTCCTGGATAAGAAAGTAGTTTTTAATGCCCTCTTTTATGGTGATAAACATCCATATGCAGAATATTGCCAGGCCAACCCATCCAAGCTCCACAGCTACACGCACATAACCACTATCTGGCGGAAAACTGGCAAGGAAAGAGTTAGGAGCAAATTTTACCCCCCATACACCGGTTGCACCTAAACCACCACCCAAAGGATGTGAGAGAATATATGGTGCAATACGTTTCTGGTTCATCGCCCGTACGTTAAATGAAGCATCGTCTGAAGGTTTAAATGCCGATTGGAAACGATATAAGGTAACGTTAGAGGTAGGCATAAAAATCAATCCAAGGAAAAGGATTGCGCCAACTCCACCTATCATTAAAGTTTTTTTACTGATGTGGATTGCCAGGTATAAACCCAGTGCTACTGGCATTAATACATAAGCTCCCCTGGTTCCCGAATAAAGCATAGCCGACATAAAGAAGGCTAACATGAAGCCGTGAAGTATTTTTTTATTACGGTTAGCATTGCTGCTTACTATTATAGCGAAGCAATATAATGCACTGGCAACCATATTATATGAGAATGCTACCGGATCTGAGAAGATGGAGAATTTCCGCCAGTGTCCATTAATGAACAGGAGCAATTGCACCAAAGGATCCTGCAAACCCGCTTCCTCGAACGCGAAAAAACCGAAGTATTCCTGTTTTGTGGCATAGGCCGCTGCAAATAAAGACACTCCCATCCAAACTTTAAAAACGATCCTAAGAAATTCGATTGTATCAATAAAGTAGGTAAATACAAAAAACATCAGGTTTACTACCGCTACCGTTCTCACAGTATAAAGCCAGGCCATTCTAGCTTCGGTAGTTGGGTTACCCACCTGCAAAATATTGTATGCAAACCATATCAGGATCATCACCGTAATGGGCGACTTGAACATTTCAAAGTTTCGGTTATATTTCTGTTTTAAGAAGAAGGCCAGAATTAGGAGGTATTGGAGGGCATCCATCAGCGTTCCGAGCGGATAACCTGTAATTATCCTCAATACGAACATGATGAAGTAAGCTCCAAACATTAATACAATTACGCCAAATTTAGGATAAGCAATAACTCCATACGCAATGGGCAGGCCAATCATTACCGCAATAGAGAGCAGTCCGGCGGTGGAACCGAATTCTTTGATTGAATAGGCAAAACCTACTGCTGCACCCAATAACATCAGGATGCGGAATACCTCAGAAAACTTTCGGAAAAATTTACCTATTGCAGTCTCTTTCTCTTCTTTGTTGTAGAAGATGGCCGCACGAACGTCCTGAGGTTCATAAGGAGAGTCTGGTTCATAACGCATTTAAGAAACAAAGTTTAATAAACCAGATAAATGTAGTTCCGGCCGCCATGAATAAACCTAACCTATATTGGAGACGGTTTTCTGGGGTTAAATTTTTAAGATCACTGCGCTTTTCTTCTGGCTTAATCTTCATAATAATGCAATCTTATTGATCTTGTAATGCCTTATTTTCGGCAGTTTCTGCTGAGTGGTAATGCTGTGTTGATACAGAACGTTTATTCGCCCGGAATATATTCGCTAACGATATCAGCTGGAAAAAGATAAATTTAGGAATCCCTATTAATGAGCTGTATATCTTAGGATCTGTATCATAACTTTTCAGGGATATAATAAAACCTGCCACAAAACTTATAAAACCTCCCAGCCACACTAATGCCAGGATAGGATTTATAAAGATATTGACAAACATCATCATCATCGAGAGAATAAGGAATATGAAAAGAGGAGGCCTAAGCAATACGGTCCCAAAAAGTATCTGGTTCCATCTTAAGCCAAATATTCCTTTGGCAATAAGGGTAAATCCAAAACGGAAATATTTGAACCATGTGTTTATCCAACGGGCACGCTGATTAACCAATTGATCTGATCTCGACGTCTTTTCGTCGTATACACGGGCGTCGGGAGCAAAGGCAATGCGTTTGTTTCTCTTAACAATTTCAGATTGAAGGATTTTATCGAAACCAGCTCCTACAATATCTTTTTGTTCAAGACAATCTTTATAAAGCTTTACTGAAAATGCCATACCTGAACCAGCGAGTGTTGCCGAAGAACCAGCTTCGAAGAGTAATTTGCCATCATAAAAATGATAATAAATATCCCGGGCGGCATCAAGACGAGAGTACATGGTGTCGAGATTTTTAGCTTCTCTTATTCCTTGCACTGCTTCAAATCCCTTATCAAAATAAATGTTAAGTTGATTCAGATAATCCGGCTCAACAAGATTGTCGCTATCAATAATTGTAAGTCTTTCGTGAGAGCGCTTGAAGTTTCTTATGGCATAAAAATGTGAACGGGTGTTACTTGCCAGCACCGTTTCCGGTCTTAACAATACAACCTTATCACTTGAGAATTGCAGGTTGCTGATGTCGCAATTATCTGCAACAATATAAATGAGATAATTAGAATAGTTCAGTTTTAAAATAGACGAAACAACGGAATGCAGATTGTCTGTATACAAATATGCGGTAACTATGATCGCGTAGTCTGCTTCGGTGGTTGCTGTAGATACCTTTAATTTGCGTCTTACTATCGCAGCTATGAGCAGCAGCAAGATGGGAAAAAACAGGTTAAACCCAATGATAAGCTGAATTGCATCCCATACGATATTAGCTAACTGATTCATCCTTTTTCTTTTTAAACCAACTTTTCTTTTCGGGTTTGGCTAATTCAACCTTATTGATTACCCATCCAATAAACTTGTTTTGATTTAACGCTTGCAGATAGTCGATCTGAATTTTCTGTTTATCACCTAATTTACGATTAGCTTCAAATACGCCAACTATTTTATCTGTGTAAATAAACCACTCTTTAGCCTTGTCTAAAGCTTTTAACGGTGGTATTTCAACAATAACGTAATCAAAGTTTTCTTTTAGTAACCTGATCTTCTCCAGAAGCGTTTTTTGGTCGGTAATTTCTAACAACGAACTGTCAGCCCCTTTATTCCCTAAAACACTTATACCTCTTCTTTTAAAATCGGTTTCAGAAATGTTTCCGGTAAGATAATCTTCAAAGTCAAACTCGGTATTTATTGATTTGGATAATGAGTTTAAAGCGAAATTTCCATCAATAAGAAGTACGTTCTTGTTGGTTAAGGCAAATGCATAAGCAAGGCTTATAGATAGTAAAGTTTTTCCTTCTCCTTTAGAAAAGCTAGTAACGCTTAATATCCTGTTATTAGTTGCTGGCTGAGCTGGAAATGTATTCCCGTGGAGTGATAGTCCTGTACTTGGAAGAGCTAGGATACTTTGATCAAGTTCATTGCTGATCTCAAAACGAATTGATCGGAGCTGGTCTTTGAACCCGGTGCCTTTATTCCAGTTCCATAAGGTGTGTATATCCGTTGTGGGCGAACGAAGCTTTTCAATATAACCTAATACAGGGAATTTGGTTGCATTAGCCAGTTCTCTGGGCTGAGTAATAGATGTGTCCAAATAGAAGAGAACAAATAATACCAGAATTACAAAGGCAAATCCAACTACACCACTTATAATTATAAGCAGCATTTTCTTTGAAGGTAGCGCTACACCTGGAACGGCAAACTGGTTCTGTTTAAGTTTAACCGAAAAATTACTTTGCATACTGGTAAGATTATACTTTTCCAATATGTCTAGATATTCCTGACTGGCTATTTCGATATCCCGTTCGTAGCTCTGAATTATAGCTTCAAATGGTACCAGCCGGGTAAATGAAGAATTTAACGAGTTGAACTCCTTCAGTAAAGAAGAAACGCTGTGCTTGGCAATATCCAATTGTGTTTCAAGACCTATTTTTTGGGCTACCAGATCTTGTTTTGCAGCAAGAGGGTTGAATATATTTTCGTCAACAGATTCATAGATCCTTCCGTCGAGTATGCTTTTTAATGAGTCTAACTGAGACTTATAGTTGGAATTGAATTCATCCGATATATAAGTATCGGTCATTGCCTGTATTTGCTCTTTCAGTGCAACAATGTCCGAATTAACTTTTGATGTAGTTGCTTCCAGATATCTGCGTTCACGTGGAGTAAATTTGGCGTTGATATCATTAATGGCTCCTGCAAATGAGATAATATCCTTATCTGTTCTCTCACGGTTACTTTGAACCTCAATCATGCGCCCATACAGAATCCGGGCCTGTTCAGGTAAGTTTAGTACGCCATTTTGTATTTTGTACGACTTCAAAAGATTCATTTTGTCATTTAAGTTCTTTTGCTTCTCGGTAAGGAGATTTGAAAGAAAATTAACAGACTTTCTATCTGAATCTTTTTGATTACTAATGTAATAGCGAATAAATTCTGAACATACCTGGTTTGCTACATATGCCGATAAACGGGCATTTTCTGATTCAAACTCAACCATTATGAAATCACTCTGGCCAACCCTGTATACAACCAGCTTACCTTTTAGTGCATCGCTGTTGTAATTCATGGATGAAATGATTTCATTCAGTTTATCTTCCTCATCAGTCATTAAAGTGAGAGGTTGATTATTAATGTATCTTTTTTTAATCTGATTAGCAGCCCATACCTTTTCAGCTGGACTCAGGCTTTGGATCTTCTTACTTAATTTCCGAAAAGGTTCATTCGTACCTAAGTCATGAATTAACAGTTTATATGAAACAAAATCCAGAACTTTATTAAGCTGGATGATCTGAATCATGTTACTGAACCTCAATTCTATTTCCTGAGGATTGGGAGCTGCTTGTCCTGTTAAAACAGCATCGTCATCCTGTCCTACAAGCCCGGTAGCTATTTGAGCTTTCGATATATAAGAGCTAGGAAGGTTACGAACAAGAAAATAAGTAATCACCACGGTAACAATCGGGATGATTATAAGTATAAGAATGTGCTTGTATAAATAACTAAAGAATTTGCCTAATTCCATTTATTTAACTTCTTCAAGTTTTACTCCAAGTAATTCTTCCAGCGAAACCTTATTAATAAGCATGGTTCCTTCTGCCTGAATCTTTGTAGAGTTTTGTGCCCCAACCCTGTCCAGTACATTATTATATTCAGCAAGCGTAACTTCCCCTCTTTCAAAGCGATACTTGATAAGCGTTGCATCTGTTTGAGCATTTGTTGACGCTTTACTTGCAATTTGTACCATTTTAAATGCCTGCATGTAAGCAACATAGCGTCGCTTTACCTCCGAAGCGAGAGTTAATTGATACTCTGCGACATCATTTTTAATTATTTTTAACTCTTCTTTTGCAGCTTTTATATTATATGGGGTTTGCAATAGTGTTTGCAAACTAACTGTAAAACCCAATTGATAACCACCAAAAAAACCAGGAGTTGAATTATTTACTGCGTTAGCCGGAGAGTAAGCATAAGATAAACTCAGAGGAGTAAACCATCCCATTCTTTGTTTAGCAATATTAGCCTGACCAACTTTAATGCGACTTTCATTCGTTTTTACCCTGGGATAATTTTCCATGGCAACCGCAACTAATTTTTCCAGGTAAACGTATGAGATGTCATCCATTATTGTTTCCTGTGCATTAAGACATTGCAGGCTAAATAAGAAGGAGAAGAATAAAATTAGAATACTTCTTTTTTTAGTCATGTGATTTACGGAGCCCAAATTGAGCCTTAAAGGTAAGGGATAATGGATTAAAGGTTAGTAAATAGTTATTAACAATGGTCGTTTTATTAACGTTTTTGTTTTTCGGATTAGCTTGGTTTTTTTGTGTGACTGAATGTGTTATGTGTTGATTATGAGCGTTATGTGTGTATTTTTGATTATTGTGCCTGTTTTTATTGGGGAAAAGTGTCTACATGTTTTGTGAGGTTTCGGGATTTTAGCTCCTTAGTAGTTATTAACAATGCCTGTGGAAAACTGTGCTGAAAATGTTTTTTCTCTTCATATAAAGAATGTGCGATTTATTTCATCTGATTAAAGACAGGGGAAACTATATTTGTGGAAGAAAGTCTCTGAAGGATTGGTACTTGTTTTGCCTGATCCTATTTGAGCCTGCTTTTGATGAGTTTAGGCGGAATATTCGCTTGCCAGCAATAAAATACCTTTCCGTTTAGGATTATTTTATGAGAAAACTTTTATTTTGCCTTTTATTGATATGTTCTTTTATAAAGGGGTTCGGTCAGTCTTTTCCGGCTTATTATGAGCCATTTACCGATTCTGTAACCAGGCAGAGCGATATTGTTTTTGGCGGAAGTCCTAATCCTGCATTTCTTACAGCTAATCCCAAAAAGGATGTTAAGGACGCACAAGGGAAAGGTTTCTTAAGATTAACCAGCCGCGACTTTAATCAAAAGGGATACATCTACAGCAAAACTAAATTCTCTTCATCTCAAGGTTTTTCAATCCAGTTTGAATATTTCACTTATAACGGTTCTGGTAATGCCGATGGTATTACATTTTTCTTGTTTGATGCAGCAGCTGAAAGTAATTTTAGCTTAGGTGGTTTTGGTGGATCTTTAGGATATGCTCCTTATAAAGATGGCAATGGGACTACTGCTGGTTTAAAGGGAGGATATATCGGTATAGGTATAGATGAATACGGGAATTTTAAGATGAAAAAGGAAGGCAGAAATTCTGGTATTGAAGAGGTTCAGCTTTATCAAGCACCTCCTCCCCATTCGATCACCATCAGAGCTAATGAAGCCAGTGATTACTTCATGGAGAAGAATGTTCAGACTTTAACTGACTTTGGATTTAAAATAGGAACCGGAGTAGAGCGAGCAAACGACCAATCGAAAGAAGGTTACCGTAAGTGTTTTATTGATCTTGAAGTGATTAATGGAAACGCCAATAACGGATATTATATTACCGTTAAAATTTTAGAGGGTGGAGCTATTCAGAAGGTGCATACCGTAATTGATAAACATGAATACAA
>Ga0307408_100000711_pt1 | contig 27086 bp, 15 predicted proteins | sample 322Cmetagenome_FD_202116 | JGI IMG/M metagenome (GOLD analysis project Ga0307408, IMG submission 202116) | Maize rhizosphere microbial communities from greenhouse at UC Davis, California, United States - 322HYB-C-3 | ecosystem: Host-associated > Plants > Roots > Rhizosphere > Soil | place...
TATCTTTCTGGTTCCTGATACTGTCTGAACTGAAAACTTTAGCACCGCTATAGGTTCCTGCAGCGCTGAACTTCTTTTCAAACTGAATTACAAAAAAACCGCTGAAGCCGGCCGGTTTTCCCCAGCCCTGGTAAATGCGATGTGCCGGATTGTATCCCCAAACTAAACCTTTTTCGGCATCAATCTTTACAAAACCTTTCTGCTGATCGCTGTTAGGGCTTACCAAAATATACAGGCTATCCGTTTTTTGCGAGGTAAACTGAAGCATGCCTGAACGCAAAGTGGCAGTTACGGCGGCTGTTAAATTTGATGTCGGCAGCTCTACCTGGTAAAAGTGCGGAGCCGTAATTTCCTTTTGGTGCGAAAATGGTGTACGGTAATCTTCTACAGCAGTTTTCAACGATCCGGCAACAGGCATAATGGTAAAACTTCCATAATCCTGGGTACACGATCCGCTAAGCCAGTGCGTCGCCCGAAAGCCGGTTAGATAAGTGTCTTTATAAAAATATGGCGGCAGGCATTTGGTTTCCGATTGGCGGGTTTGTGGGGTCCACTGTGTCATAGCGAATGGCAATCCCACAGCAGGAATGGTATTGGCGTTCAACTCGGTACCTTCGCCATGCTTTAAAGCAGCTTTTGTGGTTGCGGGGGCCGTACCCGATAAAGGCTGAACGAAGGAGACAAAATCCTGAGCCTGCAGCATGTTACTGCAGGTCAGGATAGCTAACCATATTATTATGAGAAGAAGTTTGTTCACGTTTACTTACTTTGTGTTAGAACAGCGCCTGTTTCGCCTGATGGTAAATTAAGTTCCTTTAAAACAGGGTTAGTTACATTGTTTAATACGATGGTTTGCTTAGCTTCCGATGCTGGAATATTCAGCTTAATCACACTAAGGTCCTTTACATCATCGGCCACCAGCGCCGGACGAAAATCAGCATCGCGATAGCTCAGCTTCACATTCTCCAGCAAAACTCCTTCGGCATGCCGCATATACATTCCCCAACCTGGCAATTCGCCAAACATGGTAAACTCGGGATAACCGGCTGCGTTTTCGGGCACCAACGCAAGCGAATCCGTACTAACATAAGCTTTCGCCTTCGAAGCACCACCACCATACACAATTTCAATATTTTTTAATGTAATATCCTTAACGGGATGACCGGATAAACCAACTATAGATGATGGAATCAAATTATGCGGCAGAACTTTCGGCGGAGGACCTTCTACCGGATAACCAATATCTGGTTTACCTGAAGGAACCTCCACGGTTAAGTTCTCAATTAGCACATTTTTCAAAGTACTGTAGCGGTTGTCAATATTTCTGTGTCCTAAACGGATAAAAAAAGCATTACCTGTGTTTTTAGCTCTAACGCCACTTACCATCACATTTTCGAGATTAGCTCCATCTACGGTTTCAAGGGCAACAGCGGAACGATATGTATCAAAAACAGTGAGGTTTTTAACCATAATATTTTTGAATCCGCCCAATGAACCGGTTCCTATCTTAAAGCCATTAGCACTTGAACGCACTTTGCAATTCTCCACCAACACGTTTTCGCAGCTTTTATCTGCCTTTTCAGATTTGAGGCAAATGGCATCATCGGCTGCATTAAAATAGCTGTTGCTGATCTTAACATTTTTCGAGTCGACTATATCAATACCGTCATTATTCCAGTAGGCCGTACTTTGAACAGTCATATTATCGATCAGTACGCCATCACATTCTTTATAATTTTGCACCCATGAAGCTGCATTTTTCAGCGTTATACCGGTAACTTTTACGTCTTTACAGTTTTGAAAAAAGATAATATTGGGGCGATTTTCCTCAACGGGTCTTTTCATTAACCATTGTTTATCTTCCAGCTTACCCTCGCGTAACAGCTGCAACAAATTTTCAACCAGTTCCCGTCCCTGTGCATCAATTATTCCGTTTCCGGTGATGGAAATATGCTGCTGTCCCTGTGCCGAAATCAGCGACATAAGTTTGTTATAATCTAACCGTTGAGTGCTGCCTAATAAAACAGCATCGCTGACAAGATGCAACTCTACGTTACTTTTAAGTGAAAGTGGTCCGGTGATGAAATTCCCCGATGGGATGATCACCTTGCCACCCTGTTTCGCAGCTTCGTCTATTGCTTTTTGAATAGCGAGTGTATTGTTTGTACTTAAACCTGATTTTGCACCAAACCGAAGAATGTTAAACTCTTTTTGCGCCGAAACAGCTAGAGCCAATCCCGAAAAAAAGACGGTAAGAATAGATCGATTGATGTATGCTTTGTAATTCATCACTCTCGTTCCCGGTTAATTTTGATAATTGGTTGCAGCGCCCTAGAGCAGCTATTTTATTAGAGGTGTTATCCTCCCGGCTTGTCTATAATTGATATACGAAAGTATTAATTAATGATGCCTTTGTTAGCAGGATAAGTGGTATTTAGTTACGAAACCGATTAAGTAGATTTTGCTTAGGGATGGGCCATTATTTCAACTCACAACAAAACATTAATTAGCCGCCCTTAAAAAAATCAATAGCCGGATGCCCTTAAAAGCTATCCGGCTATTGCACGAACCTTTCAGTTCTAAACCAACCATTCCCTGGTGCCTTTCGGGCTTATTGCTTCACGAACACTTTAGATTCGGTGCCGGTTTTTGATCGTACGATTCCAATATAAGATCCTGCGGGAATGTTGATAGTAGACAGGTTCAGTTGCGTGGAGAAAACACCGGGTTCTACGATTCCTAAATTTTTCTCATAGATCACATTTCCTTTAGTATCGCTTATTGCGAAAACCAGTTCAGACTGCATACTAACTGGCAGTTTTAGATTCAGCGATGAACCGTTTAATGGGTTTGGATACAGTTCGAGCGCTGAGGCTCCAGTTTCTGCATTGGCGCCTAAGGTAAGTGTTTCTGGAAACGCATATTTTGCAGCGCTAACAACCGGGGCAGAACCACTAGCGTAACTTATATTAGGCACAGGCGGAGTTGCCATTCCATTACCCAGAAAGAAGTCGGTATGGTGCGATTGCATGTAACCTTTTATTGTCATGCAGTTGCGGTAAGCCGGATTATGTGCCAGGGTGTAGATTCGCGTACTCGTAGCCGTATTGGTTGTAAACACTACTAACTTGTCGTTACTGCCATTCACCATAACCACCTCTTCTCTCCAATCGCCATAAATATCGCCATAAAAAGCTGGTGCCCCCCTATCGCCGGAGTTTGCATTATCAAAATTGTAACAGGTTACCAACCTCGATACTGTTGATGTGGAATAATTCCATTTCTCAATCTTTTCGTTATCGTAATTCTCCGACAACAGATCGCCATCCCACCAAAGCCTGAAATTGGGATAAGGACGTGTTGGTTCGCTGGTAAGTTTTGTATTAGATGGGGCATTGTATATCCCTGAAAAGGACCACACTTCGAAACCATTGTATGTAGGATCAATATCTCCGGCAGCGCCTCTTCCTACATCAGCAAGGCTGGTTCCAAAGTGCTTCCATAAAATTGTTCCGGTAGATGCGTCATAATAATATTCATACAGAAAATTGGGATTATCCTGCTGCACAGCATAGCCTTGTATACCTGCTCTGTTAGGATCTAATTTACCGATGTGAGTTCTGTCTCCGTGAGTAACACCTTGTGCGTCCAATGAATAGCGAAGGGTTCCATTGCTGTTTAAACAATATCCAATATCACAAATCTCATCTGTACCATCACTATCCACATCAATAATGCGGATCTGATGTCCATCTGAAGCGGCAGTTGAACCTCTTAACCATTTCCATTGTAATGTGGTGCTGCTTCCTTGCCATTTAAAAGCGCATACCATCAGGTTAAAACTGCCATTCGCATTACGGTTTTTAAATTTCCCGATAATACTTGGGGTTGCACCATCCAAATAACCAATGCCCAAACTACAGGCCAGCGAGCCAATCGAACTATAATCCTGTGGAATAGTTACATAACTTCTCAAAGCGCCTGTTTCTCCATTCAGTATAGCCATCCATTGTTTGGTGTTGCTGGAATTGGACCAGGTTGAACCATCGCCAAAACGTACGCCATTTGCTATTTTGGTAATTACTTCTGATTTACCATCGCCATCCAGATCATATACGGTTACCCCGTCCCAATTCCCGGTGCATATTGTAGCCGAGCCAGGAGAAATATTATCATCGTTAGCACTGTTGGGACCATAATTTACATCCCATAAAAATGTACCATCGCGTTTATAGGCCTCAATAAGGCAACGGTCTGTAGTGCTATCCCGCCTGTCTACCACATAATCATATTCCCCATCGCCATCCAGATCCCCCACCCATACGAAATGAATTTTCCCGGTATTGCGTAAGGAAACCGTAAAACATGGTTTGCTTGCTGCATTGGCAGGCACCGTAAAAGAGCTGCTTTCGGTTTGCTCTACACCGTTAACCACCGGCTTAACGTAATAAGAATTGCTCAGGGTTAAATTTGGGGAACTGTCGGTGTAATTTGTCCCCCCTGTTATGGGCGAACTGTTCAACTTTACAGCGGTTGCTCCATTGGCCGAGCGATAAAGGTTAAAGGCAATAGATGAAGGATCTTTGCCAAGTAAGCGCCAGCTTACAAAGATGCTGCTGCTGTTACGAACAGCTACAACGCCACGGTTTAACCGTTCCATTCTTCTTTGGGCAAATGAGTTACCCGCAAGTATGCACAGGCATACAATAAACACGGTAATGTTTTTTTTCATTTGGTTTAATTTAGTTAGATTTTGATTGTTGGGTCACCAGAGAATGTCTCTCAAGATAATGAACCTAAGGCATTTAGTTAATTGGTTTACAGGCGAAAGTAGAAGGAAAGTAAATTAAACGACAGTAAAAATGATCCAGATTACAGGTAATTTTGGTGCGGAGGAGTTAAACAGATGGGTTGCTGGGATTGTTCGGGTGGCGAGGTATTATTAAGGTTTTTAGCATTTACACGGCCCTTCACACAATAACGTAAAACGTCCCAGTGGCTGCACATTTTCGTTTTAACCTGAGTTCGACTATGATTTTAAGGAACGCCGTAGGTGTGATATGTTAATAATGAAATACTTATCTGCAATAGAGCTCCGGCGGAGCGACATGTTATTTATCTGAATTAAAGGAACATATCACACCTACGGCGCTTTATTAGGGCATTTCATCTGAAGTCTATTATCATTACGCTCCGCTGGAGCTACTTAGAAGTTCTATATAACCTACCCCTTAAGCGCCTGGCTCGGTGATCTCTTTTTAAGCTCCGCTTAAAACCCTTTGTGCCCAAAATTTCTCTGTGCCCTTTGCGCCTCCTTTGTGCTCTCTGTGTTAAAATTAACATGCTTTGAAATCTGTTGTTCCTTTATTGTTAGCCCGTCGGCGGGATTGGGCGAATCGAACTCAGGTTTTTAGCTTATATTTTGTATTTTTCGCTTAACATTTCCTTTCAATCATAACTATTCCAATGATCAATAAAAGCTTCTTGCTCCCCATAATCTTTCTTCAAATCAGCACTTTATGTTTCGGCCAACCCAAAACCTGGAATGGCAAAAAATGTGCGGTCGTTTTAACTTATGATGATGCAATAGACGGGCATCTTGATAAAGTTATCCCAGCTCTTGACTCTTTGAAGTTTAAAGGAACATTTTACCTGATAGCATCGGCGCCAGTAGTTGCTAACCGGATGAACGAATGGAGAAAGGCTGCAAAGAAGGGACATGAACTAGGTAATCATACTTTAAATCATCCTTGTGATGGCACCCTGCCTGGCAGAAGTTTTGTTGGTCCGGAAGCTGATTTATCGAAATATTCGCTTGCCCGTGCCGTAAAAGAAACGCAGATAGCAAATACTCTTTTGAAAGCAATTGACGGCAAAACCGAAAGGACATTTGCTTACCCTTGCGGCGACTTGAAAATAGGAGATTCTCTTTACTACAATGGTTTGAAAAATGATTTTGTAGCGGCCAGAGGTGTTACTCCACAATTTTCTCTCATCGATGAAATTGATCTTTCTAACATTAACTCATTTTCGCAGGTAAACTCAAGCGGAGAACAGATGATTCAATTGGTGAAACAAGCAGAAAAAACTGGTTCTCTACTCGTTTTCCTGTTTCATGGCGTTGGTGGCGGACATAGTTTGAATGTTGATTTTGAAGAGCATAAAAAGCTGCTGAAATACTTAAAAGCGAATCAAAAAAATATATGGGTTGCCCCGATGGTTGAGGTTGCGAGGTATGTTAAGGCTTCGAGGTAAATTCGTAGACATCGATAGCTAAAGTTTATGGACGGAGGCATAAAAATAACCACTCCGCCCTGCTCCATACTGAGGCTTTAAATTATACAAAGTGATCAAAAATAAATCAACCTGACATTAGGCTATCAGCATCAGGAAACTTAAAAATCTTAACTTATTTCTCTTATTTCTTTCGACAGAAACACGCTGTATGAATTTATTATCTATATTGGAAAAATATCTCCTTTTATAATAAAGTTGATTCAACCAAGCGCTTCGGAGGTTTCAACCAATCATTAGTTAGTTATTATTAAAAATTCAATTTTATGAAACTTAAACAAGTTATCCTTACTTTTTTATTTGCAGCCTTATCATTTGGTTTAAAAGCACAGGTTTTATCCAGTTATGCACATCAGCTTATAAACAACCAATACACTTTATCTGAATATTCGAGAATTGGTGATAGCGTTTATTATCATCTTCATCTTGCTTCTTTCAGCAACTACTTTCAAGATCCATATCAGACAGATAATTGGGCATCGTTTGAAATTTATAATACGGAGTCAAATCCAAGTGCTCCATTACCTGGTAGTTTTTATGTTGAATTTGATGATGAAACTTTTCCATCCAGCTCAGGCGTAGATTATTATGGTATTATTGATGTATCAGGTGTGAACGATATATCTTTCTGTGAAATCTATACGGGATGGTCTATTCTTTGTGAAGATTCAACAACTCCTTATGGATTTAATATTTATAGTGACCTGGCTGTTGCTGAACCACTTCAATAAGTAGTATTCCATTTTTAAAAAAATCAAATTAACACCCCAGTCAATTTTTAGAAACCCAGTTTATTAAGGAGATACAATCCATAGTGTTAAGCGCAGTATCACTATGGATTATGGAATATAAAAGAGTCTTCGGATTTGATGAGCACTTCAATTGTTTAGTTCTTCTTCAAGTCTAAAGACTCTTTTCCATCTGTAGACATCGCTTCGCTAGTCCGCGAACAGTATTTAAAATTAAACCGCCAGACAGTCGTTCACAAACGCTGTCTGACGGTTACTTGAGAAATTTCTAAACGACAAAACGACAAACAGGGTTCGAAACCGCTGTCTGCGTAGTATCAAAACTTCCATTTAACAAAAGCCTCGATCGCCGCATATTCAGCCAAGCCTAGCTGGTTGTAAGCAATCGCGGTTTCTGCCGTGCGGTCTTCGGCACGTACCCAAAATTCGCGTGCATCGTCGCCAGGGAAAACTGGTCTGTCCTTTTGCGACTGGTGTTTAAATATCGCAAAACGCTTGCGTTCAATTTCCTGCGGAGAAAGCGGCACTGCCATCTCAATTTCGTGGATAGAAAACTCGTGCCAGGCTCCCCGGTAAAGCCACAACCAGCAATCTTTCACCCATTCTTCGGTTTCTTTTAATCGCTTTAAGGCTTGCAGCACAATATCAAAGCAAACTTTGTGCGTACCATGCGGATCGGCGAAATCGCCTGCTGCAAATACCTGATGAGGTTTAACTTTATTCAACAGATCCATTGTTTGACGGATGTCCTCTTCAAAATTCGTCACTTTACTAAACTTACCTTTATCATAAAAAGGCAAATCCATAAAATGAATGTTCTGATCCGGAAGTCCAACGAAACGGGCTCCGGCAATGGCTTCGCCTTTTCTAATGAACCCCTTGATATCCTGAATTTCTTTAATGTCGGCCTGATTGGGTTTCTTGGTTGCCAGAAAATCCTTCATCTTTTGGTAAAGGGCTTTTTGCTCACCGTCATCAATACCCTGATTCTTGCAAAAATCGATAGAGAACTCAACAAAACGCAACACATCATCGTCCCAAACAGCCGTATTTCCAGAAGTTTGATAAGCCACATGCACATCATGCCCATGATCGGCAAGGCGGATGAAAGTCCCTCCCATCGAAATTACATCATCATCCGGATGAGGTGAAAAAAGAACCACCCGTTTCTGAGCAGGCAAAGCCCGTTCAGGTCTTCTGGAATCGTCTGCATTGGGTTTCCCTCCAGGCCAGCCGGTAATTGTTTGCTGTATCTTATTAAAAATATCAATATTCAAATCGTATACCGGCCCTTTTTCAGTTGCCAGTTGCGCCATGCCGTTGTTGTTGTAATCGTCTTCTGTAAGTTTCAAAATAGGTTTATCCACCTTTTCCGAAAGCCAAATCACCGCCTTTTTAATTAATGCAGTATCCCAAAAACAATCTTTAACCAGCCATGGCGTGTTAAAACGGGTAAGTTCAGAGGCCGCATCCTTATCCAGAATAAACTCTACATTCTCAGAAAGCTGAAGGTAGGTAGCCGGAACATCCGAGGAAATCTCGCCCTCAACAGCCTTTTTGATAATACTAGCTTTTTTGGAGTTCCATGCCATGAGTATTATTTCGCGGGCTTTGAAGATAGTTCCAATTCCCATGGTGATGGCTTTGGTTGGCACATTCTCTTTCCCACCGAAATCTCTTGCAGCGTCTCTACGGGTAAGATCATTCAATGTCACCAAACGAGTACCCGAGTTAGGCGCCGATCCCGGCTCGTTAAAACCAATGTGACCGGTACGACCTATACCTAAAATTTGAAGATCCAGACCACCGAAACTGCTGATCTTTTGCTCATATTCCAGGCAAAACTTCTCTACCTCTCCCACCTTTAAGGTTCCATCCGGAATATGAATATTGGCTCTTTCGATATCCACATGGTTAAACAGATTTTCGTTCATAAAAGTAACGTAGCTCTGTTCGGCATCCGGCTTCATTGGGTAGTACTCGTCCAGGTTAAATGTTACCACATTACGGAAACTAAGTCCTTCTTCACGATGCAAACGCACTAGCTCAGCGTACACTTTGATTGGCGTAACACCAGTGGCCAGGCCAAGCACAGCCAGTTCGTTTTTTTCCTGCTTCATTATAATTACATCGGCAATGCGGCGTGCTACTACTTTACTGGCCTCCAAATCATTATCAAATACCTTTACGGGAAGCTTTTCGAATCGGGTTTCTTCTAAGAGATTTAGTCGTGACATGAATGTGCGTTATTTGCTTTTAACAAGTTGTAAAATATAAGAAAAAGATGCCGGAGCGGAAGTAACCATATACTGAGGCATCGGTTTTGGGCCACAGGAATTAGAACCTACCCCAAGCGTTTTGGCGCCGATACACAATGCAGTTAAATCGCTCGGAGGCAAATCGATACGATACTCTATCGGAGCCATTTGTTCATCGGTATATGGCAATGCTGATACCTGAACGGGAACACTATCTGAAAGCACTTTAAGCCCGGCACTTCCCGAAGTAAGACTTGCCCAGCGAACGTCTTCATGATTACCGCATTCCATCGGCTTTTCATAAGGCGTTAACTGATCTGCCACACTGCTTTTGTAAATTCCCACGTCCGATCCACTTTTGCGGTCGGCATAGTTTTCCATCGGGCCACGACCAAAATAGCTAAACGAATCGAATTTTTTATCCAATAATAACCGAACTCCCATACGGGCTAAAACCAGTGTAGTGTCGCTGCATTTCACGTCATTATCTACCCTTATTGTGCCATCACCATTAATCGTATAATCTACTTTATGACTGATTACAAAACCATTTTTTCCTTCGCCTCGCAGATCAGCAGTTATTTTAACTGTACTTCCCGAAAGGTTCTTAACCGTAACAGAAACGGGCTTCCAAACCAGATTTTTAATACCCGTTTCTTCCCAACGCTTATCGGCATACAGATCATCCTGCTGATGTGGCGCCCTCCAGAGATGCAAAACGGGGCCGCCGTTTACTTTTAACATATTAACTCCGCCGGAGGATAGTTGACTTATTCCCCCTTTTGCTTTATCAAACGTCAAGCTAAAGTCTGAGCCATTCACATTCACAGCATCCTTCGTATTCTTAACTGAAAGCGATGGTACTGCAAGTTTTTGCTGCGGTTTAAGCGGCATAACGGGCAATTCAAACTGCTGCCAGGCCAATTCATAACCCTTTTTAGCCCAAGCTTCTTCTTTAGCTAACTTAAATGAAAGCCTTAAGTGATAAACAGCACCCGCTTCAAGGGCAGAGGCATTAAATGGAATGCGAAACTGTTTTTCCGCAAACGGAGCTATGCCCTTTATATCAATAGTTCCGGAAGTTTCCTTTGTGCCATTTTTAGATAGTTCCCACTGGGCATTAAAACCGTCAAGCGGGATGAACTGGTATTTGTTTTTTATGGTGATAATTCCTTTTGAGAGATCCGCAGCTTTCACTTCTATCCACTGAAAAACGTGTTTCATTTCCGGGTAATGAGGTTTTGGCTCACGTTCCGAATTAACAACACCTTTGTGAATGAAGTAATGATCATTAGGGAATTCGCCAAAACCGCCTCCATAAGCGAGAATGGGGTGGTTTGGATTTCGCCTGTTGTAAATTCCCTGATCCTGAAATTCCCAAATAGCACCGCCTAAAATGCTCGGATACTTATCGAACAATTCCCCGTATTCTTTTAACGATCCCATAGAATTGAACATCGCATGGGTAAACTCGCAAAGGTAATAGGGCTTCTTTAAGCTGGTATCGGATGCCGTTATCTCTACCGAGGCCAGCAATTTCTGTTTCCAGCTTGGATTTTCGTAGGGAATAATCGGCGCATACATCTTACTGTCTATATCGGCAGGATTAGTTTTATCCCTTGAGAAACCCTCATAATGTGTTGGTCTGGTATTATCAATTTTCTTTACGATCTCTAAAGCAGTTCTGAAATTTCCGCCTCCGGTGCCACACTCATTCCCCAGCGACCAGATGATTACCGAAGGATGGTTTTTAAAGCTTTCCACATTAGCCACATTTCGGTCGATGATAGCAGCTTTCATTAATGGCTCGTCGTTAAAGCGATCCATCAGACCATGGCATTCCGCGTTTGCCTCCGCAACAAGATAAAGTCCATATTCATCGCAGAGCTCATACCAACGTGGATCGTTTGAATAATGGCTTGTACGAACATGGTTGCAATTGCCCTGTTTAATAACTTCAATATCACGGATCATCTGTTTTTCCGTGATCGCATGTCCCACTTCCGGCCAGTTCTCGTGTCGGTTTACTCCTTTCAATTTAATAGGTACCCCATTTACCATAAACACCCGGCCTTTAATTTCAATTTCCCGGAAGCCTATTCGCTGAGAAAGCAGTTCAACAGTTCCTTTTTCGCCCTTTAGCTGTAGTACACAAGTGTACAGGTTGGGTGTTTCGGCGGTCCATTTACGGGGATTTGATACCGGAATATTGAGATTTAAATTCTTCTCCTGATTGACTTTCAGATCCTTAATACTGGTTTCTGCCGAAGCAATAATTTTATCGCCATCATAGATGCTCGCTACTAATTGCTGATTAGCGGACTTAGCCACATAATTAACGATACTGGCAGAGATCTGCGCTGTTGCATTTTTGTAGTTTTCATCTAAATCTGTTTTGATAAAGAAATCGCGGATGTGCTGTTCGGGTGCAGACCAAAGGGTAACGTTGCGAAAAATACCGCTCAAGCGCCACATATCCTGATCTTCGAGGTAACTTCCGGAAGTATACTGGTACACTTCAACAGCTACAGTATTCTCCCCTGTTTTCACCAATTGAGTGATATCAAACTCGGCAGCGTTACGACTGTTGACACTGTATCCTACCTGTTTTCCGTTTATCCATAAAAAGAAACCAGCATCTACCCCGTCGAAGGTTAAGAAGATGCGCCTGCCTTTCCAGTCCGCAGGAAGTGTAAAATTTCTACGATAGCTACCTACCGGGTTTCTTTCTTTATGTGCAGTATAATTGACTGGCGGCGCTGTCATTACCTTTGGAAAATCCTTTTGGAAGGTATAACCGATGTTCCGGTAAAAAGGAGTTCCATAACCTTTAATCTGCCAGTTGGCTGGCACTTCAATATCTTTCCATCCCGAAACATCGAAATCTGTTTTATAAAAATTCTCGGGGCGGCTTTGAGGCCATGAAACCCAGTTAAACTTCCAGGTTCCGTTAAGGCTACGGGCATATGTTGATGAATGGCGTTTGCCTTTTAAAGCTTCTTCGAGATTTCCATAAGGCATTAACGTAGCGTGTGCCGCTTGTTTGTTGATTCCCAGACATTCGGGATTTTCTATCTCTGCCGGAACTGGTGCTTTCCCCAAACTGTCGACTTGCTTTCCAGCAGCCATCGTTCGAAGCGAAAAGCTGCTTGCTGCTGCGAGAATCAGGATGTATATTTTAGAAATTGACATATCGTTTATTATTAAATGTGGTTCGTGAGGACCACGATATTATTAAGTGCTGCCCCTCTCACTGCACCTTCACTGCCTTGCCTTTACCTGCCGGTAAATTAAGTCCTGCAATATCAGCCTCTTTTACTTTGTTCATTATAACAAGCGGTAGCTGCTGGTAATTGGGGACGGACACATTTTCAAAACCCAGTCGTTCTGCATCGTCAAATACAAAAGCAGCACGGTTATCGTTATTTTTCAGTTTAAAACTTACATTCTTCATTTGCAATCCTTTTACATGACGTACATATAAAGCCCATGCAGGCAACTCTCCAAACATTGAAAACTCGGGATATGAAGCTGATGCCTCAGGGATATCTTTCAAAGCTGGCACCGGATATTTTGGGTACTCATTTGCAGGATAACCGTCGTATACAATTTCTATATCTTCAAGCTTTACGTTTTCTACATAGTGACCCGGCAAACCCGTTATGGAAGATGGAAATATACGATGAGGAATTAAAGCTGAGATCGTGTCAAAAGAATAGTTATGCCATGGAGCTTTCCCTACGTATTGAACTGTAGTATCTGTTTTTTGTATCGGCTGCACACGAAGCTCGGGGCCATCCATAGTGTAACCTTTATCGGGCTTGGTTATAGGTATCTGAACCTTTACATTTCGGATATATACATTTCTCAACTGACTATACACTTCGTCCTTATTGCGATGCCCGAGGCGAATGAAGATTGCGTTCCCGGTGTTCACCGCATTGATATTCCTCACGTCAATATTTTCAATAAGTCCACCGTCTACGCTTTCAATTGCTATCGCAGAGCGGAAGGTATCATAAACATAAATATTCCGTATGGTGATATTTTTAAAACCGCCCCTGGAAGCTGTACCTAATTTAATGGCACTTGCGCTTGACCGCACTTTGCAATCGGCTATATAAATATCTTCACATTTTTTATCCCTGTCCTGCGATTTCAAGCAAATTCCATCGTCGGCAGCATTGACAAAACAATTGGTTATTCTGGCTTTGCGACAGTCGACAAGGTCGATACCATCGTTATTCAGGAATGTGTTACTAAAAACGTTTATGCTGTCGATGATAACATTGCTGCAATTTCTGTAGTTCTGCACCCAGGCAGCGGCATTTTGCATCCGCACATTTTTAATTGTAACACCGTCGCAATCTTTGAACTCAATCATCCTTGGCCTGTTGCTTTCACTCGGCCGGCGCTGATGCCAGGGATTAAACTCCTTCCATTCATCATCGTAAAGCTCTCCGGAAATCAGCTTTTTGTAAATATCTGCGATTAACAGATCGCACTGGCCATCAATCAAGCCTTTCCCGGTGATAGCGATATTTTTTTCATTGTTAGCCACAATGAATGCAGAAACTTTAAGACTAGGACCGTAATCCGCTCGATTGGTGCTCGCTAATAAAACAGCTTCTTCGTGAATATTAAGCTCTACATTAGAACGTAAACGAATTACTCCGCTCACAAATCTTCCTCTCGGGATAATCACTCTGCCACCGCCTGAATTAGCAGCTGCATCGATGGCTTTTTGAATGGCAATAACGTTATTGGTTACGCCATCTGGTTTTGCGCCGAAATTGACTATGTTAAGCTCCTTCTGCTGGCCGTAACTTGCAAGAAAAGCAAGTTGCAGTTGAAGAGCTATGAGTATTTTTCTAAGCATGTGTTTTGTGTTTGATTGTTTTCTCTATAGTTATTGTACTAAGCGTTAAGCGTATTAAGTACTCCCCTGTCCGAAGTATTAAGCGCTAGCGTCACTTCGAATTAAAGAATGGAAAAGAGTCTTCAGACTTGATGATATAATTTGCAAGGCTGCGTTCGGGGAGTCTGGAGACTCCTTTCCATTTGTCAATGACAGAGGGAGATTGGAGAATTTGCTTAGGCAATGAGTATAAATCCTACAAAGTCTTATACCCTCTCTGCCTTCGGCATCTCTGAGAAAGGCCCTTACACACCCTTACAATCGTTTTAATCAGCGTCGTCAATTACTCAATTGCCATGGTTCGTGTCCCACGAACCGTTACCCAACCATTATCTCCCTACAAGCGCCCGGTACTTCTTATAAAGCCTGTTCGCTTCCTGCACCGAATTACCTTTGGTTTGTAGCGCATAATCTTTCCGGGTGTTTACCCATTTCCACTCCCAGTCTTTTATCTCGGTAGTAAAGGCATTCATATCTAAATCCTTACCCGACTCCATCGACGTAATTACTTTAGCAAAGTACCGTTCCCAACGGGGCTTGTAAAAATCATTCAGCAGGCCACTCCACTGGCGACAAGCGTATTCGTTTAAAGGACAATCCTTATCTCCCCAAAGAGTGATCAGATCTTTGGCATTCATTTCGTACAAAGCTTTTTCGGCATCGTTAGTACCCCATTTACGGGCATCGGCAACCCAAGGACCCAGCATGAAATCCTTTCGGGTTGCCAATAGACCATCCATATCCTGTATCAACTCTATAAATTGCCTGCTGTATTTTTTGAAAGACGCAATGTCTTTTTGCTTATAGGCTTCCACGAAGCGCCATTGTAATGGAGATGCATAATTTGCTAAAACCTGTCGGCTCAAGTCAACCAGATCATACTGGAAGCCATCGCTATTCTTCAGCTCAGCAGATGCCTTTATCATCGCATCCCAGGCCGGTAGAATATCCTGTGGATTGTAGTTCAATTTAGTTCTGGCCCAGCGACTTGAGGTATCACTAGTTGGTCTTGCCTGGATGATCGACTCGGCGCCGTCGCGAATGTATTTATCCGCAGGAACCGTGAAGACGGTTTTTCTGAGAATATTCCAGGCCTTTTGTGCATCAGCATTTTTTTTGCCATACCGGTTCAGCACAAACTTTGGCAACCAGTTGTCTAAATTAATAGCATCCCTTCTCCAGGTATTATCAGTCATCAGTTCGTACAAAACCGGATTCTGCTCAATGCCTTCCATAGTTAAACCTATCCCCTTCAGGTTCCCGCTTTTTGCATCATTAAGAGCCTTTGAGGGCTCCTGAGCAACGGTTTCCATTCGTCCGAAAAGATTCGTGTTTCCACCGAAGTTATGGAGCATATTCCAGATCCATGGTTTACCATAAAAAGCGCTGGTACGTTTCCATACCGGCTCTATCTCAGTAGCCAGATCGAGCAGAATCATTTTATCATTGGGAACTGCTTTCAGCAAGGCTTCCGTTTGAGGCTCTTTCCAGAACTTACGATCACTATAAAATAACCAGCCCTGCATCACCCAAACCGCGGCGGTATCTGCCTGACGCATACCTTCGTATACCCGGGCACTTAGTTTGCTCAGATATTCCGGTTCGTCTGAAGGTGGTTCATTCTCATTAAATGTATCCGCAGAATACAAATGATCGGTGCCCAACAATTGGGTTTGCTTCTCTAAAAACAACTTGCCGATACGGGCAAACATGGGGTCTTCAGAGTCCAGAATATAAGTATCGGCAAAGCCGTTCGTCCAGTTCGTTGCTTTCAATTTTGCATTCGGGAATTTCTCTTTAAAAGAAGCAGGCACATGCCCGGTGAACGCTGGCAACACGGGCTTCATTCCTAAAGCACGCTGTCTTTGCAGAATCTTTTTTTGCAGTTCGAAATGACTTTTCATCCAACTAAGCGGCAAGGGACCACCCCAGCCATCGATGTTTCCCATCCAAAACCAGGAAAAATAAGATGGACCGGTAAAGAAGCCTTTCAGATCGTCATCTTTAAAACCCAAATCCTTATAAACCAGATACCATGTATATTCTTCTCCGGTGATAGCCAGCGGCATGTTAATACCGTGCAATGCCATCCAGTCAATTTCCTTTTCCCAGCGGGTCCAATCCCACCAGCTCATGCTGTAATTGAAAGTGCAATAATTCAGATAGTAGCGGTATTCGTAAGGGGTTTCCTTGTGCACTTTTCCTTGCACTTTTGGCAAAACCGCAGGTATATTCAAATTGGTGCCGTTCCAGGTGATCTGGCAATGGCAATATTCCGTTAGATAGTAATAGAGTGCAGAAGCTATTGCAACGCCATTGTTCCCCCTTAGCACGATCTTGTTATCACGGCTTTCAATCTCAAATACATCCAGTTTTTTATCCACAGGTAGAGTTTCTACAATAAAAGATGCCGACCGTGCAGGGATGATTCTTTTAACAAGATTAGCGTACTCTTTAGATGGCGTTTGCGCCCTGCCATCCAAAACAACAAGCAAGGCAAAAAAGCATAAACAATATTTCAGTTTCATATCCCTTAACGATTGGGGCGCACTGCCCTTTTTATTTTTCAATTTTGACTTTTCAATTTAAAACCTACCAGTAAACAGTATATAAAGCAGTTAAAATTCCTGTAATTAATACCGATCCAAGGGCAAATCCTGGGTTAATGCGGAACATAGAGGTATCCACACTGATGGATTCTATTGGCGATTCTTGCTTGTCTTTAGCTAAGCTGATACCCACCATAACCAATACAATCACCACAAAATCAATGGTCATTCGATCGAGGAATGCATAATCAGGGAAAGCACCGTTCGTCCATACAGGTAAGAATTTAAGTACCGTAGAAAGTGGAATGGTAAGTAATGCGCCAGTCATAGCAGCCGCTGCTGTAGTGCGTTTCCAATAGAATCCCAACAGGAAGATTGCCAAAACTCCGGGAGAAATAAACCCAACATACTCCTGAATAAATTGGTAAGCCTGATCGAGCGATTTTAAAGCTGGAGTTACCAAAGCCGCAATAAACATGGAAACTACAACAGCCCAACGCCCAACAACTACCATCTTCTTATCAGTGGCTTCTTTATTGAAATACTTTTTATAGATATCAAGTGAAAATATGGTTGAAATACTATTTGCTTTACCTGCCAATGAAGCTACAATGGCCGCGGTAAGTGCTGCAAAAGCAATTCCTTTTAGTCCCGGAGGAAGCAGGTTCATTAGCGTTGGATAGGCATGGTCTGGTTTTACCACACCACCAACTGACATCTCCTGCTGAAACATTCCTTTGCTGTGCAACACATACATTACAATGCCGGGCAACACTGCAATTACCGGAACGAGTAATTTTAAGAAGGCCGCAAATAAAATACCCTGACGTGCGGTTTTTAAATCGGCACCTAAAGCACGCTGTACAATGTATTGATTACAGCCCCAGTATGCCAGGTTATTAATCAGCATGCCACCGATGATCACCGACGTTCCAGGTAATTCTTTATAGTATTTATTGGATGAATCAAAGATCATGTGGAAGTGAGAAGGTGCTTCCTTACGAAGAATAGCCAATCCCTGGAAAATATCTCTTTCAAATCCGAACTTTTCAGATAGTAAGGTGAGCGCCAGATAGGTAGTTACCAATCCTCCTAAGATCAATACCAGCACCTGCACCACGTCCGTATAGCCGATAACCTTCATCCCGCCAAGGGTTACAATCATTGAGAAGATACATAAGCCAACGATACACACCTCAAAGCTTACAGAAGAAATGGATGAGATTGCCAAAGCGCCGAGGTAAATGATCGATGTAAGATTTACAAATACATACACCAATAACCAGAATACGGCCATTACGGTGCTTACACTATCGTTGTAACGTACAGATAGAAACTGCGGCATGGTGTAGATCTTGTTTTTGAGATACACCGGAATGATAAATACAGCAACGATAATTAAGGTTGCAGCAGCCATCCATTCATAAGACGAGATTGCTAATCCCAAAGCAAAACCAGAGCCGGACATGCCAATGAAATGCTCGGCTGAGATATTGGATGCAATAAGTGATGCACCAATAGCCCACCAGGTAAGAGAACCTTCTGCAAGGAAGAAATCTTTTGAGCTTAACTCCTTCGACTTCTTTTTATGATAAACTAAATAACCGTAAATGGCTATCGCGATGAAATAAATGAAAAAGACAATATAGTCTGCGGTTTGTAACTGATTCATAATTGGGTTGATGATGGTTAGCTTAATTCAATTTAGCGTTTATGGGTCAGATTTTTAAGAATAATTTCTTTCGATACAGAAAGCGAAGTAATAACAGTTGAATAAGAAGTACCCCAGTCCAGATACATGCGTGCTGCCAGGATTCGGAGAGATTTTGCACTAAACCTCCGAATAGAAACCGGGAGCTGGATTCGAAGTTGACGAGACCGTGAGCGGCCATGTAGATCAGTATAGAATTAACCCCTATCCATACAAAAGGCTGGCACCAGTTTTTATAACCGGCAACATCAATAATCCCATAAAAAACCGCAAACAACAATAGGCTCCATCCGCCAGCGTAAATAACGAATGAGCTTGTCCACATATTTTTATTGATTGGGAATACCAGGTTCCAGATACCTCCCAAAACAATCAGCAGGAGCGCTGCAATCAGCATCACTACCATTTTTTGAAATGGCTGCTGACGCGAGTTTTCCCATCGTAGATATTGCCCGGTAAATATGCCCAATAATGCACTTGCAATAGCTGGAATGGTGCTGAATAAACCTTCCGGATCGTAAACCTTGCGATGCAGCTTACCGGGCAAAAAATGCTGATCGATGTATGCTGCGAGATTTTCGCCGGGTGTTAAAATGCCGGCACCATTGCCCGGTACTGGTACCAGAGTCATTAACGCCCAATAGCCTGTTAAAATGGCTACAAACCAGATAAGCTGTGTTTTTAACGAACAGTTGAGATAAATAATTGCTGCAAAAAAACAGGCCAGTGCGATGCGCCCCAACACACTGGCAAATCGGGTACTTTCATAACCTTGAAATTTGAACAGACCGTTTACAATCATCCCGAATAAGATTAAAATGAGTGTGCGTTTTAATAGCGATTTGTAGAGCTGACTACGGTCTTCTCCCCCATCCAGATACCTGGAATATGAAAAAGGCATAGACACTCCTGAGATGAAAATAAACAGGGGGAAAATGAGGTCGTAGAAAGTGAAGCCGTTCCAAACGGTGTGGTGCAGCTGATTGCTGATTGCTACAGCAATTCGTTCGATGACATTAAGGTTGTTATTAGTGGCTATCTGCCAGTTCTGCGGATCACGGACCAGCGAATGCTTATCTTTTACCACATTAGCCAAACCATGAAAAATCTCTTCGCCGCTGATAATCCAGAACATATCGAAGCCGCGTAGAGTATCCAGCGACAATAGCCTGGTACTTTTTTTCTGCGTTTGAACGCTTGCCGGTGGTGCAACGAGCTGTGAATCAATCATGGAATTCGTTCTACTTTTTGATTTCTGTGCTGTAAAGAATTTCGCCTTCGTCGTTAATAGTTTGCATCCTTAAAAGATTGGATTTTAGGGAGAACAACATAAAGCCATAATCTGAAGCAGCAAGTTTACTGTTGTCGATTAAACGTGCAGGTGTTTTTTCTGATGCTGCTCCCGAAATGAAATGGTGGGTAGCACCTGGTGGCTTAATGTATTGTAAACTATGTTCATGACCTGCGAGGTAAGCATCTACACCATATTTTTCAAAAACCGATTTCAACGAATTACGGATTGCTTTGGTGTCATACGTATCGGTTCTGCTTCCGCCAGAATACATTGGATGATGACCAACCACAATTTTCCATTTAACGGATTCAGGCGCATCTTTCAGGGTTTTCTCAATCCAGCGTTTTTGCTTGGTAGAATCTTGCGTAACTGTAGCCGGGCCGTATTCTGCATTTTTATAAAACTCCGGAATTAAAGGATTGGTATCGATAAACAGCATTAATACCTGTTGCGTTGGATCGTTGTTGATATTAAATGTTTTTGAGAAATACCGGGCAGGCATTTTCCAACGACGACTGATGGATGAATATTCTACCTGCGCATCAGGGTTTGATTTGTAGTCGTGATTTCCTAATACCACGTACCAGTCCCATTGCAATGAAAAAGCAGTATAGATATCCTCGAAAGAGTATTTAAAAAGAGGGTCTGATTTACTGATAACACCGCTGGGATAGAAATTGTCTCCTGTTGCTACGATAAACTGAGCTCTAACTTCTGAGGCTGTTTTGCCCATCTGTTCTGCCACCTGCTTCTGATGATCGGCTCCATTACGGCCCCAATCGCCCATCACAATAAAGTTAAGGGCAGTTACATCTTTGGTAAGCACTCGTGTTGGAGAAAAAACAAAACTGCTGTCGCGAACTTGTATTTGACTAAACCCTGGTAAACCGGAAAATAAAGCAGGCAATAGAGCAAGTAATGAAATAATTGATCTTCGCATTAATCTGGTTAAATAAAAGCCTCCGGGCATTTCGCCCGGAGACTGATTTAGTTTTAGTTGATAATAGAGCTTAGTTGGGGTAACCTGGGTTTTGAACCAACTTTTTATTTTGCGTTAATGCTACAGTTGGAATTGGGAAAATCCTTCTGTAAGTTTCCTTATTGGTTTTATAACCGTAGCTATCTTCATATTTACCAAAGCGTATCATATCATTTCTATGCCAACCTTCCCAGGCAAACTCACGATTACGTTCAGCATAAATGTCTAACAATGATACTGAAGTAAGCGCAGCTGATGTTGATCGAACAGCTCTTAATGAATTCACTAACGTTAATGCTGTACTTCCCAAAGTAGCTGTACCACCACGCTGAATTGCTTCAGCTTTCATCAAAATGATATCAGAATAACGGAAGAAAGGAATATCGTTATTTTGATTTCTGCTGCTTGACGTAGCATCTGGATAAAATTTGATGTTACGGTAACCCATATTCCAGGCAACTTCATCATTTCCACAATCAAACGCAGATACAGATTGTCTTAAAACCACATTTGGAGTTAAGTTTAACTGAAATGTGTATGGTGTTTTATCACCCGGAAAACTGATTGCATCGTAACCTGCTTTAGTTGTAGTTATGGTAATTGGAGTAACTCCGTCAGGCCGGTATTGCAAACCAGTTAACCATTGTTTGTTCCTGATGTCATTTGCATCGTTAAAGTTTGCATAATACTCTGGAAGGGTACTTGCAGGACCACCGGTAACGTATGGAATACCAAAATAGTTGTACCCAGCACCGCTAGCCACATTTCCCATGGATCTTGGCACATCATAACGAGCTTTGTAATTAGTTTGCCGGCCAAATACACCACTTGAATTGGCATCAAAAGGAATTGCAAAAATAAACTCTTCTTTACTTCCAACTGCTGTAGGACCATTGGTTGGATAAAACATTTGCAGGTAGTTAGCTCTGGATGCCAATGAGAATTTGTTTGAGTTAATCACGGCATCGCAGGCAACAATACACTCATTGTATTTTGCTGAACCTGTATACACTTCGGCATTGAGGTACATTTTTGCCAATAAAGCATGTGCTGCATAAACCGTTGGACGACCATACGTTGTTGCATCGTTTACAGTGCTTAAATCAGGAATACAGGCTTTTACTTCACTTTCAATGAAGGAAAACACCTCTGCTCTTGGAACATTTGGGTGCTCGCTAAAATCGCCGTACTCGGTGATAATCGGCACATTTCCGTAATTATCCATCAGCATAAAGTACGCAAGCGCCCTCACCATTCTAATTTCAGCCAAACTGGTTTTCTTCTCAGCACCGGCAGGCATATTTTTATCTAGAATAGAATAAGACTGATTTGCGTAGCCAATAATGGTAGCCAGCCATGACCAGTTTCCATTTACATAACCGTTGTCTTTTGTCCAGGTATGGAAGTGCATTTCCATATTCTGGCCACCGTCAAACCAGTTTCCTCCTCTGGCGGGCATTATACCCTCATCGGTGCTATAGCATTGCTGAAAGAAATATTCAGTAGCTAAATTTCCACGCAATGCAGCATAAACCGGACCAGCAGCGGCGATAAATTGAGCTGATGTAGTTGGAAATACATCTGGCGCAAGTTGCGTAGTTGTTTCCACATCTAGTTTCTGACATGAAGTTAAGAGCCCACCAATAATTACCGGTGAGATGATATATTTAAGAAATGTTTTCATGTTACTATCTAATATCTAAGCTTTAATTAAAATGATACGTTTGCACCCATTAAGAATGTGCGTGTTCTTGGATAAAAGTTGTTGTAATCAACACCTGGAGCAATACCGCCTTGGTTAACCTCTGGATCTACACCCGAATACTTGGTAAACGTGTGGATGTTATTGGCAGAAGCATAAACTCTGATAGATTTAATATAGCTCGTTTTAACTTTAACTTTATAGCCAAGAGTAGCATTGTCAATTTTCACATAACTCGCATTTTCAATAAATCTTGAAGAATATCTATAAGCATTTACGTCATCTTTAGACTCATTAGCAGCATCAACTAAAATGTTTGCACTCATAGCTGTTGCTGGTCTGAAAAGGTCTGCACGGGTTGCATTAAACACTTTGCTACCTAATACTCCTCTAACAAACAAGTTGAAATCGAAATTTTTATAGGTAAGGCTGTTAGACCATCCAAATAGAACTTTTGGCTGTGCACTTCCTAAATACTTATAATCTGCTGTTGTTGGAGCAATAGTTAGGGCGCCATTTTTATCAATGTATTGAGAAATGCCATTAGAGTTTTTGCCGGCATACTGTAAGGTAAAAAACTGACCAACCGGATATCCTTCTTTAAGTAATTGTAAAGATGCACCTGATTGACCTGCACCTTCAGGGAAACTTACTCTGGTAGAATCGCCACCGATAAAGCTTTCACTTTTCAGCTTCGTGATCTTGTTCTTATTGTGTGCAATGTTGATACTGCTATTCCAGTTTAAATCTTTCGTTTTAACAGGATTAACGCCTAAACTTACCTCAAAACCTTTGTTTTCCATGTTACCACCGTTTGCTAATATGCTTCCAGTTGAGATCTGCATTCTATCGGCCTGGTAATTAAAGATCATATCGCTGGTAAGTTTTTTATAGGCATCCACTGAAACGTTAACTCTATTGTTCAGCACTGAAAAATCGATACCAATATTAGAAGTTGCCGTTTTTTCCCATTTCAGGTTAGCATTCTCTGCCTGGTAGGCCCCAATTGCCTGGTATAATCCATTACCGTTGTAATAAAATGTTCCGGCGCTACCGAACAAAAATTGCGAAGCATAGGCATCAAATCCAGAAGCATTTCCAGTTACACCATAGCTATATCTAACTTTCAGATCTGAAAATACATTCTGACTTTTCATAAAGTCTTCTTGTGAAATTCTCCATGCGGCACTTGCAGCCGGGAATAAGCCCCAACGGTTATTTTCACCAAATACAGAGCTACCGTCTCTACGTAAAGAGCCCTGGAACATGTATTTATCTTTGAAATTATAATTTAGCCTGGCAAAACTTGAGATCAACAAAGTTTTTTGATAAGCTCTGTCTCCACCAAAGTAAAGTCCATTTTTATATCCAGCCGGATTGCTATAAGCTAAATTATTATAAGATAAGTTGTCAACCGGGAAGTTGCTGGTTGTTACCTGAAAACCATTGCCAAAAACATTATTCTGATAAGAGTAACCAACAACGGCATTGATGGTATGGTCGTTTACCTTTTTATCCCAGGTTAGGAATGTTTCTAAAATCTTTTTGGTATCCTGATATGAACTTCTTGAAGCCTGTCCATTTGTACCAAATGCCTGTAAACCATGTCCAGCAAACCCAGGATCAGGATTATCATACATATTGTTATAGTTCTTAGTGAAGTAACTATTCAAATAAGAGCCATACAAGTAATGGGTGTTTTGGTAAGAAACATTGATATCATATTTAAATCCGAATGGTAATTTAACCTGTGAATAGAAGCTACCTACCAACATATTGGTTTTAGTGTTCATTTCACTATTGTTAATCATTGAAACCGGATTGTAATAATTAGACTTCACCAGGTTTTCAAAATAGGTACCATCCTCATTTTTGATAGGATTAACCGGCAGATACAATGCTGACTGTAGAAGAACAACGTTACGGTATGGCAAATCATCAGCATTGCTATTAGAATTACTGATATTTACACCGAACTTAACTTTGTCTTTAATGGCAGTTTGCTCCACATTTAACCTACCAATTACCCTGGTAAGGTCACTGTTTAATAATATACCTTCTTTTTTCAGATAGTTTAAACTGGCATTGTAAGTACTGTGCTCAGATCCACCACTTAAGGAAATATTGTGGTTATGAGAAAATGCATTGTCTTTCTGAACAGCTTTTTGCCAGCTGGTATTTGCTCCCTTATCATCGGCAGGCGTAAATGCTAAATTGTTTTTAGCTAAAAAATCTCTTAGCTGAGTAGCATCCATCATCTCTAATTCGCCTGCAATTGTTTCGCTGCCTGCATAACCTGAATAAGTTACCTGAGCCTGCCCTCTTTTGCCGCGTTTAGTGGTCACCATGATAACGCCATTTGCAGCACGGTTACCATAAATAGCGGTTGCTGCCGCATCTTTCAGGATGTCAATAGAAGCAATGTCATCAGGTGCTACGGTTGCAATATCAGCTCCAGGCACGTTGTCAATTACATAAAATGGCCCCTGAGATCCGTTGATGGTTGAAGCACCACGCAAAACGATAGCAGCAGGTTTGTTCGGGTCGCCACTGGCACTGATGTTTAAGCCCGGTACCTTACCTTGCAGCAACTGACCAACATCGGCAATTGCACCTTTGTTAAGTTCCTCTGGTTTAACCGTAGTTACCGCACTGGAAAGAGTTTTACGGCTACTTGTACCATAACCTACCACTACAATTTCTTTCAGGTTGGTACTGGCGTCTACCATTTGTACCCGGTAATTGGTTTTATCGGTTACCGTAAGCTCTTGGGTAACAAACGAAATAGATGTAAATACAAGTACATCGCCCTGTTTGGCAGGAATGCTGAATGTACCGTTTACACTGGTTGAAGTGGCTTTTTTAGTGCCCTTTACAACAATACTGACGCCCGGCTGCGTTATACCGTCTTTGTCGACAACGGTTCCGGTAATTTGCTGCGCCTGCGCAAATGCAGGGCTAAATAAATTTACGATAAACAAAAAGAGTAGAAGATTCATCCACTTACTCTTACTGATTTTAAAGTGTAAGTCCATCATACTAAATAAATTGGGTTCATAATAAATGGTTACTAAAATTATTGGTTGTTTGTAAAAAGCTATTAAGTAAAATTGACTTCCTCTTTTAGTCCGGAACTTCTCTACTCCGGAAAGGGTAAAAAGAGAAAAATGATATGCTACTGAGCAAAACTTAACATTGTTAAACTTAAATTCAGATTTATCTTGGTTGTTACTACTTTCTTAGTTAGAATTTGAGGGTTGCCGGTAAGTATTTGGCTACCAGTTCCTCGTAATACGGTTTTAATTCCTCCCAACTTTTTTGATTGGGGTTTTTAGAGTACAAATCATACGGATTAAACAAGCTTACCCATTTAAACATTTCATGATCGTGCTCACTCATCAGGTGATTATAAGCCTCTTCGCGGTGCTGTGAGTAAAATGAATGATAACGAAGCATGTACAAACCTGGCTCTGGAATGTAATCTTTCATCATGTGATACACATACTCATCGTGGCCCCACGACATGTGAACATTTTTTAAGCCACAATGTTCCTGATAAACACCTAATTTTGTATTATATTTTTCGTTATACGTATCAGGATTATCTTTAAAGAACTCGGGATACACTATTTTGGTTGAAAAAGCACACCCTACAGGAAAAGTATCGCCAACAACGCCCCATTGTGGTTCGCCAAAAAGACAAAGCACTTTGCCCATATCATGGATAAGTCCTACAAGAACCATCCAGTCAGGATGCCCGTCGTTGCGGATAGCTTCGGATGTTTGTAAAAGGTGCTGCATCTGATCAAGATCTGTATCGGGATCAGAATCATCAACCAATTCGTTCAGGAAATTAAATGCATCCCATATCGGCATCTCTTTCCTATCGAACTTCAGGAAGTCGTTTTTCTTTTCCATCACATACTCATAAGTCTGGAACTTATGGTTAAGGCGGTAAAACTCGCGAACTCCATCTTTCTCTGTTTCCTGGTAATTACGGAACTCTTCAACCTTTTTGTCCTCGTTAATTCGGGACGGATCAGGATAACGTTCCAACAAATCGTCTTCCCACTGATCGAGGTTATGCAATGGTTTAAAATTCTCTCCTGCTAAGCTGTTTTTGTCTGAAGTCATGGTATTAATTGGTCTTAACGAGAATAAAGTTCCATATTAAAAGCTTCAGATTTTTTAATTCTCCTTACTAAATTTACGTAAACGATTAAGTAAAAAATGATATTTTGCAGATTATAAAATGACTTTAAGCACTTTTTCAATATGAGCAATGTCACGATAAAGTTACTTGCAGAACGACTTAATTTATCTACCGCCACTATATCTAAAGCCCTGTGTGACAGCCATGAAATAAGTACCAGCACCAAAGAACGAGTACTGGCCCTTGCCAAAGAACTGAATTATGTTCCCAATCCTTATGCTGGTAGTCTGCGTAGAAATAAGAGCAAAACGATAGCTGTTCTCATTCCCGAAGTGGCAGATAGTTTCTTCTCGCTGGCGCTTAATGGAATAGAAGAGGTTGCCCTTGAGAAAGGATATCATACACTTATCTATTTAACGCACGAAAAGCTGGAGCGTGAAAAGGTGATTTTGCAATCCTAGGCCGGAGGACGGGTTGAT
>Ga0307408_100000712_pt1 | contig 27084 bp, 42 predicted proteins | sample 322Cmetagenome_FD_202116 | JGI IMG/M metagenome (GOLD analysis project Ga0307408, IMG submission 202116) | Maize rhizosphere microbial communities from greenhouse at UC Davis, California, United States - 322HYB-C-3 | ecosystem: Host-associated > Plants > Roots > Rhizosphere > Soil | place...
GCCGCGTTCAGGCTGCCCGATACGACGGCGCCGATTTTTAATCCGACCAGAACTTCGTTAGCCATATTTTGCTACGCTGTCCGCATGTTTGAGAAAGCCGCAACACGCACTGCAAAAACCGTCTATGCACTGGCCGTTGGCGTCGGTGTGATTTGGCTCGCCTGGTTGTGCCTGGCGCACTTTTCGGCTTGGGCCGCCGTGTTAGCGTTCTGCCTTGGCCTGCCGTTGTTGGCGCTGATCGCCGCCCCTGTTGCGGCGGGCGGCGCGTTATTGGCGGGGATCGCGGTTGGGCTGGCGGTGACGGTCAGCTCTTCATTTGTTCGGCGAGTTCGATCCGCCGGTTGATTTCACGCTCACAGACCTCGGCCCAACGCCAATAATCGTCCATATCCAGCCGGGCGATTTCAGACGGCTGCAACCTCAGCACCAACAACAGCGCCTCGTCCCAGGAGCGCAACAAGGTCTCCCCCGTTAGCCATTTCCCGCAACACCTCGGTGGCTAGTTTCGAATCCGCGATATCGAACTCCCCGAGGTCCTCCAGTGTGATGCCCAACATTTTTGCCACGAGCATGTCTTCCATGGCGCCTTCATCGCCTTTGACGGCGCCCTGCGCGGCGCTGATGTCTTTGCGTTTCAGGCGTTTGATGGGCAGCTTCGATATTGACTCGCCGCTGGCACTTTTGAAGGGGAATTTGAGAGTGAAACTGAGGGCGTCGGCCATTTCTGTAGCTCCAGGTTGATCGGTTGCTCTTCGAGAGCCCTGAGCTTCGCACATGGTCGCGGGGACGGCTTTTAATCGAGTTTAAAGGCCTGTATGAATAACGAATCCAAAACGCGCGCGGGTGAGTGAAATGGTTACGAGTGTAAAAAAAGGACTTCAAGCACTCCTAGATAAGGGAGTCAGAGAGATCTATCACGCCAACAGCGTGTTGACCTCCTGTGAGTTTCTAAGACACGGAGCGCTGCTTTCCAGGGGAAGCATCGAAGCCTTAAAACTAAGGCAAACCCCGCAGAAATCAGACCTAATAGACAAGCGATATCATATTTGGAACGACATTTTTTTCGACTCTGTAGACATCCACGCTCGCGCGTCTGACGCCAATCATTACGGGCCGGTAATGTTCGTTCTCAGTACGGAGAAACTGATTGGGGAACTTTCCACCGGTGAATTTAACGTCACAAAATTTAATCCAACCAAATGGGCCAACAAGGCCCCGAAAAACAGATGGATGCAGAGCCTTGATGAGTTCGAAGCTCACTTCGACGTAAACAGTTTCGACCAGATGATCGTGTTCCGTCATTCTGACGGCCACGTACCACTCAAAAATGCCTTAATAAGAATTGTCGTCGACTCTGCACCGGCCATAGGCGAGCAACGAGTGGACGCCTTTAGCTATGCACTCGGAGCATTGAGGCATTCGATGCATTTAGGCGCGTCAAAGGTTGCCCCCATCGAAAGACGGGAATGCGCGGAAGGCTGTGGATGTCAGGCTCATTACACTATGGATGAGGAAAACATGTTCCGGATGTTCCGACCCTTTATCAAAAAAGGATAGGAAACGCCCCGCTGGTGGCGAGGCGTTAATTTTGAGGATTGGCGCTCTATCAGGCCTGCCCGATGTTCCTTCTGTACTTGGACAACTGATCCTCGCCGCCCACGCGAAAGATGTTGGCCAGGTAGTCCAACAGAACCACCTCTTCCCCGTTGAGGATCTGACGAACATACGTCGCCGAAAACGGCGTTTCGTATTTGGTCGGGTCTCGGGGCTTGTGGCTGCCCAGTTGATACTCCTTGCCGGTTATGGTCATGGTCGTAACCAATGGGATCTCGTCGACCAACCCGGCGCTGTTGAACACCTGTACGTTGGAGCGGCACTGCAACTGCACGCTTTTGAATGGCGTGACCAGTTTCTTGGCCGCTTCGAAGTACAGGCTGTTCCAGGTGATTTTCCCTTCGAGCTTGTCGATGCCGTCCGGCAGTTCGATCAGGCCGACCATGCCGAGCCCCTGGAAGTCGCTCATGACCGTCTTGATCGAGCCCAGGTCGATTTCCTCGGACTTGCCGAAGAAGCTGGTGCCGTCGAGGTAGATGTTGGCGTTGGAAATTCGGTGTGCGCTGAAGCCTGGCATTTATGCGGCCCCCAAGTTGACCAGGTATTCCCCGGTGATTTCAGTTTCGAAGGTGCCGCGCTCAAACGGCAACGGAACGCCCAATTTGTAGTTGAACAGAACGTGCCCCAACTCCAACTCGGTTTGCGGGTTACGGGCCGGGTCGTACCAGCATTCGCCGCCGAGTAGCGCGCCGTCGCCGATCAGTTTGCGGAAAAACAGGTTGACGCTTTCAGTGATGCTGGTGAGCAACGACTCGGTGACGGGCATGTCCACGAATTGCAACGAGCTGTAGCGGATCGACTCGTCTGCAACATCTTTGGTGCGCCGCACGTTTTCGAAGTTGCGCATGTGGGTCACCGTCGGCCACGCCGCCGTGCGGTTGCCCCAAAGCCGCAGGCCGGTGCCGAACGAATTGAACACCGTGGTGATCCCGTTTTCGTTGAGCAGGTTGACCTCGCTGTTGGGGTCATCGACCCGCGCCATCAAGGGCCGCTCAAGGCCTATAACGCCAATCAGCTCCTGATTGGAGCTGCTCCACCAATACCCATTGTCGTTGTCGACCTTCGCCCTGAGGCCGGCGGCCCGGATCGAGAGCGGCTGCAGGCGTTCGCCGTCGGTGACGGCGTCGTAAACCTTGACGTGCGGGTAGCACAGGCGAACGCGGTCGCTGCTGGTGTTGAAGTTGATGGCGCCGGCGGGGCCGCGCCCGGCGATCACCTGCTGAACAGTGGTGCCGATAGGCGCGTCGATGTAGGCCACGCCGTTGACCTGTTCGGCCGAGGCGATCAGCTCGACACTCACCGAATTCAGGGTGCTAAACGCCGGGGCAATGAATATCTTCGGGAAGAACCCCAACAGGTTGTAGCTGTCCTGGAACGCCTTCAGCCCCGTGCGCCGGCCGGCGGCGGTGACGCCGCCGATGATATCGGCGGCCGTGACCTTGCTCGGGTCCGCGTAGGTGTAGTCCGCTGATACCTGGGCGTTGGCCGGAATACTGCCGGCCGCCAAACGTTTCACCCGCCCGGTGAGCATGTTTGCCGTGTAATCGACGTCCGGGGCGTACACTTCGTCGCCCTCGGCGGTTTTTAGTTGCAATGTTTGCAGGGCCCCGTGTCCTAGTTGGAGCAAATCGTTATCGCCGAACTGCTTCAACTGGGCCGCCGCATTGGCGCGGTGAACGGCCGGGTCGAGCACGTTGACCACCAACACCGTGCCGGCGCCGAAATCGTAGATGCCCTCCAGGGTTTCCGGGATGCTGAAGCCGGAAAGGTGGGGGCCGAATTGGGCCGCGTCCGTGTCATTCAGGGACATGGTCAGTTCATTAACGGGGCCGATGGGCGCCGTGCCGACCAGCGCGATAACCGCCGATTTGACCACGCGAATGGCCCGGGGGCCGCGTTCGACTTCGGTGGTTTCAATGCCGTGTAAGTAGTTAGCTGCCATTGGCCTTCGCTCCTTTTCTGGTTTCGGAGGACCCGGCGGCGGCCGGGTTAACGGGTTCTGAAACCGGCGGCGCCGGCTTCAAGTGTTTGAGCGCTATCAACACCTGGGTGTATTCGTGGTCAGCGGGCAGCTCGACCGGCTTTCCTGGGTACAACTGGGCTTCGAACAGCTCGCGCTTGTCGCCTACCCGCAGGGAGGCGGCGCTTTGCGGGCCGGAGTAGATGTAGCGGGTAAGGTTCATGGGTGGTCCTCGAAACGAATGTGAGAAAGGGGCGCCCCGCCCTCGGGGGCCGTCGCCTGCAATTGAGTGGCGCGAACGGCGTAGTCCTGGCCGTACTGCCAAAGGCCGGCGGTCTGGCCGATGAATTGTTCAGCCAACGGCCGGCACGCCTGATCGCAGTGCGGCGCAAACCAGCCGGTCAGACAGTCGCGGATCTGGTCGAGGTAGCTGATCACGCCGTCTTTGCCGTTGAGCTGGCGAAACACCAGGGTTAGACGGATGACGATATTGCGCGCCTGGAACACCGAGTCGCCGGCCTCGGAGCCGCCGAAGGTCGACCTTCCGTAGGCCAACAAAATTGCCCCCCGTGGGTGGTTCAGGCGGTACCCCGCCGGGTTCTCCGGGAAAAGCTCGGTCATCAACCCGCTGCCGAAACGCTCCTGCAGGCGGTCGCGAATTGCATCGAGCAGTTGCTCGGTCTGGGTTTTAGGTTGAATCATCAGTACCGCTCCCAAAGGTCGCGGTCGAACTGCTGGCGGCGCGCCCGAACGCGAATCTCGCCCGGCTCGGGCGCGGCGTGGCCTGTGGGCATGCCCAGGGTGACAACGCCGTCGCGGATGCTTTCCAACAGCTTGACGGTGTCCTTGCGGCTGTCCTTAACCGCGTCGGGCAACGCCCCCTCGGGGCGGCGCTGATACAGCCAATGTCGGGCCAAATAAACCACCGCATCCCGCAATACGGTCGGTACCGGATCGAGCGGCAGGTTGTAGCGGCCCCGCAGGTAACCGTCCACCAGCTCTTCCGCCTGCCGCACGCCGTCCTCGATCACGTTCTCGTTGGGCGACACGGCGGCCGGGTCATCGTTGGAGAGCTGAATCAGCGTCATCTCCGGGATGGCGTTGCCGATGTCGGCGCGGGTGCAGTAGCGCATGGTTAGCCCGCCTTCAGCTCGACCAGGGCTTCGGGGAACAGGCACATGGCCAACGGGTTCGCCTGGGCTTCCAAGTCCCAGCCTTTGCCCAACTTGCGTTCCTCGGCCTTGCTGTAAAACGGCTGGCCCAACGTGTTGACCGTCTCGTTGTAGTTGGCCGGGGCGTTGAACATACGGAACACGCCACGGGCCACCGGGAATACCTGGGCAATGTCGGCCGGGATGAAACGTTGGCCGCTGACGGTGACGTCGTATTCGATGAATTCGATGCCCCCGAAGGTGAACCCGGAACGCATGTCGCCGCCGATACGGTCCTGCGCTTCCTGGTAATGGGCAAATGCGTCCTTGACCTTCGCGTGATCGGTGAAGGCGTCGAACCAGTCCGGCCCGCAGAAAGAACGGAAGCCGGTGACCATCACGCCGCCCAATTTGGATTCGGCGTAGCGCTTGGCGTCCAGGCAGGCCTTTCGCACGTTGGTCCCGGCGTTGCCGAGCGCTACCGTGATTTTCTTTTGCTCAACGTCAAACTCATCAAAGAGGTCGAACAGCACCGAACCGTCCGCGTCCAACAACTTGCCGCGAAGCGCGCCGACCCGTTGGAATTCGCGGGTGGCTTCGATGCTGTTTTTCAGCTCCTGCAGGTTGTCATTGATCACGGCGGCAACCGGCGCGGTGGTGCTTTCCTGGCCGAACGCGGCGATGCCCTGCAGTTGGCTCGGCAGGATCGGCCGGTTAACGGGCAGGTGCAGGGTTTCGAAGCTGCGGCGCTTGCGTTTGCCGCTCTTGAGAGGCGCGGGGTCGTCATTGCGCGAGGTGTTGGGCACCAACACCAGGCGGCCCTCGCGTTCGTCAATCACAACGCTGGTGCTGGTCACGCCTTTTTCTTCAAACAGGCCCATGGCGCCGACCTTGCCGGGGATGGCCGGGAGTTTGTTAACGGCGGCGGTAAGGTTGGCGATGCTGAACATATCTTGCAGATTCATGGAGTACTCCCGACTCAGAGGGCCGCGCGGGCGACGATGCCCAGGGCGTTGAGTTCGTCCAGGGCGGCGGTTTTTTGGGCTTCGGTGATGCCAGCCGGCCATGCGAGTTCGGCCAGGGTTACGACGGCGCCGCGCGCAATGACGACGCCGGACTTATCGCCGGCGGTTGCGTCCACGTGCTCGCCCAGGACTGCGGCGGCTTTTTCGGCCCCGTCCGCGCCGGCGGGGTTGAGCGCCTGGTACTTGCCGGCCGCCTTGGCCAGCACCTGCCCGAGCGGGTAATCGGTGCCGGCCAGCAGCACGGCCTTCTCCTTGGTCCAGCCGGGGCTAACCTCGACCAGCAGTAAATCGCCCAAGTCTTTGGGCTGGTTGAACGTGGCCATGTGGCCTCCTATCGTTGGGCGCGGGCTTCTGCGTCAGCCAGCAGTGGGTTGGTGGTTTCGGGAACGGTCTTGCCGGCCCGCGCCTTGGTGGCCACCTCGGCGAAGCTGACGCCGCCGGCCAAGTCGCTGAAGACCGCCTTCAAGCCGTCGCTCAACGGTTCGCGGGCGTCCTCTTCGCCGAACTCCAACGGGGTTTCGCTGGAGTCGGCGTAGTCCAACGCGGCAATGACGGCCGGGGCGTGGACTGGCTTCATGCCCGCCGCGATCAGTTTTTCGGCGTACTCGACGTTCGCGGCGTGGATCTTTTCCTGGGCCGATTCGCGGGCGGCCTTTTCCCGCTTGGCGATGTCGGCTTTGAGGCGTTTGTTCTCCGCCTCCAGGGCGGCTTTTTCTTGCTCGTTCACGGCGGGTTCCTCGGCGGCGCGGGTGGGTTCAGCGAAAGCGGTTTGTTGAGGTTGTTCGGGTTGGCGGGCGATTTCGGCAAGGCTGTCGATGGCCCATGACGGGGACACCTGGTCGGCGGTTTCTTTGTCGAACTTGCCGATAAGCCATTCGCGGAAGCGGCGCCACATGTCGGAGTTGAGTTCGTGGCCGTAGTCGCCGAACTCGATCACGCCGTCTTCGCCGTCGGCCAACTCGATGGGGCGCAGGCCTTTTACGGCGGGCGGCTGGGCGCCAAGAAAGCCAACGTGGCGCAGGTAATACACGCCCGGCGCGGGGTTGTTGGCGGCGTCGGGGTGATAGAAGGAGGCGGAAATTTTCTTGTAACTGCCCTTGGCCACTTGCTCGGCGAAGGCGGCGTCGACCTGTTGCGGTTCGGCGATCAGGCCTTGGGCGGTGGCCCTCAACGATTTGATCCAGCCGGCGGCCGGCGCGTCGTGTTTGGGGTGGCCGATGACCATGGGGGCTTCGTGCAACGCCGGGTCATACGCGGCCACCGTGGCGGCCAGGTCAGACTCGCTGAACTCGAAGCTGGCGCCGTTCATGGCGGTGTGTGTGCCGGGTTTGAAGATGTGCAGTGGTTTCATGGCTGTGCGCTGCATGGGGGTGATGCGCACAGCCTGGGCGAATGGGTTGCCCAGGGCTTTTAATCGGGTTTAAAGACTAACCCGGCTTACTTGAAGACAACTTCCCTAGCTCCGGGAAAGTCTCCTTTTTCTTCGAGGTCATGAGCAGTATCAACTCCGCTAATTCGGCGAAGTGATGATGCGGCGATAAATTGGACGTCAAGCGCCAACTGAACAACCTCTAAACGCGTCAAATTCGAACCTGAGTAGCGAGTCTTCACATAGTCAGGGATGTAATTCACGATACCGGAGATTAACGCGTCGTCACGATGCGGCCGCTCCGCCGCCAGCCGTGCAGCAATATCTTTGTGATGGTGCCCCAAAAGACGTATTTCCTTTCTGGAGACTCCCAGGTGATAGAGCGTCCCTTTCATTGCTAGCTCTGCAATAAGACAGATGGGTTGGGTGGCTGAGGCAACGTTGCTGCTAGTGCTCATACTATTGGATATCTCTTCCAAGTGGGCGGCGGCTAACGTCCAATGTTTAATCGACTCGCCCTGAGCAGTGTCCTCCATGTAATTTATACCCATAATAAAGTCATGGATGTCGGCAAACGCGTAGCATGATTTCGCGGCGATTTTCGGATTTCCTCTGCACCATAGAACCCAATCCTCGTGGTCTTTGAAACCAAGAGCGCGGTCCATCGTCAATTGCACATTCCCGTACATGATGCCAAGTGTCACTTTGCGTATCTGGTCGACAGAGGCTACCAATCCCACCCCGGCTCCTGGCCAGCAAGCCTCCGTCTCAGGAACAAGCCGCATATAAGCTTGGTTGATTTCTTCCACTGCTGGGTTTTGCATCAAATCGAGGATGAACTGGTCCCCCAAAATATCGAAAGCAGCAGCTAACGGGCGCGCATGAAACGGAACGTTTTCTTGGGCATACATCCTATCCAGCCGTAGGATGTCTTCATCTGTGAATAGCACCATGTATCCGTACCTACGGTTGGAATTGACCTTCAGATTAGGATGCCGGTGGCCTCCAGTTATAGCGGCCCGTCTTGGACCGCTATAGGGGGGACCCTTACCTCGGCGGCTTAGCCCAACGGTCAGTAGCAAGGTCAACGCTCACGCTGAGATGCTCCATATGGTCGTAATGATCAGAGGATTCATCCCCTTTTGCCACCACGGTAACGTCACAGAAGTAGTTGCCGGTATTGAAAATTGAATGAAGGATCTGAGTAATCTTATCCTCCAAACCTTTATCAGCTTCTTCCGTCGTCGCGACGTTAACGCCGTACACGCTGGCCTTGTCGTCAAAGAAAACACTGACGAGCCGTGCACGGCCGCTGTTGTGGTCAATGGTCTTGGCGGCAACTGTTGCGATAAACCTGTGTTCGTCATCGGGGAAACTAGCCCGGGCCTCCAAATGAACACGGTGCTTACCAATGGTGAGCCATTCAGAGCGGAAACCTTCAACTGGCATGGTAAATCTCCTTATAGATATGCGCGAGACCGTTTTATAAAGCCTTTACGGCCGTTTTTCGAGCTTTCTCAAGAGAACCACGCCAGTTCTTCTTCCAAACGCCTCCTGAGATCAAATGCGGGCGGCCTTCGCCAGATGAGTTACAGCCAAATCCAGGATCGCTTCCTCCGCCTCGGGCTGGATCACGCCCTCTACATCCATAGGCAAAAACGGCCGCCCCGGAATATCGCCCCACAGGTGGGGGAAGTCGGATTTCTCCCCGCCGAAATGCATCATCGCCGCGTAGGGTTTGTTGCTGCCGACCAATGCGGAGCTGTCGGTCGCGCGGCTGGTGACTGAGGCCGCCAACCCGGCGGCGCTGATTTGCAACATCTGGCCGGGCCAATTGCCGTTTTTCGCCCGGCGCTCGGTCGTCACATTCGAAAGATCAGCCCAATCGGGCCGCCCCTCGCTTTCGAAGTTTTCCTCTGTTTGGCTGAGCAACTCGGCGGCGATTCCGCGCATCAGCGGGGCAAGATCCCCGACGGCCCACTCAACTTTGCGCAACGCGCCCTGCAGGCGCTGGTGGTCCAATTCGACGGTGAACATGTTGCGCCTCCTAAGCGGCCGCTTCTTTGCGTTTTAACGCCTCGGCCAAACCGGCGCCCGGCGCGTGGTTGAAGCCGGGGTCAGTGCGGAACGTGACGGGCCGGCCTTCGGCGTCGGTGGCGCGTAGGCCGGTCACAGTGGCCGTTCTGATTTCGCCCGTGCGCTTGTCGGTTCCGGTTTCAACGGTTTCGGTGAACATCCGCCCCGCGCTGGAGACGACGGTCAGGCCCCGGCGCTTGACGGCCGCCTCGGTCAACGCGACCACGCGGCAACGGCAGTTGAAGCCGTTAGGCGGGAAGATCGCCGACCAAATCGGGTCATCGTGGCGGAACACCTGGCCGTTCAGCGCCCGGTGGCTCGGCCGGGTCTTGCCGTCCAGGATGGCCACGTACATCCAATACGGGTGAGTCTCGGCGGTTTGTTCCATCTCGGCCTTGCGGCCGGCCATGTAGGCGCTTTGCAGGTTGGTTTGATAGATCGTCTTGAGCCGGCGCGGGCTGCCCAGTTGAACCAGTTCGCCGGTTCCCTCGCTGTCGACGATCACCTGTTGCCCCCACCAGCCCTGGGCCTCCAGGGTCGGCTGCATGCCGGCGGTGAACTGTTTGAGGGTTTGGCCGTCCTGCAGCGCGGTTTCCAACGCGGCCCGAATGTCCGATAACAGGTCGAGGCGCATGGCCTTTGCCACGGTGAAGGCCTGGTCATGCGCCTCGTCGAGCATGTCCTGCCAATTCCAGGTGACCGCGTAGCCCTTGAACTTGAGGTAGGCGATGGCTTTCGCGGGTTCAAGGCCGAAGACGGCTTTTAGGTCGGCCGGGTTGAGGCGCTTCTGTTCGGCGGCCACGTCAGTCCTCCCGGTCGGCGCCGGCGCTCAGCCGGCCCCAAGTGTCGGCAATGAACAACAGGTTCGCGAGCTGTTCCTGGAGCGCGCGGTCATCCATTTGGGGGAACGCCTCGGCTAACAGGCCGAGGGCCTCTGAGCCGTCGCGGGCGCGCTGTAGTGCTTCTATGAACGGGGCCACGGCCTGTTCGGCCTGTTGTTGCAGCGCTTCGGCGGGCAGGCCGTCGGTGGCCTGATCCAGGGCGATTTGGTCCAGTAGCGGCCGCACGGTCGCCTCGGCGAACGCCGGCGAATCAGCGGCGGCCGGCGCCGTTGCGAGGTCGCCGTCCTGCAGGTTGTAGGTACGCTTCCAGTACGCGTCGGTGAAGTTAACGCCGGATTCGGTCAGCGCCTTGTCGCGCTGGGCCAGGGTCTTGTCGATTTCCTCCTGTTCCCACAACTCGTACAACGGCGCGGCGACATCGGCGCCGAAGTTAAGGTCGACGACCAGGCGAATGCAGGCGTTCAACGCGGCGGCCACGATGCCAGCGTCGCCGTCGCGAATGTCTTTTGTGACTTCGGCGCCGGCCGTGGCGCTGGCGCGGTTGCTGTCCTTTTCGGTGGTCTGGTTTTGCCCGAGCATGGCCACGTTGATTTCGCTGCGGCAATACTCCAGCAGTTCGCGGTACACCTCGGCGCTGCCGGCTTTGCCCGCCGCCTCAATGATTTGCACGCTGGAATCATCTGGGATGGCCGCGACGGCGTCCTGCACCATGGCCTCCAGGCTATCGAGCAACAAATCGGTTTCGCCGTCGGTGGCGCCGCGCGGGTGCTTGCCGATGACCCAGGGGCTGCCGTATTTCTCGGTGAATTGAACCCAAAACTTCAGGCCGCCTTTCATGAAGGTCGCCGGCCAAAAGCACATGCTCAGGTCAGGGAAGCCGTAGGGGTTGGCGTAGGTTGCGTCTTGTCGGGCCACGATGAAGCGTTGCGGGTCGCACGGTTCGCCGTCCTGGCCGGCCTCTTTCGAACGGAAGCGCAGCGCGTTGTCTTTGTCGTAAAAGAACCATTCGGCCGGTTTGCCGAGCAGGTCCTGCGGCACCAGGTGCATGCCCAACGGCTGCCACATCAGCTCGACGGGCTGGTAGCCGAACAACGGCGCGTCCAACAGCTCGCGAATGATCCGGTCCAGGTCCAGGTCGGTCAGCCAATCGCGAATGAAACGCTCGGCCTTGGGCGGCGCGTCGCCGCGTTTGAGGCCGCGCTCCAGAGAAAGCACCGAGGCCTTACGGCGCCGAACGTTGCCGCCGACCAACGCCGAACTGCGCAGGTCGCGGTAAACCGTGATGTCTTTGCCCTGAGCCTTGAGAATCGGGTCGGGGTTCGGCAGGTTGGCGCCGCTGAAGCCGCCCGCGTCTGAGCGGCTGCGGGTGGCAATATGTTGATTGAGCGTCGCGCCGCGCTTGGCCTCGGCGAAGCTGACGAACTCGGTGGGGCTGACCCACAGGCCTCTCTTGTTCATGCGTACCCCTGGGTAATGCGTTTGCCCTGGCGCGGGCGGCGTGATTTGACTGAGATCGGGCCGGCGGAAACTTCCAAGGTGGCAAAGTTCGCCAATGCGCCGGCCCCGGCGAAGTCGCCGTGACGGTAGAGGTCCGGGTCTTTTAGGTCTTGGGAACGGGCTTTAACGATCATCGGAATGCCGTCCACCGTTTCGATTGCGCGCACGTCCTGGTGCAGCGAATCATCGAGCGGCAACGTGATGGCCGAGTCCTCGAATAACTGCACGAACTTCGGCATCCAGGCGCCGTACCAGGCGCGGCTGATCTTGACTTGTTGAATGCGGTTGCGGCCGAACTCATCGGCGGTTTCTTCGGCGAGCGTTTCGCCGCTGCCGGTGGCGTCCAACGCCGCGCCGACGAAACGCGGCAGGCCGCGCAGGATGTAAAACAGGACCTGCTTTTGTTGGCGGGTCGGGACCTTGTGCATCTCGATCACGAATGGCACATCGCGGTGGCGGGCCTGATCGACTGACATCGGGCAAATGATGGAAAAGTCCCGGTGCCGGGCGTAGTCCATCCCTAAGAAGTGCCGCAGGTCCGGCGCCAATGCCTGTTGCATCAGGGGCGTTAGGTAGCGCCCGATCCAGTCATCGACGTAGGCCTCGCGGCGGTATACCGGTTCCAGGGTGAAGTCATCATCCAACGCCAGGCGCAGCACGGCGCGTCCGGGGCGCATGGCCTCATCGATCCACACGCCGGGGATGCAGACGCCGTTGCCGTCGCGGGGGATAGCGTCCAGCTCTTCGCGCATTTGCGCTTTGCGCGGGCCGTAGGCGTTGCGAATCTTCTTGTACCAGGCCTCTTTTTCCTCGGCCGTGGCTTGTTTGCCGGCCATGAAGCAGACCCGTTCAAACAGCCCGTTGGCCACCGCGTCATCAAAAGTGGCCCGGTAGACTTCCGCGCTGTCGCCGTAGCGCTTGTCGCGGATGTCGCTGACCATCTGGTTAAAGGGGTTGGATTTGCCGTTGTGGGTACTGATGATGACGATGCGGCCGCCCCAAATCAGCAGCGCCGTGGCGGCATCGAGCACGGCCGAAACGTCACGGTGAAAAGCCGCCTCGTCGATGATCACTTTGCCCTGCAAACCGCGCACGCCGGCCGGGTTGCTGGACAGCGCGACAATCTTGAACCCCGAGGCGTAGCGGATGCGGTAGGCGTTGATCTGTCGGGTGTTGCCGGCCTCGTCCTGGTCATCAAACAAAAACTCTTCAATCTTACTGACGCCCGAAGCCTGGGCTTCGGCCATCACGCGGCTGAACTTGGCGCAGTAGCCGATGAACTCCAGGCCCTTTTCCTTGGTATCGCCGATGTAAAAGCAGTCCATGCCGCCCGCGACTTTTTGCGAGGCGGCGGTGATGACCGAGTCCAACGCCTCGGCGAAGGTGATGCCGGTGCGCCGGCCTTTCTCACACAGCTTGATCTGCGCGTCGATGCCCAACCATTCCGATTGGTGGGCCATCAGGATGCCTTCGGCCAGCGGGTTGTAGCCCGCCGGAATCTCCCGAACGCTCGGCGGCAGTTCGTCCCACTCGATGACGCGCAGCGTGCTGGCCGAGGGCTTCATTGCTTCACGCCCAAGAACTTCTGACGCCAATACATGGCCTGTTCCTCGGTCATTCCCTTGGCCTTCACGGCGTTATCCAACTCGGCGGCTTGTTCGCGCAGCAGCCGTTCGCGGGCCGCTTTTTCAATGGTCTGGCGCTCTTTTACGCTCATCGTCCGCGCCTCCATGGTGGCCTTGGCGGCGCGCGCCAATGCCGATACTTCGGCAATGGTGACCTCGTCCTTTTCGTGGGCGCCCATGGCCGCCTGGTAGGTAAGCGTCGAGATGGCCTCTACCAACAGCGCGCCGGTTTTATCGGAAGAGTCCTCGCCGAAGGCGCCCACAAATGCTTCGGCCATTTCGCGTTGTTGGCGGGCCTTGTCGGTGAGTTCATCGAAGCCCAACTTGAAGCGCCCCAACGCGCTGCGGCTGGGCGCTTTTTCGTTGGGGAAGCGCGTCTGGATATCGGCCAACATGTCATCCAGGGTCATGCGGTCTTCACGCAAAAGCTTCTGGATGTAGGCCTTGACCATAGGCGGCAGACGGTTGATGGATGACTTGCCCGCCATGGTTATGCCCCCGGCCGTTTGATGCCGGGAACGCGGGCGCGCCCGGCGGCGATGTCCTGGCCGCGCTCGGTGAGCGTTGCGACCAGCACCGGGCCGACATCGGCCAAGGTCAAGGCGCCTTGCTCGGCCAGCCAATGCAGTTCGGTTTTCACTTGGTCACGGCTAAGGGTGTGCCCGTAGTTGTCCAACGCCATGGTCAGCACGGAGCTGTTGGCCCGGTAGCCGGTCATTTCGACCAACAGGCGCAAAATCACCAGGCGGTAATCCTGGCGCAAAAAATCGGCGTATTCGGTCATGTCTTTTCTCGCAGCAGGTAGTCATTGATCCGGTCCAGCGAACGGGCTAAAGGGCCCAGGGCTTCCTTAACCCCCGACAGTTCGGCGCGTACCGCCTTCATGTCGCCGAGCAAATCGGTGACGGCGGTCTGGTCCGGGAGGTGCCGGACGTGTTCTTCCAGGGCGACGATGCGGGTACGCAGTTCCAGCAGTTCCTGGGCGCTGGCGGCCTGGCGTTTGGTCATCCAGGTGTAGATGCTGAGTACCGTCAGCATCAGCCACTGAACGGTTTGGAAGCCGAAATTCATTTCGTTCAAGTTCATTCAAAACCCCGCGTCGCCAAGTGTTCCAAGGCGTCTAAGCAATCAAAACAATGTTCAGTGCCGGGCTCAGCCTGGCGGCGGTCTTCGGGAATCGCGTCGCCGCATTCCTCGCAACGGTAAGCCGAGCGGCCCGAGCGGCGTTGCAACCCGCTGTTGCGCGCGCGGGATATGGCGTCTTCGGCGTCATCGTCATCTGTAGCGTGTTCAGCTACATCCATAGGCCGTCAGTCCTTTTCCTGGAGGTCGAGCAAGGCGTTGAGCTGCGCGAGGTTGGTTCGGGCCCACAGCCCGTAATCTTGGGCATGGGCAAGGATGTCAGCCGGGGTGACGCCGCTTTCCAATAGTTCGGCGTCAGTGCCGGCGGCGGGCCGGGCCGCTTTTTCAGCAGCGGCGGCAACGGCGCCCGGTCTTGGGGCGGGCACGCCGAGGGCGGCGTTGAAGTCGCGCAGCCAACCAACAGTGAACACGCAACGAGGAACAGGCTGAACCGCCGCGCCGGGCGCGGGCCGGTATTGGGTTGTGACATGGGAAATGCGCTCCTGCAGTTGTTGTTTCTCGTTGGCGTACTGAGTCATAAAGTCGAATAGCAACGACTCGCTTTGTTGGGCGCGGGAAACCTGCTGCAGAAGTTGCACGCGGTTGGCCTGTTCTGCGGCCAAGGCTTGGGCCGAATGTGTGCTCTGAAGATTGGCCAGCGCGGTATCGCCCAGTGCGGCGGCGTACCGAAAGCCAAACCCATAGGCGATGGAACCTGCGGCCGACGCGCTGACCACGCAGGCCAACAGGGCGACGGTCAGCCCCGACGGTAGCGGCCATGAAAGCCGATCAAGCGCGGCCATGGTGCTGCCTCATACGGTTGCGGGATTTGCGCGCCCGGCGTTTAGCCGCCGCGATGCCGGTTTTACCGTGGCGGTAAGGTCGAGTGATGTTGGGGCTGATCCAACTGCCGGCCGCCGCGATGGGCGCGGCCCAACGGCACGCCCCCATTAGCCCCGCGATTAACGCCGCAAAGGATCGGCCGAATAGGTTCAGCTTCATGGCTGAGCCTCTGCCGGGGGGCCCTGTTTGATCAGGCGGGCAACGAACAAGATCAACCCCAGCGCGCTGTTACAGGCGGCGTAGGCCCGGTCCGAAAGCTGTGCCTGCCAAAGGGGCAACAGCTCAAGTTGGGCGAAGCCCAACAGCGCGATCAACACGCCGAGCTGAACGCTGTAGAGCTTGTAACAGCAACGCCATTCACAGATCAGCTTCATGCCGGCACCTCGCCGTTGCCGTGAACGGCGCCGCGCTCCACGCCGGCCAAAGCCAAGCCGTCGGCGATGATTGCGTCGCCGTACCACTGGCCGCCGGGCAACGGGCCGGGGCCGTTTTCATGGCGGATAATGGCAAGCACCAGGGCGCGCATGGTGTCGTAGTGGTAGACGTCCAACCCCTCAAAGTCCGGGTCGACCTCCAAAACGCGGGCTACGGTGGCCGCGTATGCATCGGTGTCATTTTCGGTTGCCGGGGCCCAACGTTCGATGATCTCGCGGACGCTGTCGATACGGCTGCCGTCGGCGGCGCGGCGTTTGTCCTGATAGGTAATCAGGACGCGGGCGATGGCGCGGATTCCCCAACGGGGGGCGGTGAATTGAACGAAGTTGACGTCGGACTGGGCAACGGCCGTGCCCTGCCAACGCACGCCCTTAGCGTGGCGGATATTGCCGGGGTTGAAGTTGCGGATGCCGCGCGGCTGTTTTGAAGCCAAAGTGGGTCGCATGGGGCGCCTCCTGTAACGGCGCCGCCGGTTCCGGGCGCCAGAAATACACACGCCGCCATGATGGGCGGCGTATGTCAGGGGGGCTTTTAATCGGGTTTAAAGAGGTGCGGCTATCGTTTGGCCTTCCGGAAACGTAGCACGCTGCTGATGTCCTTTAGATCCTCATCCAGCTCGGCGATTGTGGCAATCGCGGCCTGCCTGATGAAATGCAGCCATAGCCCTGAGCCGAAAACCATGGCTACAAAACAGGCAAAAGTGACCTTTTTGATGGTGCTAATTTCCCCGCTGAGCCCGTCAATCTGGATCATGTACGATCCCCAGACGCCGAATGCCGTACAGGTCAGCAGAAGCAGTAAAGCGGCCAAGTTAAACCATTGCCGAAGGAAGGCGCCGCGTCGCTCTCGCTTGTATTCCGTCACGATGCGTTTCAACTCGTCAGTTGTCAGTTGGTCCCATTTCGGGTGGTTAATTATGTTCTTGCCCGCAACCTGACCAATGCTGCCGAAAAATGTTTGATTTCCCATAAATGCCTCAATTGCTCTCAAAAACCGCGCGGAGTTCGTCCATTAACTCCAGCCACGGCTATGTTGGAATGTTTCCACAGTGCAGATGCCTTCCCGATACGCGTAGACCATTGGTCCATATTTCTTTTGAATTGGAATGAAGAAGCAGTAAGGCAGGACCACGCCAAAACCAAGGGTCACGAAGAGGAGCCAGGAATAGCTGAAAGCAATTCCTGAGATCAGCTCAATCAAAAAAGTTAAAAAACCAAGAATCATCCAGCCGACAACGGGATTGAACAGGATCTTCCTGCGCGCGTCAGCTAACCGCTCCCGGAGATGTGCCAACAGTGCGGCAATTTCTTCGCGGCTCTGGCCGGACAGGTCGCTGAGCATGTAATTATAGATATCGCCCGCGGCTGCCTGCCCGACGTTGCCGTAGAACTGTTGATTCATTAGCTATTCTCCGGAGAAAGATCGATTTTGAGCTGGCCTTCCGGGATGTTTAGCTGGTCCAGGCAGATGGATTTACAGGCGAGTTTTTCGATATAGATGCTTTTCCCGGTCGAATCGATTTCTACATAGCACGTATGTCCCCCCGCCTTAAAGGCTTCGGGGATCTTGCTCGACTCCCTAACGTCAAAAAGAATCGACGTCCTGTAGTTATTCTCGATGCGGGCCTTCTCAAATGACGAAGAGTATTTGTCCAGGCCGGGGCAGGCCCGGCGTATGGCGGGTAGGCTTTTGGTGACCAACTCATCATCAGAAACCACCACGAACTCTGTAATGGGCGGGCCTTCGCCGCACCCGGACAGGTACAGTAGCGAAAACCCTAGTAAAGCTAAACTCCTTGTATTCATATTCCTTTCCCCAAGTTAGAACAAAACAGCGCCAATCAGTATGCCCAAAATAAACAGTACGGCCGCGTTCTGTCGGTGCAGCACTATGAAGTCCTTCAGCTTCAACGCTTCAGGCTCGGAACGTATCGGTTGTGCCGTTGTTTGAAAACGTTGGATAAACTCCAACGTTTTCTGAAGCTGTGGCTTCTGAAGATTGCTGAGCTGAGTTCGTCCGAACGACAATTCGCAAAAATTATTCATTTCCGCTTTAGCATCTTTTTCTGCCACAGCCCGTAACACCTTGCCTACAAGGCGGCGCTTATCGGCCTCTTCTTGAAGATGCTCCAGTCTTGCTTGGATCACGTTTCGCGCGTCAACGAATTGCTCTGATGTAATCTCGCTGATCGTCGTGACCCCTAGCTGCGCGTGCACCCTGCGCCAAACGTCACGGGGGTCATCCCCCAACTCTTCGCATTTGGCGCGGAGTGCGTGCAGCTCGTTGCGTTGCGCGGATACTAATCCCCGCGTCTCAGTTTTCCCGGCAAGACTGATGCTGACCCCAAAATTATTGATATCGCCCGCCGCCGCTTGGCCAACTCCACCATGAAAATCCTGGCTCATGGGTTACTCCTTGGATTTCAAATCTCCGACATTGAAGGTAACGCCTGACTTGTTGGTGACATTGCCGGCCACTGCCTGGCCCACCGAACCGTGGAACGTTTGTTTGACCGGGGCGGACCCCGCAGTGACAGCCGCAAGCGCGGCGGCTTTAACCGCCACGGGAGCGGATCTGAATTTTTCGAGCAGCTCTGTTTCATCCGCCGTAAGCGACCCCACGGATCGTTCGCCCGTAACGATATACAACGCATCGATACCAACCTTTGCGACTGCCGCGAGGTAGTCCGCGCCGGGATACCTCTCGCCCTGCTCGTACTTGAGCTGGGCAAGCTTCTTGACCCCTCCGATAGCGCCGATTGCGGCTTGGCTAAGCCCCAGCCGTTCGCGTTCCTCTCTAAGGCGCTCGCCGATATTCAAAAGCATTACTCACCACTTGACAGGTATGTTTTTGCATACCATCATGATTACCACATCACTTAATTATCTTTGCATCACAGGAGCCACCACCATGGCCACCCATGCCAAAGCCCTAACCGCCGACCAGGTGAAAGAGAACTTTCGCCGGGTAGGCAAAACCATTACTCAATGGGCTATCGAAAACGGTTACACCCGCAATGAGGTTTATCGCGTACTCAACGGCCAAGCCAAAGCCAACTACGGCAAGGCCCATGACATTGCGGTGAAACTCGGTCTCAAGCCTTCCGCAGCGTTGGCCGCCTGATGGCTACCTTGCGGATGACGCCGTGCGGGCACTTCTCGCGGCGGCCAACTGATCACAGAGCCACGCCAGCGTTCTCGCCGCTTCAGTTTCTATTGGCTGCCCCGGCCAACGTACCGGCCGCAGGGCCTGTTCAATACGCCCCGGCGCAACAACCCCGGCAACTTCCATCACTGCGGCAAGGCGTAACCAGCCCTGCGCCAGGGCGTTTACTTGGGCTTCCAGCGTCTCAATGCGGTTGGTCATTTCATGTATCCGTGTTGGGGAATGTACCCGAAAAGATTGCACCTGGAGTAATCCTTTTGCCTATGTGCAAAGGCGCCGTTTGTTTGGAAAACGCTCTAGCGGGGGCTTTCCAATGAGCCGCCGCCGCTGGAAGAGCCTTCAGCCGACCTCGTTGCGCCACGCGCTAGAGCTGTGCAAGGACTTTGCCCGGGAAACCCATAACAAAAGCGTGGAGCGAATCGCGGATGAAATGGGCGTGGCGGATCACTGGTCAGTTTACAAATGGCTACAAACCGGCCGCATGCCGGCCAATCTGATCCGCCCTTATGAGCGGGCCTGCGGCTGTGATTACGTCACCCGCTGGATAGCCGCCAGCGCCGGCCGGCTGACCATCGATATTCCAACCGGCCGCAATTGCGCCGCCCAGGACATGCAGGCTCTGCAGGAGCTGCTCACAACGGCGGCCGGCAGGTTGCTGGCGTTCTACGCCAAGAACAGCGGCGCCGATGAAACCCTGGCCTCGATACAGGCCGCGATGGAAGCGCTCGCCTGGCACCGGGGCAACGTCAGCCAAACCCAACACCCACAACTCGAATTGGAGGGGCAGCCATGAGCCGCACCGTCTCGTCCGCCGCGCGTGTATTGCGCGTGCTCAAAGCCCTGAAGGGCCACACCGTGACCGGCCTTAGCAACACTGAGCTGGCCCATCTCACGCAGGACAGCCCGAGCAATATCACCCGCGCCGTGCAAACCCTTATTGAGGAAGGACTCGCGGTGAAGCTCGATAACGGCCGCTTTGCCCATTCCGTTGGCGTGCTGCAGATCGCCCAGGCCCACGCCGAGCACATGGCCCGCCTGACTAACCGTATGCAGGAAATCAATCAGCGTATCGCCGCTGGCTCGATGAACTAAGGAGAACCCCATGGCTCGCACCAAAAACCAACCCGTAGTCGCTGATGAGTTGCCCGTTCTGGACGGTGAAACCTTGACCGCGAATCAGAACGCGATGACGTCGATCCTGGCGTCTCACAGCGATGAACGTGACTTGGTCAACCAACTGCTCGGCCAGGCTCAGATGGCCGAATCGTTTGCCAAGTTTTCGCTGACGGTCAGCACTTCCAAACTCGCTTATGTCAAGGAAACCAAGCTCTACCGGGGATTGAGCGGAAAAAGAAGCGCTGACGGTCAGCAGTTTACCGGCACCTGGGATGAGTTCTGTTCACTGCTTGGCCGCTCCCGTCAGCAGGTGGATGAGGATATCGCCAACCTGCGCACGCTCGGCGAAGAGGCCCTCGATTCCATGTCCCGCATGGGTATCGGTTACCGCGAACTGCGCCAATACCGGCGCCTGCCTGAAGATCAAAAAACAGCGCTGATAGAAGTCGCCAAGTCCGGCGATAAGGAAGCGTTCGTCGATTTGGCCGAAGAAATCATCGCCAAACACGCCAAGGAAAAAGAGGAACTGACCCAACGGCTTGACGAAACCAACGCCGACTATGAAGCGCAAAGCGAAGTCATGGCGAAGAAAACCAAAGAGCTGGACGGCGCCAAGCAGGAGTTGGAGAAGAACCGCAAACGCATTCAAACCGCCACGCCCGACGATGTCCTCAAAGAGCTGCGCGCGGAGGTAGTCGGTATCCAGTTTGAAGTCGAGGCCAAGATCCTCGGCGAGCTACGTAGCGGGTTCTCTCAGATGGCCGAACACGGCGCCGCTAACGGCGTTGATCACCGGGCCTACAAGGCGGATTTGATCCGTCAGTTGGAAGTCACGCTGGCGGCCGTCCGGAGTGAGTTCAACCTGCCCGAACACGCCGAGGGCAGTGCGCCCGTGTGGCTGACGGCAGCCGAGGCCTAATTCATGAACCCGGTACAGCTCCAGCAGTTGGCTCAAATCGCCCAACGCGCCGAGAACGCCCCGCACGGCCAGCGTACCGCCGTTTACCAGGCGGGTGCGGCCGAACTGGGCGTGTCCCTTCAAACCCTGCAGCGCAAGCTGAAGGAGATCCGCGTGGCCAAGCCCCGCAAACGACGCAGCGATGCCGGCTGTAGCGCGCTGCCCCTCGAAGAGGCGCGGATGATATCGGCCGTCTTGCTTGAGTCGATCCGGGCCAACAACAAACAGCTATCCACCATCGAGCGGGCGGTTGAACGTCTGCGCAGCAACAACCTGATCATGGCCGGCCGGGTCGATGAGCAAACGGGGGTGTTTCGCCCGTTGACGTGTGGCGCTATCAACCGGGCATTGCGCGCCTACAAATTGCACCCCGAGCAACTGTTACACGACGCCCCGGCGGTGTCGTTGGCGAGCAAGCATCCCAACCATGTCTGGCAGGTGGATGCGTCTATTTCGACTCAGTTCTACTTGGCGGATGACGGGGCGCGGGCGATGAACAAGGCCGAGTTCTACGACGGCAAGCCCTGCAACCTGAAGAAGATCGAGCGCCAGCGGCTGTGGCGCTATGTGATTACCGACCATACCAGCGGCACCCTGTACGTGGAGTACGTCCTGGGCGCCGAGTCGGCCGAGAACCTGTGCAACGTCCTGATCAATGCCATGCAGAAGCGCGGCGAATCTGACCCGTTCCACGGCGTGCCGTGGGTGCTGATGACTGACCCCGGCGCCGCCATGACCAGCGGCATCTTCCGCAACCTCTGCCGCGCCATGTCCATTGACCTGATTATCAACCAGGTCGGCAATGCGCGGGCGAAGGGGCAAGTTGAGCAGGCGCACAACATTGTTGAGCGTGAATTCGAAAGCGCCCTCAAGTTTGGGGCCGCTGAAAGCCTGGAACAGATCAACGCGTGGGCCGGCAAATGGATGCGTTATTTCAACGCGACCTCCATTCATACCCGCACCCGTCGCACCCGCTATGGCGTCTGGCAAATGATCCGGCCGGAACAATTGCGCCTGGCGCCCGGCGTTGAGGTTTGCCGGGAGCTGGCGGTCAGCACTCCGGAATACCGCAAGGTCAGCAACCTGCTGCGGGTTTCGTTCCGGGGGGCTCAGTTCGATGTCAGCTCGGTGCCGGGCGTAATGGTTGGCGAAAAACTGCTGATTACCCGCAACTGTTGGCGCGATAAGGACACGGCCGTGGCCGTGTTGATAGGGGATGACGGGCGCGAAAACTACCACGTCATCGAGCGTATCGGGGTGGATGAGTTCGGCTTTGCCGAAACCTCCGCCACCATCGGCGAAACATACAAACGTCACGCCGAAACGCCGGCCCAGCTTTCGCGCAAAGTGCTGGAGCAGATCGCTACCGGCACTGACAACCAGGCGGACGCCGGGGCGGCGCGCAAGGCTAAGGCCGTTCCGTTCGGCGGCCTGATCGATCCGCACAAACACGTCACCGACACCGTATTGCCGGCCTACATGCCACGGCGCGGCACCCGCCTTAACGTCAACGCCCCGACCGTCGAGGTGGCCCCTCTCAGCCATGTAGAGGCCGCGAAGTTGCTGCGCCCGCGCCTGGGCAATCTTTGGACGGCGGAAACGTTCGGCTGGCTGCAACAGCGTTACCCGGAAGGAGTTCCCGAAGAGCAGCTCGACGCCGTAGAGGCTGAGCTGAAACGGCCCGTTGAGGTCATGCGCAAACCGCTCAGCCTGGTGCTGGCGGCTGTTGGAGGTGAGTGATGTTGAAGCTTAAGAAAATCCTGCAGGACGTGGGCCGGCCCCAATCGGCCCTGGCCGAGTCGCTGAGTCTGAGCGGCGCCACGGTTGCCCAATTGCTGAACCACGGCCATTGGCCGCGCAGCCTGGACAGCGAGGAGTTACAGGGGCGCATTCGCGGGTTCCTGACTGAGTCCGGCGCTAATGACGCCGATATCGCCAACGCATTTGAAGAAGTGGACCTGCCGTGCGCCAACACGGCAGATCCGGCCCTTAAGAAAGAGCCGTCCGGGGAGGACGAACCTATGTTACTGCCAAAACAGACTATTCAGCCAAGTACTCGTAAAGCCTTCGGCTTGTTTCGCGATCCCTTTGATGAACTGCAGTGCGCCCAGGACATGTGGGTCAGCCCGGATATTCGCTATGTGCGTGAGGTGATGTACCAGACCGCCCGCCACGGCGGCTTCCTCGCGGTCATGGGGGAAACGGGCGCGGGCAAAAGCACGCTTCGCCGTGACCTGGTGAACCGTATCGCCGAGAACAATGACCCGGTGATCATCATCGAGCCCTACGTGTTGGCCTCCGAGGACAATGACGTCAAGGGCAAATCCTTGAAAAGCACTCACATTGCCGAGTCGATGATGGCGGCTGTTGCGCCCCTCGCTAAGCCTAAGAGCAGCCCGGAGGCGCGGTTTGCCCAGCTGCATAAGGCGTTGAAAGAGTCCCACGCCGCCGGCTACCGCCACTGCCTTGTGATTGAAGAGGCCCACAGCCTGCCGATTCCAACGCTCAAGCACCTCAAGCGCATCCTGGAATTGGAGATCGGCTTCACCAAACTGGTCAGCATCATCATGATCGGCCAGTCGGAGTTGGGCGTGAAGCTCAGCGAACGCAACGCCGATGTGCGTGAGGTGGTGCAGCGCTGTGAGCGGGTTACGATGGCGCCGGTTGACTCCTCCCGGCTGGAAGAATTCTTGAAGTTCCGCTTCGACCGGGCCGGCAAAGCGCTCGGAGAGGTCATTGACGAGGGCGGCATTCAGGCAATTGCTGTGCGCCTGTCCCAGCCCAAGCGTATCGGCGGCCGTGATGAGACTGTGTCGCTGCTTTACCCGCTGGCCATCGGCAATTTGATGACCGCCGCGATGAACTTGGCCGCCCAACTTGGGGTGCCGGTTGTCACCGCCGATGTGGTCAAGGGGGTGTGAGATGGCTGCTATGTACCTGCTCGGCGTGCAAGCGGTTCAGCCCTTGAGCATCTTGGCTGAAGAGTTTCCGAAGAGGCTGTCGGCGTTCAACGATCTGACCCGCGACATGCGCGAGGCGGGGATTGTCATCAAGGCGTTGGTGTTTGCGGACAATAAGATTTTCGTCGATCCCCAAAGTCTCGACGTGCTGTCGCGGCGCTTCGGTCATGAGTTACGCGGCATGCGCTGCAATGCCGAGGGACGGTTCGCGCGCAATACCGTGACGATTCGGGGTATTGGCGTTGTTTGGTTCACCTTGGTTAAGGGGCAGGACCAATGAGCCCGGCTCTTGATAGTTCGATTGAAGCCCTCCAGGACGCCGTTTGGTGTGAACTGCCGGCGATGTCCTGGGCCGATGCCATGAAACATGTCGCGGTCGTGCTGGGGCACGTTCATCGCCCATCAGTCGCCTCTGAACATCTCGCGTCAGCCGGCGCCGCTGTTGAAGAAAACCGTTTTCACGATGCTGCCCGGCATCTCCGGCGGGCGCTTGTTTGCCTCGATGTCCGTTCCGGGGAGCGCGTGGTTCGGCAGGCCGAATTGTTGGACGCCTTCGACCAGGCCCTCGCGGTGATGCCGTTCCTGTGGCTGGAGATTGGCTTCAATCGCGTCAGCGATTGGGCCGTCACGATCTACGACAAGGCCGGCGGTGTTGAGCGCGTGGTGGCTCAGGTCAGCGGGCTGGGGGCAGACGAAACCTGTCGCCGCGCCGCGCAACAGCTCCGCAAAATTCTGGAGGGTAAAAACAATGAACCACAGTGAAATTCTGCAAGTCCCGGCCGGTTACCGCGTTGACGCGCTGGGCCGGTTGGTGCCCGAGGCGTCAATCAAACCCACCGATTTGCTACGCGATAGGCTGGTCATGGAAGCCGTTGAGCAAGCCCAGGCTATCAGCGCAATGCTGCTCAGCTTCAAGGCCCGCGTGTTCGGCGATATCGATGCGCTGGAGCAAATCAGCAAAGAACAGTACGGCGTTGTATCTCGGGGTACGAAGGGCAATCTGACCCTGACCAGTTTCGACGGCCGCTACAAGCTGACGCGGGCCAACCAGGACCAGATTGAGTTCAACGAACATCTCCAGTCGGCCAAGGCGCTGCTCGATGAGTGCGCCCATGAATGGACGGCCAACTCGCACCCCGGCGTCCGCATATTGATCAATGACGCGTTCCGGGCCGACCGCAACGGCGAATTACGAACGTCCCGAATCTTGTCGCTGCGCCGGCATGATATCGATGACCCACGTTGGAAACGGGCGATGGAGGCTATCGGCGATGCGATCCAGGTCGCGGGCAGCCGCAGTTATATCCGGCTTTATAAGCGGGTGGGTGATACCGACCGGTACGAGGCTATTCCGCTTGATTTGGCGGGGGTGTGACATGGACAACGACCGCATGCTCGAAAAAATCAAAAAGTGTCTGGAAATGGCAAAGTCCAAAACCAGCAACCCGAACGAAGCCGAAATTGCGCTACGCCAGGCCCATAAGCTGATGGAGCTGTACAACCTGGAAATGGGCGATGTGTTGGCCAGCATGGCGTGCGAAACAAAAATCGCCGCCGGCTCCGACGGCGTGCCGCCAACCTGGCGGGTGCGCTTGGCCCACGTGTGCGCCCACGCGTTCGGCACCCGCATGATCATTACGCACGGCTGGCACGGCGGCGGATTTATTTTTGTCGGGTGCGCGGCGGCGCCTGAGCTGACCGGCTATGCGTATGAGGTGCTGGTGCGTCAGCTACAGAAGGCCCGCCGGGAATTTCTCTCTTTGCCGAGGCAGAAGCGCTGCAAGCGGTCCACCAAAGTCGCCAGGGGCGATCATTTCGCCAACGGTTGGATTGACGCGGTGTACCACAAGGTCGATGAGTTCGCGGGCGTTGAGGACAACGTCGCCGAGGCTATCGAGGCCTTCATGCAGAAGCACCACCCGGACCTGGAACCGGCCGAACTCAAACGCCGCAAACTCAAAGCCCGTGACGAGGGCGCGGTTTCCGCCGGTTACGCGGCGGGCAAGTCGGCTCAATTGCACCAGGCCGTAGGGCATCAGCCCCGCGCGCTGCTGACGGCGGGGTGCTGATCATGACGTCCACAAGCACAGGCAAGCTCGCGTCCGGGGTGTTGGAGTTCCGGGCTATTTGCGATCAGTGCGACCGCCCCCGCGCCGTTGGCAGTCACGTGAAATGCAGCAAGATCCGCCAGCAGCTACACGCAGCCCGGAACGAACGGAGCGGCGGCTCGCAGTCCGGAGGCGCCCAATGAAAAACGCGACGGCCAACCCCAACCGCCTGCCTCTGATCAAGCTGATCCACGTCGCCCGGCGCGAGCTGCGTATGGATGACGACACCTACCGCCTGATGTTGGCCGGCATGAGGGGTTTGGACGGCGCGACGTCCACCGCTGATTTGAGCGTTCCAAACCTGCTGCGGGTTTTGGAACAGCTCAAGCGGCGCGGCTTCACGGTTCGTCCAAACAAGGCCAAACAGCGCCCGATGGCCGCTGACGCGCAGTCGAAGAAGATCCGCTCCATGTGGTTGACGCTGCACGGCCTCGGCGCAGTGCGTGACCCGTCCGAGGAAGCGTTGGCAAAGTTCGTGCTGAACATGACCGGCGTTGCGGCCCTGCAATGGCTCAACGGCGCGCAGGCCAGTCGGGTGATTGAGAACCTGAAGCAGTGGCAGCAGCGAATCGAGCCGGCTCCGAGCGCCGTAAGGGAGGATGTATGACTGAGTTCAGAAGCAAAGGCCCTGAATTGCTCACCGACCTAACCGAGCACATCGCGGTGGCGCTCGTTGAACTGGTGTCGATGGAGGACGCCGCCGCTCGTCATGTTGCGCAGGAGGTCTCTGACCGCATGGCGGCGCACTGGGGCGGCCAGAACCTGTACTTCCCGATGGGGCTATCGGTCAAACTGAGCCGCCGGGATCGCCAGATCTACGACGAGTTCAACGGCACCAACCATAGCGAGCTGGCGCGCAAGTGGGGGGTGTCGCTTCAGTGGATCTATAAGATTGTGAAGGCGGTCCGAAAGGATGAGATAGCACGCCGTCAGGTCGATATGTTTGCCTCGCTCAGCAACGACTGAGCGGGGCGTCACCTATTGCACGGGCTGCAACCGAATTTCCCTAATCATCCCAACCTGTGCCGGCCTATCCCGCAATGGCCCGGGTTTATCTCGCGCCCCCTTGGTATTTATCTCAGTCCTAAACAGCCGCGGATGCCGCTGAGACGGTCGCCATGGAGGCTGCGCAATGAATATGCCCATGCCGACCTTCTTCGACCACAGCCGCCACACCCTGCGAGTGTCCAAACTCAACGCCCATCTCGACGTCCTGGC
>Ga0307408_100000713_pt1 | contig 27008 bp, 23 predicted proteins | sample 322Cmetagenome_FD_202116 | JGI IMG/M metagenome (GOLD analysis project Ga0307408, IMG submission 202116) | Maize rhizosphere microbial communities from greenhouse at UC Davis, California, United States - 322HYB-C-3 | ecosystem: Host-associated > Plants > Roots > Rhizosphere > Soil | place...
ATGCAGTTGTTGATATGTAGATTGATGTTTTTCATAGTAGTAGGTAGTTAAATACAGTTACTTTCAATACGTTGCCTTTAACAGGTAGAATGTTATAAAGGGCAGGCGTTATTGAATGATGCTTCAATTTTGTAATTGTTGGAATTTTTTATTTACAAGCAGGTAGACAAACATAGGGCCGTAATAAAGGTAGCGTTTCCACATTCTTTTGGGCTCATTTACTAATCTGATAAACCACTCCAGGCCAAGGTTAATCCAGAACTGGTTTGGACGGTTTACTGTGCCCGCATAAAAATCGAACACGGCGCCAATAGAGCAGATGGCTTTTACGTTTAGTTTGTCTTTATTCGCATGTGCCCATTTTTCCTGTTTAGGGGCAGTCATTCCAATAAACAATACATCGGGCTTGAAAGAATTTACAGCCTCAATCATTTGTTGATTATCGGCTTCATCGAATACCTGTTTAAATGGAGGAGAGTAAGTTTCTACCTGCACATTGGGGTAATCGGCATTGATGTGTGCTTTTATCTTTTCAAGGGTAGCGTTTGATGATCCCAAATAAAAACACTTTCCATTCTCGCGATCTAGCTTTTCTAATAAATATTTATGAAGATCGGCGCCTGCTATTTTCTTGATTTTCTGGCCGTTTAACAATTGCGAAGCCAGCACAATGCCCACACCATCTGGAAGAAGTACATCCGATTCCATAAGTGCTTTTTTAAACGCATTGTCGGTTTTCGTAACAATATATGAGTACTGATTAATGGTGTTAATTAATGTTTTTCGTTTCAGGTCGAGCTGTTCAAGGCCCATGCTGAACACTGGAAATTCCAGAACATTGGTTTTTCCGTAGGTAGAAATTTCGTAATTCATAGTAGTAGATATATAGGTAAGTAGATGCTGTTTTTTGTTTTTTATTTTCTCATAGTTTACATTGTTGGGTAAGAAATTTTTGTTTATTCGTTTTGATACAATTTAATCAAACGCTTTCTGTTTTTAGTGTCTTTGATGTAAAATGCTCTATATCATTACAATTGTTAAAATGATTGGTTTGATTTATTGTTTTTTTATAAATCGATAAAATTGAATTTAAATTTTTCTCAGGTGTGAAGTTTGCTTCGAAAGTGTGGCGTGCATTGGTACAATATTCCCCCTTTTGGGTGATGCTTAAATTCTCCCAGGCAGTAATTGCATGCAAAATTGAATTGCTCTCTGTAACTTCAAAAAGTAAGCCATTATGTTGATGAACTACCAGACTTTTCATTGCCCCCAGGTTACTTGCTAAAACCGGTGTTCCGGTTGAAAATGCTTCCAGAATAGTCATAGGCATACCTTCATACCATACAGAAGGAAAAATGAGCGCATTGGCATTTTTCATTTCCGCAATAATTTCGGCATGTTGCTTGGGCCCATCATAATTAATATTGGGATATGTATTCGCTGCCTTTGTCACCTCTGTTCGTAAAGGACCATCTCCAATGATTTTTAATTGTTGTGACGCCCCCGAAAATGCTTCCAATAATAGCTCGATGCCTTTGTCTTTGGTAAGCCGACCTACAAATAGAAATTGATCAGAGCGCGACGCCAGGTTGTATCCTTTATCTTTTACAAAATTACCTTTGGTAACAATCTGGCTTTTTTTCAACCGCAGTTTAGAGCGGCCAAATAATTCTTTACCAAAATCAGTAAGAGCAATGTATTGATCTACCTTAGCCCAGGTGCCAATCCAGTGATGGAAATGTACAATAAAGGCCAGCCAGAAAGTTTGCAGCAGCGAGTTGCGGTAAACCCGTTTAAACACAGCTTTCCATGGAAAACCTTTATCCAGGCTATCCAGAAAGATCTTACCATCGTAATAAAGGCTGGCAGACGGACAAAGTAGACGATAATTATGAAGGGTCATCACTATGGGCACATTCATCTTTTTCGCTATGCTGATGATTGCCGGTGATGCAGCAAAATGCCAGTTATGTAAATGAATAATGTCTGGATTAAAGTTGTTTATTTTCTGCTTTAAGCGGGCTGCTGATTCGTAATTCCAGGGAGCCAGAATAAACTTTTTCAATACATTAAGCACCGAACCGCTGTTGCTGAACGTAAGCGTATCCACTTCGGCAACTTCCGATAGCAGCTCCAGCTCGTTCGCAAAAACGGAATCTTCGCCTCCACGCTCCTTATATGCGGTATGTACAAATAGGATTTTCACGATGATTAATTAGTTATTACAACTCTTTTAACGTTTGATTGAAAATTACTGGTCCCGCCGGAATCAGGTTCAGCCTTTTAAGCAATCTCTCTTTTTGCCGGTTGATGTAATGATGATAATTGCCTTTGTCCAGCTTCCTGATCAGATCCGGAGTAACTTCTCCATGAAAAGGAATAAAGCTGAAAGGCGTAAAAATGATGGCGTTGCTGCTTAAAACTTTTGGGTTGCTTAGTTCCAGTTTGCGTTTTTGAAAATGGATATATGCCAGTTCTTTTTCCTTTAAGGACCCATCCTGAAGAAAATACTGTTTAACGGTCCCGTTTTCCCAAATAAAGAGCTGCTTGCTGTAATTCTCAATTTTGGTGCATATAAAACGGGCTGCATTCGCTTCTATATCTGCAATGCATTCCTGGTGGTACTGTTCAATGGCAAACTCATTGAAAACTTTGTGAATGCCATGCCATTCATCGAACATATAATACTCTGGCGATTCGAAGATCATTTTATAATCTATATGCTGAGACGAGCGGTAAAGGCTATTGATAAGCGGCTCGTTTCGGAACAGGGTAAGATGCCCTCGATTAAAGATTTTCCGGTTCATCAGCAGGATGTCGTCCGTAATGAAATTATCCAGCTTGCCAAACATCAAATCAATATCGCAGTGCCCCCAAAAACCGTAGTTGTTTAGTTCGCTGGCAAAGATTTCGCCAAATGCCGGCCTAAAATCGCAGAGTTTATAAGGAGCCTCTGCAGCGGCTTTTAGTCCGAGCTTTATAGAGATATGATGTCTTAGCTCCCCGAAGGTTATGCTGTGTATTTTAAGATTTCCGGGTAAGTTGCTCAAGCTCACAATTTGATCGGTGTACATCAGAAAATCAAAGTTCTGATTGGCCTTTAACGACCGAACCCATAACGGAAAGTAGGCAGGAAGCTTCCCGAACCATATCGTAATTATCGCTGCTTTCTTCATATTACTAGATTTAAGAGTGATATTTTGGCTAAGGTTATGTTAAGCGTTTGATTGACTTTGAAATTTTGACTTAACATAGCCCAGTGCCTTATATTTTAACCGGGTAATGATGCTATACCGGCTGGTGAATTGCCTGATAAATTGCGGTTCAAGCGCTATCTTATCGTTAAACTGGAATGTGCTTTTGCCGCTGTCGTCTAAAACGGTGGCAAACCTCGACTGCATGACGGAGCTGGTGTGTGTAGCCTCCGTGCCGAAACCTACATTTTGTATTTTGGAGGTGACCGGGAACACCGTGAAGGTGCCTGTTTTAAATTGATGATAGCACCACCTTATTGCCCAGGAACTGATTTTGCCTTCCATCTGTTTGGCAAGCATTCCCGAAAGGTCACTTCCCATTCGGTTAAAGTTTCGTTGAGCCGCCTTATCTGTAGAAAACTCTTTCCAGTCGCTCACCTGCCAATCCACATTTTCCCAGCGGTTGCGCCAGGTTCCCCAGCCCCATGATGAGCCTCTCTGCGTAAAATAGTTATCGAACGTGTAATCATCTGGCTTACGGATAGGGAAGGTGTATCCCGATACAGAAAATACTTTTTGATTGTCTTTATAATATGCCAGGCTCTGGTTCATAAAGCAGAGAAAGTTAGTACTGGTTAAGAGATCATCTTCCAGTACAATGGCAGCTTCATGTTTTTGTAAAACTGAACTTACGCCTGCAATAATAGATTTTGCCAGTCCTTTATTCTGAGAAGCTTCGGTAACCGTTATCGTTTTAAAGCCGCTTATGGTTTTCAGATAAGCACGTACAGCATTTACTTCGGCCAGCTCATCGTTGTTACGGGCGGCATCAGAAAAAATATACAGTTCTGTTTGTGCAGCCAAAGCGTTTTTTGAAAGGCATTCAACGGTTTGCTTTAAATGATCTGATCTTTTAAAGCAGAAAATGATTACAGGATATACAGTCATCTCACATTCATTTACTTTTTAAAAGTTGACCAGATAAGTGGGAAGAACGTTTTTAGCCAAAGCTTACAAACGGTTCCCGGATAGGAGAGGGGAAAATGGTCCTTAATAAACGACAGGTATTCATGGTAAGCCAAACCTTTCGGACTCATTAAATACTGTATGCGTTCCCGCAAAGGAACATTACCCGATTTCCAGTTATGCCCATGATCGTGAATGCAATGGCCCAGAAAGCCGGGAGCTGCCATTACCTCGAAACCAGCTTTTTTCGCCTTCAGCGTATAATCGTAATCGGCAATACCATGGGTGAAAGTGTCCGACAGAATGCCAATCTCATCAACAACAGCTTTGGGTACCAGCATTATATTGGCATTTCCGAGGTCGCAGGGAATGAAATTATTGTCGCTATGTACAGACTGGCTTTTCAGGAAAAATTTAGAACGCAGACGCTTGCCGCCATACGTCATTCTGCCATTATCATCGCAGGTAGCGCCGATACATATTGCGGGTGTTTTATTGTGTTTTTCTGTCTCCAGATTGTAGCTGAGTATAGTTTGCAGTGCATTTTCTTTTAACAATGTATCATCGTTTAGCAGCAGATAATAATCGTAATTGCCCTCCAATGCATTACGCCAGGAGTTGCGCATACCGCCTGCCCAAAAAAGATGCCCCGAGCCGTAATAAACATTTACTTCCGGGTAATAGAAGGTTACTGCGCCGCCCGTACGGTCAGACGAGCCATCGTCGGTAAGATGCACATCGAAAGATATATTTTCGGGAAGCTTCTGATTGTACAGATTTTTAAGGCATTTCAGCGTTTTTTGCTTCCGGTTAAACGTAGTTAATAATACAGCAATTCTCTTTTTCATCGTATTAATGTTTTGAAAGATAGAGGCACCGGGCTTTACCTTTCGGTGATGAATAGTGATGACGCAAACCTGTGCGACATTTTCTGCCGCACAGGATGTTCATAGGCAGATATAGGGATGTAGATGTTTCAAATCCGTGCCGGATTAGGCATCAGTTTTAACCGCACGTTACTCAAACTAAAGTTGCGTACCTTTTTCATAAATGCTTTGTAACAACTGATGGTGTAATAATTGAATTTACGTACCACTGGTAAATAGGGGATTGTAACGGCCTCCTGCACAATTTCAATGAATTGGCTGGTAGGAATTGTTGCCCCGTACCTGAAAGATTTATGAATAAAGAAGTCGTAAAGCTTAACAAAACCGAATGTTTTTTCGGCAGGTAAATGCCAGATAGTAAGATTAACATCGGAGGAGCTTACGTTGCGGTAAAATAAAGGATTTGTCCAAATGCGTTTAATGAATGTGTTATTTGCACTTGGGTGTAAGTTGTTTTTGTAGTATAAATAACTTAAGGTGTGCGCTTCTTCGTTAAGTTTGGGTAAACCTAAAGCATGCCTTTGCATAAGTTGTGGCCATAGTTCCAAAAAGTCTTCGTAAATCTTTCGAACATTTCGAACGCTGCAAAGCAAAAATTCACCCAGATGATAGGATGGAATTTCTTTAATTTCTCTGCCCAGCAGCTCACTGAAAACTTTCTGCATTTGGCGGCGACTTAAGCCGTTAATATTGTAATCGGCCGGACTGTCTATCTCAAAGGAAATAAATCCTTCTTTTTCGGCTTCATTGAACAGGCGCAGGGCCGGTTTAATAAACATGCAGTCCGAATCCACAATTAAATACTGATCGTTAGGGTTGGCGTTATTCTTTGCGATGTATTCCAGAATTGAAAATTCGTAGAACTGATTTTGAAAAGCACCATGGTAGCCTTTCGGAGTTTTGTATTTAAAATCGGTATAAACAACGTCAACTTCCAGATCGCTAAGGATATCAGCCACTTTCTTACCTTCAATAACCGGCAGCTGGTCTACATTGGTGAAAAGAATGTGCTTCTCTTTTTTGTTAAACCGTCGGCTGGTAATGAAGAATACAATTAAGCAGCGCCAATAAATATTTTGGTGACTTTGACTTGAAGATTTTTGTCCGGCAGATTGAGGAAAAACGCTTTCCTCACCTTTTTTGTCGGCACATAGCCAGGTACAGATGTGATTCATAGGGAGATGTTTTACAGTTAATAATTTTTACAGTTTTATTTCTTGTGCGCTTGTCCAGGTGGGAGTGGCCTTCTCTCCCTTTGGGAGAGATGCCGGAGGCAGAGAGGGTAGACGACTATACAGGTATGCATCAAGTTAAAGTGTTTGTTTTTGCATATCGTCACCTACAAAGTCTTATACCTTCTCTGTCTTACGACATGTAATGAGCATTTAATTTGTTTTTAAAAGGTCTCATTGAGCTCCTTGCAGTCGGTTCTCCCCGAGGGAGAGAAAGGCAACCCCGCACCTAGCAGTAAACGCCGACAGTCGTTTCAACCGCTGTCAGACGTTTAATTGCAATTTCTATTGAGCTAACCTTCCTCTAAAACCAGCTCATCGCTATTTTCTAAATAATAATAAACAGGTAGTTTCTCCAGGTAATACAAACACATACCCACGTGGCCCCAAAAAACCAGTGGCAGGGTGTAGTTAAAGGAGAACAGTAATCCGCTGATGCAAAACGGCACCAGTATGATGGCTTCTTTGTTTAGTTTTTTACTAAATGCCTTTATCAGGATATAAATAAGGAACGAATATTTAAGAATGAGGCCCACAATGCCATGGTAAAACAACACTTCGATGTAGCCATGATGGAAGTGGTGGCCGGTGCCGCTTTCCCACCAATCTACGTAAGGATTATCCAGTTCGAAGCCTTCAAAGCTCCATCCGAAAATTGGTTTTTCAATGATGAATCCCATATAAATGGCAGCTTGCTCTAATCTGAAACCGCCGGTGCTACCTTCTTTTGCAGGATTAAGAATTTCGCTGAAACGGCTGGAAAAATTGTTCAGAATTTCGGGAGCCGTGCTGGATATAACGGTTAAAGCAAAAAGCAGCAGGGAAACCGATATTGCGAAAAACGCTGTTACTCCGCCAATAGATCGCGAGCTGTTTCTTACCAGCACGATGAAATAGAAGAGCATGGCAAAAATGGCAGCGCTCCAAACTGAACGATGCTGGTGAATAAGTATGATCACGAAACAAAGCAGGAATAGAAAAAAGTCGTTTCCTTTTTTGGTAGATATAAATCTGTTTAAATACCACAGAAAAGGTATGATGATCATATAAACCGATTGTGCATGTATTATGCGACTATCGCCCGAAAATGGTCCGGTGTTATAAACGGTATTGTTAAGGCTGAATGAAAATTCGTGCCCAAACAAGGCCATGAAGATAAAGTAGATGATGAGATAAAAATTGGCCACAAACTCCAGCATGTTTGCATTCCATTTCCTGAACATGTGTTTAATGAAGATGGTGTACACCACCGGAAACAGAACATAAAAAACCTGGAAGTGCTTAAATACCGAGTGAAAATGCAGCAGCGATTCAATCACCAGCTTACATATAATTACCGTGAATAAGCCCACCATTATCTTCTCGCTGGTTTTAAGCGCTTTAAGTTCGGTAAGTAAGTAGGCAAAAATTCCTAAACTTATGGCTTTTACGGTAATGTTGTTTAGCTGTGCATTTTGGGTGAAAATCCACGATAAACACTGCTCAAAAAAGAAGTAGCAAAAGAAGATCGTGAGAAATTCTTTAAGATAAATTTTATAATTAAACAGTTTTACAGATGCTCTCATGGTAGATTGAGTTAACTATTTGTGCGATAGTTGATTGATTTTTAAAATTCTGATTACCAATAACACCCGCCTTCAACGTTTTTTATTCCCTTCGGAGTTTCTTTAGCCAGCGGGCGTATCCAGTGCTCGTTCATCATGCCGGCAACAATCTGGTGTTCTTTTTTTTCTTCCCAGCGTTTGCCTTTTATACCGAATAATGTTTGGGTTGCCCCGCCTAAATGAACGGCTTGTTTACCCATACGTTTAACGTGTGCTGCCAAAGGAAAACCATAAGCCCCGCAGCCAATAATGGCCACATCAAAATCAGTTCTGGATATTTTATTCTGCATGTATTCCAATGCGTCGAACCAGTTTTTAAAGCCTGTGTAATTGTTGGCAATAGATTGAATTGCTTTTATAGTTTTCAGCTCAAACTGCGGTAGTATCCGGGGATTAGGAAATAGCTGTTCGCGTTTTTTGTACTGGGCCTTAATGCTTTCTACAAAAGGGTGTATTACCAGCACAGTTTTTCCTTCCAGCGCATAGCTCCAGGGATTTGCATGATTATAGGGCTCAAGATCGAACAGGCTTATGCGTTTGGCCTGTCTCAGTTGATGGTCGAACAGTTTTTCCTGCCAAAGCCATGAACCAAGAATATCCACTTCGGCCATGTCTTCCAACATCATCTTTGCAAATTTTTCCAGGTTTTGCGGTGTAGAAGGAAAAAAGCCTGCGTTATTGCTCATGTTCTGCAGTGTTTTTGCATCCCACCAAAACGCTTCTGAATTGCCTTTTATATAGCCCAGAAAGTTGTTCGGATGATGTTTTACGCTGTAATAATTAGCCACAGATGAAAGCTCAACAGCTCCAAGACGTGCCACCATTAGCGGTTGATTGCTTCGCAAACTGTCTTCAATTAAGCTGCTGGCATTTTGATCCGGAGAAAAGTTTTTAACACTATCCCTCGCACTATCAAAGAATTTACCATATGCCTTGCGGGCAATTTTTAAAGCGTAAATGGTTGGTGCATTCATGGTTGTTGTTTTTTGTTATTAGCTATTACCTTACGTTTCGCCTTTGGCCTTTCACCTCCTACCTTAGCCTTTAGACCTCTCATCTTTAGCCCTTCACCTCACCCTCCACCTCAGCTTTCCGCCAGTTCAAACTTAAAACCGTCTGAAGCTGCCTTTAAGATAGCGGAGACATTTTGAGGGAAATCGGCAAACGAATTAGTCTTGATGCAGCGTTTCATTACCGCCAGCACGCGTTTGGTGTTGCTTACCAATGCTCTGGAAAATGTAATGTAAGGCGAACCAAACTTGCGGTCGAGGATGATCTGGTTGCGTACCTGGTAATACAATTTCCAGTCAACATTAATTCCAATGGCCGGGTTGTTGATTTTTTTAATCATGATGGCATCGCGTACAAAACCCACATCAAAACCGGCATTAAATACCCTTGCAGAATAATCGGTATCATCATATAAAATGAAATAACGTTTATCTGCGAAGCCCACTTTTGCAATTACTTTGCTGGAAAACATGGGCCCTTCGAACGGGAAGGATACAATTTTCCGGATACGTTCATCCTTAAAATCAGATGATTTGATCGGTTTAATCGCTTCTGGCTTGAAAGGATTTTTAAAGTTGAACTCAGAGCCATAGCGCCATTCCGAATCCGAATTGAAGAACTTGCGATCGGGCTGCAAAACATCAAATTGATTGCCGTATTCCTGGTTCGCATCCAGCATTTCCTGTAAACAGGATGTTAAAGGCTCCACATCATCATCCATCATCCACACCCAATCGTAACCTTTATTATGTGCTTCTTTCATGCCGCGGTAAAAGCCAAGCGCCCCGCCTCCGTTTTCCTGATGCACAACATTTAAGTCTGCTTGTTGTTTCAGCCACTCGCGCGTTCCGTCGGTGCTGCTGTTATTGATAACGATGATGGCATTAAGCTTTCGCGTTTGATGTCGCAAGGCCTCAATGCAATCCTTTAGTAAAGCAAGACGGTTGTACGTAACAACCACTGCTGCAATAGTTTCCATAGGTAGTAGATAAAATCAAAATTCAAAAATGCCTGGCGCTTGAAACCAATGAGGAAAACCACTTAGTGATCTCTGTGTCTTTCTCCTTTATCTCTATGGTTTCAAGTACTTCTAATAACCTTTTGCTTTATACCGTAATAAAACGGACGCATAACATCTAACAAGTAATTGTATTTGAAATAGTTGATGTCTATAAGATGAATTTGTTGCAGGTACAGGTAGATCCACATGGTTGCGGTGATGAAAATTTCGGTCACCAACCAGGCCCAGGAAGTACCAACAGCGCCCATCTCTTTCGATAACGAATAATTAAGAATTAAACCAACCACTGATCCAAACAACGTAATCCTGAAAAAGGCTTTATCCATTTTAAGATTAATCATGGTTTGGATGCCAAACAAATCTCCCAAAGCCAGCACCATTGGCACAAAGCACAGAATGCGAAGAACGATAGTTGCCTGACTAAATGCTGATCCGTAAAGCAGCTGAATTAACCACGGCGCCAGAATATAGATGCCAATGCCTGCTATCGTTGTAAAAATGGTAATGAACGGCGTGATCTGTTTTACCTTTGCCACTCCTTCGTGCTGACTACGGCCAAAGCTTTCTCCAATGAAGGGGAAAAGCGACAGGCGCAAAGGCAGCGAAACGAAGGTTTGAATAATCATTATCAGTTTCCAACCGGCGGTGTAATAGGCAACATCTGTAGTGCTTTGTACAAATCCAAGGATAATAGTATTGGTGGTTGTGTACAACGTAACAACAATCATCGAAAAGAAGATCATTTTCTCCGTCCACAGCAGATCAAATACCTTCTGTAGCCCAACAAAATGTATTTTAATCTTATACTTTCTCATTGCCCAAACGAACGAACCTACGCCAACAACAATCTGCGACAAACTGGTAAGCAGCGGCTGCAGAATATAATCTTCCTTTTGTTTGATGAAGATTAGTAGCGAAATGGTAAAGATCAGTTTGGAAACGAAATTAAAAATCGCCATTTGATGAAGTTCCTGCATTCCCTGGTAAAGCCAGTTGGGCGTTATCACTAAGGAAAAACAAGCCACATACGTGTAGATAAATAATTTCTTAGCCGACGCCATCTCGGGAACATAATACAGTGTTGCGATAAAAATGACCAGCGAAATGATCAGCAGAAATGCCTTGGTAAATAAAATATTGCTGAAAATCCGGCTGCATTCTTCGGCATTATCTTTACTCTGGGCAATAGAACGGGTAGCCGTTAAATCAAACCCATAATTTATAAGCAGGCTGAAGTACGTTATTATAGCTGCTGAAAAATTAATCTCACCAAACTTGTCGGGGCCAATTATCCGAGCAATAACAGGCATGGTTAACAGCGGCAAGCAATTGTTTGCAAACTGCACCAGGCTGAGCGAGAAGAAGTTTCTGACCAGACTTGTTTTGTTAGAAATCATAAGTAGTTTTCCATATTTCACCGAAAGCGGAAAGTGATGTTTTGAGATCAGTGTGTTATAATCCTACCTTGTAAGTAGTTTATTTTAAAACACTTGCAAAGTAGCGTTTTGTCATCTCTTAGGATTTCTCCTTCATTATAATGACAATGTTGTAAATTGTTCATTCTGAGAATTTGAAAATGTGCGTTTTGTCATCTCGACGTGAGGAGAGATCCTAGCCAATTAGTATATAAAGCGCTTTAGGATCTCTCCTTCGTCGAGATGACAAAGTTTTATAGTCCGCTTTACGCTCATTGTCGTCGCTATATTTTTCTTTCTCAAGTTCAACTATTCGAGATGACAAAGTTTTATAACCCGCTTTATCCTCATTGTCATCACTATATTTTCTTCTTCAAGTTTGTTCACTCGAGATGACAAAGTTTTATAGTCCGCTTCACGCCCATTGTCATCAAATATTTTTCTTCTCTTATTAATCAATCGCTAATCTCCTCGACATATCTTTCATCACCGATCTGAACGATGCTTTGTGTCCGTCTATGTAATAGCCGTATCCATATCTGTGTTCACCTTTCATCTGCACACCGTTAAAAACGATCTTCATTTTAGGCATTTTCTGCTCCTTGTGCAGTTGTTCGATAAATTCGAGATGCACTTTGTAAGTGTAATTCTGGCGAACCAGGTACAGTGCTGCATCCGTTAACCTCGAAAGTATCAGGGCATCTGTAACCAGATAAATAGGAGGGGTGTCTATCAGAATATCATCGTACTCGGTACGTAACCAATTAATTAGCTGATCAAGTTCTACTTGTTCCAATAGTTCAGACGGATTATCAGGAAGCGGACCAGTCGGGATAATAGATAAGCCGGCATGAATTTCAGAAGGCTGAATAATTTCTTGTTTTAAAGCGCGGCCTTGTAAGTAATCACTTAAGCCTTTGCGTTGATTCAAACTAAAGTTTTGTGAGATTTTCGGCTTGCGCATATCCAGCTCAAGAATAATCGTTTTTCTGCCCGATGCCGCAAGCGTTACTCCCAGGTTGCTGGTTACAAAGCTTTTACCTTCGCTGGCAATGCTCGAAGTAATGAGCGTAACCCGGCCCCTGTCTTTTTTGTTGTGAAGATATTGAAGGTCAGTTCTCAACGATCTGAACTGCTCGCCAACCACATAGCCGCTTTTAGGCTGAATAACAATCGGAGAATCAGATTCTTCGTAGAAAAGTTCCGTAGAAACCGGCACATTGGTGATATATTCAATGTCTTTTATAGAGGTTACACGGTTGTTCAGAGCACGACGGCCGAATACCCATCCGGCTGGAATAATAAGGCCGGCAAGCAAGGCAAAAGTATATGCCAGCGGACGTTCCGTACCATCGGCGTAAGCCTCATCCACTGTTTTACTAAATGCCGTTTTAGAACTTGAACCCAGGGCAGCTTCTTCCCGTTTTTGCAAAAGATAGATGTACAGGTTCTCCTTAATACTCTGTTGCCGCTTAATGCTAACCAATTGCCGTTCATCACTTGGAAGCTCTTTAATACTCGCCATAAAGCGGTTGTTGTTAGATTCCAGTTGACTGCGGGTAGATTGCAGGGAGTTGCGCATGGTACGTACATTTTCGCGTATGGCGCTTTTAGTAGTTGCAATCTGGTTATCCATGGTGGCAAACATCGGATGTCCTTCCGGGGTAGTTGCTAACAGTCGTTCGCGTTGTAATTGCAGTTCGGCCAATTTATTAATCAGGGCAGTTAAGCTGGGATCTGAAATACCGATGGTAGAAGGCGTGCTGTTTGGATTGTTAGAAGCCAGATAGCTTTCTATGCCGCGGATAATGTTTAACTGAACATTTACTTCGTTCAGGTTGGCATCATTATCTTTTACACTTTCCAGGTATAGTTTCGATTCCGAAGAAATATCGGTTAAACCTTTGCTGCTTCTAAAACCTTCCACATCTTTTTCAACCGAGTACAATTCATTTTTCAAAGAAGCCAAACGATCGTCAATAAACTTCAGTTCGTTCGCCGAAATCTCTTTCTTTTCGCTTTGCGCTGAATTGTTGTAAGCGGTTATCAAATTGTTCAGCACGTCTTTGCCACGCTGAATATCTTTATCTTTCATGCTCAATTCAAGCACCGATGCTTTTTTGTTGAGCTGGATAGTAGTAACAGCGTTCAGATAACGGCTCGTAACAAGTTCCGGATCTTCAACCGTAACGCTGATTGTTTTTCCAATGTAGGTATCAAAGTCTCTGGTTTTTTCCAGCTTCCACGAACCGAACCTGTTTCTTAGGGTTTGATCAAAGCCGAAACGTTTTCCGTTTCCTTTATCATCAACAATCTCAAAATTGTTTTTGTCCTTGATCAGGATATTAAATGTACGCTTGATGAGTAGTCCGGCCGGCTTAACCATCACAAAGTGAACCGGGGTGCTCGAGTAAATTTCTTCATTGAAAATTTTCCCGGGAAGCTGATATTCAGTCCATAATTGCAGGCGTTTTACAACCTGGCTCATCAATTCCCGCGACTCGATGATTTCTATTTCATCTTCTACATTTTTGCCGCTTTGGTAAGGCATCAGCATATCCTTTAAAGCCGTTTGCGAATTGCTTCCTTCTTTTTCGTCTTTAATTAACAGTTTAGCCTTAATGGTATATTTAGGCTGATTGTATTTCAAATAGAAATAAGCAGCTGATACCGTTAATGTTAAGCATACAAGAAACAAAGGCCAATGGTACAGATACTTTGCCACTGCATCTTTCAAACTCCACGAATCATTCTCGTCATGGTGCCCGTTTACTGGTGAGAGTAAGATTTTTTCAGTTTTCATAGGGGGTAGATAGTAGATAAATAAATTGCGCTATTAATTTCGGGTTAATAGTACCGCTGCAATAGATATTGCGGATAGTAAAAGACTAATGCTGCGGTAACTGTTATCAACGCTTGCATATTTGTTTTTACCTGGTTGGACATAAATCACGTCGTTACTTTTCAGGTAGTAGTACGGCGAATTAAAAAGGTTTTTTGACGTCAGATCAATAGGAATATATTCTCTTGTTCCGTTGGTTTCTCTGATGAGCGTAAGTTTATTTCTCATGGCAGTGATGTTCAAATCGCCGGCCATACTTATTGCCTCTGTAACAGTTAGGCGCTCATTCTGCACCTGGTAAACTCCCGGACGGGAAACATCACCCATTACAGATACTTTAAAATTGATGATCCGAATATTTACAACCGGCTCTTTCAAGTATTTTAAAAGCTCCTTGCGGATATTCTCTCTTAACTGGGAAGTGGTTTGCCCGGCCACTTTGTAATTGCCAATCAGCGGAAGTTGAATTTCGCCTTTCTGATCTACCAGGTAACCAATTACCGGATTGTTTTGATTGTTGTTTACTGTGCCCGTAATGGTATTAAGATTGTAATTAAAGATGGCCGAAGCCTCCGGATTTAAACTGCTCACATTAATTCCAAGAATGTCTTCTGGTTGTATGGTTACCGAAGTGTAATTTCCGATGGGTTCACGTGAGGATGCATTTTGTTTTAAATCCTGGAAGTACGCTGTTTTACGATAAGAACCACACGATGATAATACCAGCAAAGCAATAAAAGCATACAGCGTTAGTACGATGTTTTTCATTTTCCAAATAGTTTTTATAGGTACAAAATCAAATAACAGAGGGTAGGGCTGTTATTTGCGTTTTCAAAAGGTAAACTTAGCTGTAAACAGCTTCTTAAGATTGTTTTTCAAATAATTCATTTAAATAATCGCTTTATGTGATTATTTGTATAAAAATGAACCGTCTGCTATATAATTCTTAATTGAAGGATTTGTTTTGTGAAAAAATAAAAAATTCACAGGTGTAGATTCACAATTTCCATTTTTTCTTGCTTTTTATTTTTCAATTGAATAAATAACCAATCCATTTCATTTGTTTTTCCATTCTGCTGAAAGTTTCCACACCTTTTTTGCACAATTGGCTGTAAAGTATTTCTAATGAACTGTGTTTTAGTTTGTTGTGAAGTTTTTTCATATTTTGGCACGAATGTTATTGAGGCGCCTGCTTCATTTTAAGCTTTTTTTCCTTCCACAAAAAAAAGATGTAACATCCAAATTATCAGCCCGTAAAGGGTGTGCAAGTGTGAATGAGTTTATTTATGAAAAGAGTTTATCAAGGGTTATTAGTCTTAGCCCTGGGCGCAGTTGCCTGTAAAAAAGACAACATCAATCCTACAGAAGAGCAAAAATTTACCATTAGTGAGAAAGTTGGAGTTGTATCCGTTAACGGAGTCCTTTTGGATGGCGACGGACTTACAGACAGTCGTTCAAAACTTCAAAGCTTAATTAATAATGCTGCTTCCGTAAAGCAAACCTTGGTTCTCCCTAAGGGGAAATTCATTATTTCGGATGAAATCTTATTGCCATCAAACACCGTAATCGAAGGTGCAGGCGATTCAACCGAAATTGTTTTAACTGCCGGCTCTACATCTAACCGAAATGTGTTCAGAATTGCTACAAGAGTGAGCAATGTAAAAATTAAAAACCTGAGGCTGAACGCCAATCAGAGCCAGAATACAGGTTCAAAACTTTCTTCTTTTTATATTACTGATAATACAACAGCAATCGCTGCAGAAAACGTCACTTTCCTGGGTAGTCGCGATGGTGGTTCGGTAATAGTAAAGGGAATGAACGCTTATCCGGTAGTTGGTTTGTCTTTCATAAACTGCTGGTTTGCAGAGGCTGGACTTTCAGATCTGGAAATTCGTGGTGCAAAAGACGTACTGGTTAAAGACAGCTATTTTGAGAAGTGGGGAACTTTGAATGCTTTAACGCCGGCAATCGCTTTGTCAAGCCAGAATACTATTAACGTAAGTATTTCGGGCAATACCTTTATCAATAGCTCGGGTGCGTTAGGAGCAATTCAATCAAACGCAGCCACAGTAACAGGAGCAAAAATTGAAAATAATATTTTCAACGATGCGAAGAATATAGGTGGTAATGGCGTGCTTGGAGCGTTTGTTTCATCATCTGTGATTAATAACAGTTTTGGCGGAAGCTTAAATGTTAAGAATGGTGGAATTTCAGTAACAGGTACGGCTAATGTGTTGAGCCCGAATAATTTCTCAGCAAGCATTTATCCTTACACGGCGAAAACTGTTACATCAACGCCTGCTAATCCAGCCACTCCAACAAGTCCTGCACCATCACCAGCACCGGTGCCAGCTCCAACACCTGTACCCCCGGTAGTTACTGATGGATCGGTATTGGCGCCTAATGCTACAGGCTTGCTTGGCGATGGAGTTACCAATAACAGAACAGCATTACAAAACCTGGTGAATAGCTATGCTGCAGCCGGCAAAACCTTAGTGCTTCCAGCTGGTAAATTCCTCATTTCGGATGAAATTATTCTTCCATCAAATGCCTTAATTGAAGGCCAGGGTGAAAGTACAGAAATCTTCTTAAACAACGGAACAGCTGCATCCAGAAGAGTATTCCGGGTTCCAACTCAGAAGAGTAATATCAAGTTAAGAAACATCAAATTGAATGCTAACCAGGCCGGAAACACCGGAGCTCAATTGGCCGCTTTCTATGTAACAGACAACGTTAAAACAGTTTATTGTGAGAATGTAACTTTTGCAGGAAGTCGTGATGTGGGGTGTTTGCAGGTGAAAGGTTTGAATGCTTACCAGGTAACGAACCTGAGCCTGATCAATTGCAAATTTACCGAAGCAGCCCGCAGTGCGGTTGAACTTAGAGGTACGAAGGATGTAATTGTTCGTAATTGTACATTTACCCGCTGGGGATTAGTAAATGCAGCATCGCCTGCATTCCAGCTGCAAAGTCAGGATAACATCAATGTGGAGATTACCGGCAATACCTTTAATAACACCAACGGAGCTCAGTTTGCCATTGAGTGTGCCGCAGCCTACGTAAGAAACGCCACCATCGCTGATAATACTTTCAACGATGCCAGCAATTTGGGTGGCAATGGTATTTCGGGCTATTTCAGAAATTCAACCATCACCAAAAACATAATGAACGGTGGAGTAGGAAATCACAGGAGCGGTTTAGAAATTTTTGGTCCATACAATACACTAAGCTATAATACCATCACAGCCGGAAGTATTGCAATTTCGGGCGGTATTGGCGAAGATGCTACCATGGTTACGATTGCTAATAACTCCGTGAAAACCAAAAACGATAACGTAGGAGGTATTCAGTTAGGTGGCGGCGGCTACAACCTAAATAATGTTAAAATTTTGAATAATGTGGTTGATACGCGTGCTTCAAAAGGCAATTCGTCGGGTATCGTGTTGGGTACTTATAATGCAACCCGTATGGTGAGCGATATTACAGTCGAAGGAAATACAGTGTACACAAATGCGCATTGCGTTCGTGCACAAGCATTGGCCGGAAGTAAAAATATCTACATCAACAAAAATAATTGGAAAGTAGGGTACACCTGGTTAGGGATGATTACCAACACTTTCACTAATATCACGGTGACTGGAAACACCAACGAGCTGGTTAACAAATCTATCAGCTACAGCGTTTCGATGACGCCGATAGCAGTTCTGTAATTTATATAACCAATAATAGAGAGGCTCTGCGGATGTATTTCTGCAGGGCTTTTTTTGTGCTGGGAGGCTTTAAACGCAAAGATTTTAAGGTATCTCAGAGTTTCGCAAAGGGGCATGAATAGGGATTTTTTTGAGCGTTATAAGCAGCTCTCAACTTTGTGATCTTTGCGCAACCTTCCTTTCTCTGCGTTTAACCTAAAAACCCAACTCCCCATCTCTTTCATTACGTGTTTATACCTGCCTAAAATCAGGTATTTATGCGGGTGCATGCAGAAATATAAAAAGGGGATATTTGGGTCCTTTAATTAGAACAGGGTTTAATTTAACAAGTAAATTGGTAAGTATATTTATAGTAGAAGATCATAATATTGTAAGGGATGGCATTAAGTCGATAATAGAAAAAGATCCCGCGTTTAGAGTTATAGGTGAAGCCAAAAGTGACGATGAAGCTATAGAAAAATTATCACAGGGTGAGCCTGCCGAAATAATTCTTTCCGGGTTAAACCATTCGGAACAGAGCAATATTAATTTTCTTGAACGGTTGAAATCAAGTCAGGGCGAGATAAAAACCATCATTTTGTCCTCTACCGAAGATGAGAAATACGTAGATAAAGCTTTTAGATTAGGTGCGTTTGGCTATTTGTTAAAAAACGTTAGTCAGGAAGAAATGATTTTTGCCATTAAGCATATTGCCACTGGCGAAAAGTATATTAGTGCAGGTATGGCGGTAAAGCTTCTCGATCGCCTGAATAGTAACATTCTTTCGCAAAAGCTACAGGTAGAATTATCACGTAGGGAATCTGAAGTTCTGGGTTTGATTGCCGATGGGCTTACCAATAATGAGATTGCTAATAAGCTTTTTACCAGCAGGCGTACGATTGAAGGACACCGGCAAAATCTGCTTGACAAAACGAATACCCGCAACACCGCAGCACTTATTCGTTTTGCTGTTAAAAATGGCTTAGTATAAGTTACTTACGGCGTTAAATACCGTATTTTATACGTAGAAAAAAAGTATTTTTCCTCTACCAAAAATCATAGTATTATATTAAATTTGATCCGCATCTATTTAATAACTATGAGACTAATTTTGACAGAATACCTACTTGATTTTCTAAAATCAAGAGGCTATACCTACCTGTTGCTTCAATTAAAAAGTGGTTCGCAAAAAGGAGGAATACAACGGTTCATTTTGACTCCCGTAAAGAATTTCGATAATATTAGTAGGTTTTACTGTGGAAGCAGTGCGTGCTTTTATATCGATGCTGAACCCAATCTGATGGCGGAAGGAATCCCCGGCAAGGAGTTTTTGGTTACAATAGAAGAAGAGGAAGCCCTCGCCTTCAGAGACTTCTTGATTTCGCGAAAAGAGCAAACCAAAAGAAATGCACCTACCGGCAACTTAATGTTTTCCTGAGCTTTAATGAACAGATCGGGCTCCGTTGAAAAACATGCGCTGAATAACATTATTTTCTTCCTCCTAGCCGCTTTGTACATGGAGGGGGTACCTGCTGCTCATACAACCAGAAGTTGTCTATTCTTATAAAAGCGTCATTCCAGAGTGAGAGGGATTTTTTTGGAATATTGCACTCATATTCTATTTCAGTCAGATATTGGGATATCTATCGTATAGATAAGATTCCGCCTGCTCCGTGCTCTCCCTTTTAAGGACCACTTAAAGCACTTCTCTGCGTTCGAAAAACTCTGAGATCTTTGCGCCTACCTCAGTGTTCTCTGCGTTAAAAACCAATCCGTAACTTGTCTCATTGGAAAATCTTTCTAATCTCTATTTCAACGCTCTCCAATAAAAAATTATTGACTTTTCGAGAACCATTCAAATCGTTTACTGTTGAAATTTCAAATACTTACTGGAAACCAGAAAATCAATTCTAATTCTATGAAAAACTATAAAGAAATATTAGACGATGCGGAAACATTTATTAAAGATGCAAAAAGCAACGGAACGGGGAAAATTATAGCTGCCGCAGCGGTTGGGTTAGCTGTAGGTGCAGTTTTGGGGATTCTTCTGGCTCCGGCAAGTGGTACCGATACCCGCAGTTCATTATCTGATTCGCTGAGTGGCGCAGGTAATACATTAAAAGATAAAGCTAAACAAGGTTTCGATAAGCTGTCGCAGTTAAGTACACAGGCAGTTGATACAGTAAAAGCGAAAGTTCAGAAAACGAACGTAGCAGATGCCGTAGAAACAGTTTAGTAAACAATATATTTTTTAATTGATAGGATGCCGGTTCATAACTTTTTATGTGCCGGCTTTTTTTTTTCATAAAAAAAGGGTTGAACATTAAGCTCAACCCTACATCTACCTATGAAAAACATGTCCTTTGGGAGGACATCTTCTTATACATAAAATGCTGAGGTATAGTTACATTAGTATTTAGTTTTGTTTTTAAATTGTTGATTATCAGTGAAAAATGTTTTTTAGAGCCGATATCGATCAAGCGTAAACGTTGCGGAGATATTTTCGAAATCAAACAGAAATGGCTTCCTCTTACTGACAATCGAAGATTGTTTCCCCCGCGTTCTTAAAATAGGCAATATGCAAACTGCGTCTTTGCGCCTGCGAGGCAATACGTTATACTGCGCTTATTGAATTAATGCACAGGTATCAATTCATAGACATTGCATACGTCTCAATAGCTCTGATTTGACTGTCAACCAGTTCCATTTGACCGGCTTCTGAATTCAGGTACTGCTCCTCTGTAGGGTTGCTTATAAAGCCAATTTCTGTTAGTACTGCCGGCATCCCTGCTTTAGCCAGCACAGCCAAACTTTGTTCCTTAAACCCTCTGCTTTGACGTCCGTTTTTGATGTACTCCGTTTGTAATATCTTGGCGAATTTTATGCTTTGAGTACGATTCGTATTCTTAATGAGAGAAAAGATGATGATGCTTTCTGGATCGCGAGGGTCGTAACCATCGTAGTTTTTTTCGTAGTTTTTCTCAAGCAAGATGGACGCGTTTTCCCGCACAGCCACATCCTGTTGTTTGGTGCGCCCGAAACCCGAAACAAAAGTCTCGGTACCGCTCGTTGAAGTTCGCGTAGGCGAGCTGGCAGGCATAGAGTTGCAATGAATGGATATAAAAAGATCAGCCTTAGCGTCATTAGCAATATCAATGCGCTTGTAAAGATCAATCAGAACGTCGCTGGTACGTGTATAAATAACCCGTAGTTCAGGGTACTTTTCCTTTAAGGCTTTACCGAGTCGTAAGGCTACCTGCAAAGTCACATCTTTTTCTGAAGATATTTTTCCTTTCGAACCCGAATCTATGCCGCCATGTCCGGCATCAATAACAATAGTTTTTACAAGAAGTCTTTCAGTAAAAGATGTGTTAAAGATAAATAGAGCCGCTGCAAACAGGGTTCTGATGAGTGTATTGTGGTGAAAAGTCCGAAGCATTTATTAGAGTTTGCGAAGGTTAAAAAAAATGAGCCATATAGCAAATAGATTATTTAAAATATTAATGGTTTAATGACGAATAGATGAAATATAGGGAATCTCTTGGAGCTACTCTGCGAGCCAGTTGTTAATCTCTCGCAGAGCCGCAGTTCTTGCATGATGTATAGTTAAGATCGCAAAGGTCTTTAATTCGCCAACAATCTGAGATTGTCCCTCTGCGCTCTCTATAAGATATGCTATTCAATGCGGCTCTGCGTCTTTGCGAGCCAATTCCTACGCTCCATGCTTAATCCAGCAAAACGGCCAACAATCTGAGATTGTCCCTCTGCGCTCTCTATAAGATATGCTAGTCAATTGCGGCTCTGCGTCTTTGCGAGCCAATTCTTACGCTCCATGCTTAATCCAGCAAAACGGCCAGCAATCTTAGATTGTTCCTCTGCGCTCTCTATAAGGTATGCTATTCAATTGCGGCTCTGCGTCTTTGCGAGCCAATTCCTACGCTCCATGCTTGCCCCTCTGCGCACTTTTCCCCTAAGCCGACGTCCTGCTTTCCGGAACGCTAGCCAAATCGTTTACACAAACCGGTAAAGTAAAAGATATTGTTGTTCCCGCTCCCAGGCTGCTTACCATATTCATGCGTCCGCCGTGCCGTTCAACAATTCCTTTCGAAATATATAAGCCCAGGCCCATGCCTCCAAACTTTTGAGAGTTTTGTTCAACCCTGAAATAACGTTCAAATACATAAGGTACTTGATGCGAGGGGATACCTATGCCAAAATCCTGCACTGATATAGCCGCCATGTCTTCATCTCGTTTTGCTTCTACGATAATGCAGCTATTTTCTGGTGAATACTTCGCCGCATTAGAAATCAGGTTAATTAACACCTGTTCAATCCTGAAACGGTCGGCGCGTACAACAATGTCAGGGTCGGCCTCTATAAACACTTCATGGGTTTTTGCGGCACTAAACATTGTTTCGGTAACATCAATAATAGCATCTCTGATAGAGAATTCGCTCGTTTGCAGTCCTAATTGTCCTTCATTAATCCGGGCCACATCCAGTAAATCCTTAATAATGTCCGAAAGTTTATTTACCTGCATGTTGGCCTTGCTTACAAAGGGATAAATTTTTCTACCTTCATCGTCTTCAATTTGTATGCGGCTCATAAATTGCAAATACGCCTTAATACTGGTAAGCGGTGTTTTAAGTTCGTGCGCAGCAATACTTACAAAATCATCCTTCTTAGTCATTAATTGTTTCAGGGCGTCAAAGGAGTATTCAAGCGAAGACGCCATTTTATTTAAGCTAAGTGAAAGGCTGCCCAGTACGCCGCTTTCTTTTTCTTCCAACCTCAGGTTGTAATTCCCTTGCGAAATTTGGTTGGCTATATTCTGAATAATTTTAATTCGTCTGTCAGTATCTATCTTCTCCTGTTGTAAAATTCTTTGTAGTTGGGCATTCCTGAAGTAGGCAGTTTTTAGGTTGCTGCAAAAGTAATGGGCCATTAATGTACCTGTAATTGCAATAATTATAATCAGCAGCGGACTTAAAGTACGGTATGTTTGCCAAATGCGTTCGCGGCGATCGTATAAACTGCTTTGGCGTTGTTGCATCAGCACTACCTCCGCCCGGATCTTATCCATGGTGCTCTTTCCTTCTTTTATCCTGTTGTTATCATTCTGATACTTAGTTTTTTGTAAAGTTATTTGTTCATCCAGCTGAGCGTACCGCTGCCTGATAATGGTATTCAGCTTTGTAAGTGAAGCTTGTTGCTGCTGGTCGTCGCGGGTTAGCGACTTAAGTACGTTAAACACATGAAGCGTGTTTTGGTATGAGCCATAGTATGGTTCAAGAATGCCGACATCTTTGGTGATCAGGTATCCCCTGACCCCCGTTTCGGCATCTTTTAATAGGGATAGCAAAGCTTCCAGTTTGCTTCTAACAACTTCGGTGCGATGCACTAGGTCCGCACGTTTATACGATTCCCTGATTGCTACATAAGAAGCAATTGAACTGGAGACGAGGAGCAAAACGCCTACTGCGAATGCTCGGCGAAGGTTTTTTATAAAGGAGCCTTTCATAGGATGTTTAGGTAGCGTAGATGTATATTATTAAGTATAAATACTGGCTTATTGTTTTAGGTCAGATTAATTAGTTTAATTGTAGCTTTATTTGATTTTTGACTATGGATATTGAAAACCTGAGAGATTATTGTCTTGCAAAGAAAGGTGTTACAGAGTCGTTCCCTTTTGATGAAAATACGCTTGTATTTAAGGTAGGAGGGAAAATGTTTTTGCTTATCGGCCTTAACACAGCTTCCAGTTTTAACGTGAAATGCGATCCTGAAAGGGCGGTTCAGTTACGGGAAGAGTTTGATGAAATCAGGCCGGGTTATCATATGAACAAAACCCATTGGAATACCGTTAGTATGACAGGCCGACTGAGTAATCTGCAGCTAAAGGAGCTGATAGATCATTCTTACGATCTGGTTTTTAAGAGCTTGCCTAAAAAATTGAAAGAAGAGCTGTAAGAAAGGAAGCCTTAGGTGAGAAAAATATAAATCATAAAATTATGAAATGGGAAGAAAGAGATAACCACTTGGTTAGGGAGTTTAAGTTTAAGAATTTTATAGATGCCTGGGCTTTTATGTCTAAAGTAGCTTTTCTGGCAGAGAAAGCCAACCATCATCCGGATTGGTTTAACTCATATAACAAGGTGGAAATAAAGCTCTGCACACATGACGCCGGACACGTTGTTACGGACAAAGACAGAAAGCTTGCTGCAGAGATTGATCAGTTGATAGGTGGATAGAGGTTTCTGCTGATAGAGCTGATGATGGAATCAAGATATGCGAACCAAGAGTCAAGACAGGGCAATCGGCATTGTATCGGCTTGAGTGATTTGATGTTTTTGTTCATCTAAGGATTTTTTTAGCGTGGCAGGAGCTTTTCTTTTCCTCTTCGAATATAGCCAGAAATAGAACTGCTCTCACTCTGTGATCTCTCCTTTAAGCACCGCTTAAAGCCTCTCATATGCTCAAAAAAACTTTGTGAACATTGCGCCTCCTCTGCCTTCTCTGCGTTTAAACTTAAGCCCCTCCTCGCTACTCAAACAGATCCTCAAGACATATACAACCTCGAATACAAACGTTCGTGCTGCATACTCCTCATATCAAATGCCGGGCAGCACAATCCAATTAGGTCCACATCCGGATTTAAAGTAAGCTTACTTAATTGTTGAATAAGGGCATGCAATCCAAATAAGATCCGTTGCCCATCTTGCTGGCCAAGCGGAATAAGTTTTACGCTATTGGTAACCATGCCTGCTGCGGCATTGTAGTAAAAGCCCTGAATTGTTTCGCGTTTTGGGATTTCAAGTAAAGCGCCCATTATGCCAAATGCAATGCAAAAATGTCCGCTGGCGTCACCGTTTGAAATTGCGGATTGATAATTTCTTAATAAACGCTGATCGGTTAATCCTGAGAAGATCTTGAGCAATCGTATTCCCAGTTTTTCACTGGCTTGCCGTATTTCCTTTGCGAGTTTAACTGCAGAACAGGTTTCATCAAGATGTAAAATCGCATTTAAATCCTCGTTTAATGCAGCATCGTAAGCCAGGGAAACCAGCGCTGCATCCGTAAAACGCAGATTGAATAAAAGCATATTGACTATAAAATCATTCGCAGAATTTTTATCACAAACAATTCCTTGCTGCACATAAGTTTCAAGTCCGGCAGAATGCGAGAAGCCGCCAATAGGTAAAGTTGGGTCAGTAAGATGAAGGAGGTTTAAAAGGTAAGCGTTAGTCATTTGTGGTAGTAAGCTTCAATATTTTAGAAAACAAGCTTTCTCCCTGAGAACCATTATGGTTATGAGAAGCTACACTTGTACGTAGTCTATTCAATAATTGCCGTGTTTCCCGTTGCGGATTAAATCCACTCGCTTTAAGCATATTATAAATCGGCGCTTCATACGGAATCAGCAATTTTCCATCTTCGTAAAACAGGGGCAGATGTTTGTTGCCAATTTCGTAACAGATAAGAGCCATTTCGTGCATGCTTTCCGGCACCAGAATAATTGTATCGCAGGGCAAGATCTCTACCATTATTAAAGTTGCCGCATCCTCAAAAAGAATATCGCCCTGACAAAGAGTCTGGTTTTCGTTAAGGAAACGTAACTGCAATTCTCTGCCAAAAGAAGTTCTTTTATGCATAATACGCTTTCCGGTTTCGTGCCATTCTAGCGGGAAAGTGTCTATCGCCTTACTGCCGTAATGCGTAGTAGAAATATGGCCGATTTTCTGTGTGATGAGCATATATGGTGTTAATTAATTCGGAGCTGTGCTTACCTCAATACTTAGTCGAATGCATGCAGATTAAAACAAAAAATATCGTTGAGCAAGCGGAACTACCGTTACCGGTTCGCATGTAATTTGCTCGCCATCCACCTTCACCTCATAATTCTCAGGATTTACATCAATCAGAGGGGTTGCATCATTGTGGATCAAGTCCTTTTTTGAAATGTTTCTACAGTTTTTAACAGGAAGTATATTCTTTTGTAACCCATATTTCTGCACAATGTTTTTATCTATAGAAGCCTGCGAAACAAAGGTGATGCAGGTGTTATAAAGCGCCTTGCCAAATGCTCCAAACATGTGTCTGAAAATAACTGGTTGAGGTGTTGGAATCGACGCATTCGGGTCTCCCATCCGACTGGCAATGATCATCCCGCCCTTAATAATCATTTCCGGTTTAGCGCCAAACATAGCCGGTTTCCATAAAACCAGATCGGCAAATTTACCCGGTTCAATGGAACCTACATGCTGTGAAATTCCGTGCGAAATAGCGGGATTAATAGTGTATTTCGCTACATAACGCTTTACGCGGAAATTGTCATTAGCGCTTTCGCTATCTTCGGGAAGAAAGCCTCGCTGCTTCTTCATTTTATCGGCCGTTTGCCAGGTGCGGGTAATCACTTCTGCCACTCTGCCCATTGCCTGCGAATCTGAGCTCATCATACTAAATACGCCCATATCATGCAAAATATCTTCCGCTGCAATAGTTTCAGGTCTGATGCGTGAATCCGCGAAAGCAACATCCTCCGGAACCGATTTATCCAGATGATGGCAAACCATCAGCATATCCAAATGCTCGTCTATTGTATTTACGGTATAAGGTCGGGTTGGATTGGTAGACGATGGAAGCACATTGGGATACATGGCTGCTTTGATAATGTCAGGAGCGTGGCCTCCGCCAGCACCCTCGGTATGGAAAGTATGGATAACGCGGCCTTTAATCGCATTAATGGTGTCTTCCAGAAAACCGCCTTCGTTCAGCGTGTCGGTATGTATAGCAACCTGGATGTCGTATTCATCGGCCACTTTAAGCGAAGCATCTATTACAGCCGGCGTTGATCCCCAATCCTCATGAATCTTTAAACCCAGGGCTCCGGCTTCAATCTGTTCAGAAAGAGGAGCAGTTTGGGCACAATTTCCTTTTCCGAAGAATCCTAAGTTCATCGGAAAAGCATCCGCCGACTGCAGCATCCGTTCTATGTTCCAGGCTCCGGGAGTTACGGTTGTGGCGTTAGTGCCATCGGCGGGGCCGGTTCCGCCTCCAATCATGGTGGTAATGCCGCTAAAAAGCGCATGCTCTATTTGCTGAGGGCAGATGAAGTGGATATGAGTATCAATGCCGCCGGCGGTAGCT
>Ga0307408_100000714_pt1 | contig 26984 bp, 18 predicted proteins | sample 322Cmetagenome_FD_202116 | JGI IMG/M metagenome (GOLD analysis project Ga0307408, IMG submission 202116) | Maize rhizosphere microbial communities from greenhouse at UC Davis, California, United States - 322HYB-C-3 | ecosystem: Host-associated > Plants > Roots > Rhizosphere > Soil | place...
TAGGGCTGTCAGGCTGGAGGGAAGCAATAATGAAAGCAGAGAGTTGTCCAATTCTTTTTTGTCCCAAAATTAGACCTTTTTCAACCGCTCCCCAACTTTTTTGCTTGATCCTCAACATGCTCAGAACAAACATATTTTAAACGAAAAAAGCGCACCTTAGTGCGCTTTTTGTGATCCCGCTGGGATTCGAACCCAGGACCACTACATTAAAAGTGTAATGCTCTACCAGCTGAGCTACGGAATCAATAAATTCTTTATTCGGTTTCGCTTTTGCAGCGATGTTGTTTTAAAAATAAAAGCCTCCCGGTTTAAGAGGCTTTTTATATCTTTGGATTTCTCCGTGATCCCGCTGGGATTCGAACCCAGGACCACTACATTAAAAGTGTAATGCTCTACCAGCTGAGCTACGGAATCAACTTTGTTTGAAGCGTTTAACCGTTTCGTTTAAAGTGATGCAAATGTACGGCTATTTACCATTGCTCACAAGTGCTATTTTAACTTTTTTAGGAGCGCTGGGTTAATTGTTTAGTTTTCAGTGAGAAAAATATAATTTAGCATGTTTTTAGTCCTCATAACTACTACCCACAGGCACACTTTTATATAATTCACTTTTTAATTCCTCTGAGCAATTCGACTAGGATAGATATTTTTTGAAGGTAAGCTAAGTTTTAGTTCCAGCATTTCTCTTTGGCTGTCAGTATTATTAACCGATACAATTTGGACGTTCATCGATATAGGCGCTCCCTATTATCCATTCTACCTATCTTGAAGAAAATAGACTACTAATTTATTTCATCTATCGGCGCCTTTCAAGCGCAAAGCCAAACGTTGGCTCTTAGCTTTTTATAACGATAGTTTTAAGGCACCATAACAGCATTCTTATTACCATTAGTTCGTCTTGCCTGAAACCCTTTTCGGGTAAATGTCTTATTTAGCTACGTTTAGCTCTTTTGAAAACAAACATCTGAGAACCTGTATTATGAAAAAAAATGTATTAGTGTTCCCATGCGGTTCTGAGATCGGATTGGAAGTAAACAGGGCATTAGCCAACTCTTCTCATTTCGCTTTGTATGGCTCTAATAGTGTGGATGACCATGGAAAGTTTGTATACGAAAATTATATACCGGTCGACGCGGATATTGATTCCGTTGGATTTATTGATGAGTTGAACGAAATAATCGATTGTTATAAAATTGACTTTATTATTCCGGCGCACGATTCAGCTGTTGTGCTAATGGCAGAAAATCAACTGCTGATCAACGCAACCGTGATTACTTCTGAAGCTGAAACTTGTCGAATATGCAGATCAAAGGGTAAAACCTATGAAGTTTTTAAAGGTCTTATTCCTACCCCATTTTTATTTGATCCGAAATTTGTTAAGGACTTTCCTTTGTTTTTAAAACCAGATGTGGGACAGGGGAGCAAGGGTACCTATAAAGTAAATTGCCAGGAAGAACTGGACTTTTATCTACAAAAAGATCCCACGCTGCTGGTGTTGGAATACCTCCCCGGCAAGGAATACACCATAGACTGTTTTACCAACAGAAATGGTGAGCTCTTATTTGCTGAGGGTCGAATTAGGAACAGGATATCTAACGGTATAAGTGTAAACTCCAGGGTTATAATAAACGATACTTTTCTTGAATTCGCCCGTATCATTAGTGCAAATTTAAAATTTCGTGGGGTGTGGTTCTTTCAATTAAAGGAGCGGGAGGATGGTGAAATGGTATTAATGGAAATTTCGCCAAGGATTGCCGGTACGATGGGTTTATTCAGAGCTGCGGGAGTTAACTTTACACAGCTCAGTCTTTTCGACCGAATGAACTATGATGTGAGTGTTATATACAATGATTTTGAGATAGAGATTGACAGAGCGTTAATAGGTCGATTTAAAATCAACTTGTATTATGACTACGTGTATCTGGATTTCGATGATACCGTTATCGTTGATGATAAGGTTTATACTACGATTATTAAATTTCTCTATCAGGCTAAGAATCACGACAAAAAAATTATACTTATCACGAAGCACAAGTATGATATTTTAGAAACGCTTAACAGGTTTGCTATAAGTCATTTGTTGTTTGATGAGATTATACAGTTGTCAAAAGATCAGTGCAAGTGTAATTTTATACTACATAGAAATGCTGTTTTTATTGATGATTCCTTTTCCGAAAGGCAGGAAATTCTTCAAAAGCTGAACATTCCAACTTTTGGACTTGACGCTATTGAGTCGCTGCTATATTGGAAATCTTAAACTCCCTTTTCAGTCTGCGGCTTACTATCAATCGATTGTGTTTGTTTAGGTTCTAAATCAGGTTATTAGGTGTTTTGATATGACAAGAATTCCGTTTATCTGCAAAAAAAGTTTCGGTCTTCTCAGGACGGTAATGACAGTAAAGGAATTGAACTTTTGAAAGCCATAGCCAGTGTTTTGCTTTTGTGAAAAAGAGAATTCCAGAAATTGTACCTGTGTGGCGACATTACTAAAATATCAGCTTTAAAATCTTTAATACCTTCTTCCAGTCCGGCAATTATATTTTCCGAAAGCAGGTCGCGATAAGTGTGTTGAACGGTTCCAATCGAGTTTTCAATTTGAGCAACTAAAGTGCCCCGTGTACCTTCTTCCTCCCTGATTATTTGCTGGTTCCTCCAAACATGGAATACCTGCAATTCAGAATCAAATGAGTTTATAATTTCTTTTAAACTGCTCAGGTGCTCTTTGTGGGGGCCTGTTTGATAATCGCAGGCATATAAAACCTTTTCAGGAAACTTAAATTCAACCTTCTCCGGAATAACCAGAACCGGGATTTTTGAGTGGAGGATGATGTTTGTAGAGATGTTTTCTGATGATAAATATGCACTGTAATCCTGCCTCATACCCATAATAATCATACCCGCTTTACATTTCTCTGCAAACTCTGATAATGATTCCTGCGAGAGAGACGTAATGGTGAATGACTTAAGAGGGACGCTGTACTTTAATGAAGCTTGCTTGGCATAGCTTTCAAGATGTTTCTGGTTATTCTGAACTAGTTTGCCCATTGATTTTGGGCTTAGCCGGGCGTTTAATGCATGAATATTGAAGCGGTAGTAATTTACAAGGACGATGGTGGCGCTGGTAAATTTGGAAATGAAAGTGGCGTATTTCAGCGCAGTCTCCGCACTTCTGGAGAAGTCAGTTGCTACTATAATGGTTTTCATACCTGCTTTTTATTGGTGTTGATACGAATAATCGTACAAGTATGTTTGAAAATTTAATATAGTATTACGTAGGGGGCCTGGGGTAATCTGCTATCAGCGAGGTCATTGATTAGCAATGTTTGTGTTCAAGGCAACCCGAAAGGTCAAGTTGTTCCTGGCAACTCAGAACACTGAGTCGTGTGTTAAGTATAATAAATTCTCCGGTTATGGTGTCGAAATGAAATTGATTGTTTCCAGGGAATTTTTCATTATGTCCCTTTGTGATTTCTTCATTCAACTCTTCAATTGAATCATATCTTTTGAAAAGTCGGTTTTGTCCGTGGCGTTTAAATAGAATATGCATGTGTTTTCAACATGCAGGAGATTGCATTGTGTTGAGAAATCTAAAAAAGCGTATATATACCAAAGGATACCAGTGCCGGATTTTTCGGATAATGGCTTTGTTAATCAGGTTGATTTAATAGCGGGGGCACATTGAGTGCCCCTGCTATATATATCCTAGGCAATCAATTTCTTGTATTTAATTCGTTTTGGTCCGATATCACCTAAGCGCTTTTTGCGATTTTCTTCATATTCAGAGTAATTCCCCTCAAAGAAATATACTTGCGAATCGCCTTCAAAAGCGAGAATATGCGTACAAATACGATCCAGGAACCAACGGTCGTGGGAAATCACTACGGCACAGCCAGCGAAGTTGTCTAATCCTTCTTCCAGTGCACGTAAGGTATTTACATCTATATCATTCGTCGGCTCATCCAGTAATAAAACGTTCGACCCCTTTTTTAGCGTAATTGCTAAATGGGCACGGTTTCTTTCCCCTCCGGAAAGTACGCCAACTTTTTTCTGCTGATCGGCTCCATTGAAGTTGAATTTGGAAACGTATGCACGTGAGTTAATCGGGCGGTTGCCTAATAGAATAGACTCGTTTCCTCCGGTAATATTTTCCCAAACAGACTTCTCCGGATCAAGGTCATTATGCATTTGATCAACATATCCCAAAGCCACAGTTTCGCCTACACGAAAAGTTCCGTTGTCGGGCGTTTCCTGGCCGGTAATTAAGCGGAACAAAGTAGTTTTACCTGCACCGTTTGGCCCTATAATTCCAACAATCCCGTTAGGAGGTAAAGAAAAACTCAGATTGTCGAAAAGCAATTTATCTCCGTAAGCCTTGGTCACGTTTTGAGCTTCAATTACAATATTGCCCAAACGCGGCCCTGGCGGAATGAACAATTCCAGTTTCTCTTCTTTTTCTCTTCCTTCTTCGGATGCCATTTTCTCATAGTTGGCAATACGAGCTTTCGATTTCGCATGACGGGCTTTCGGGGCCATACGTACCCATTCCAGCTCGCGTTCCAACGTTTTCTGGCGTTTACTTTCAGTTTTTTCTTCCTGCGCTAAGCGTTTCGATTTCTGCTCCAGCCAGGAAGAGTAATTCCCTTTCCATGGAATACCTTCGCCGCGATCTAACTCAAGGATCCATCCAGCTACATTATCAAGGAAGTAGCGGTCGTGGGTTACGGCAATAACAGTTCCTTTATAATGTTGTAAATGTTGCTCCAGCCAATCAATAGATTCAGCATCTAAGTGGTTGGTGGGCTCATCTAATAATAAAACGTCTGGCTCCTGAAGTAATAAACGACACATTGCCACGCGGCGGCGTTCCCCTCCTGACAAAGTGGCTATCTTGCTCTCAGGATCTGGCGTACGCAAGGCATCCATAGCTCTTTCAAGTTTCGAATCCAGTTCCCAGGCATTCGTTGCATCAATTTTATCCTGAAGTTCGCCTTGACGTGCCATTAACTTATCCATCACATCCGCGTTTTCATAAACTTCCGGCAAGCCAAATTTTTCGTTGATTTCCTCGTATTCCTTTAAAATAGAGGTGATTTCAGCAACGCCTTCTTCTACAATTTCGCGTACCGTTTTTTCAGGATCCAGCTCGGGTTCCTGAGCCAGGTAGCCTACACTATATCCCGGAGAAAATACTACTTCACCTTGATAGGATTTATCTAAACCAGCAATGATTTTCAATAGAGATGACTTTCCTGATCCGTTTAAACCGATCACGCCAATCTTTGCTCCATAAAAAAAAGAGAGGTATATGTTCTTAAGTACTTGCTTTTGAGGAGGGTAAATCTTATTTACGCCAGCCATCGAAAATATTATTTTTTCGTCTGCCATTTTTGCTTGAAAAGGAAACCAAATATCGTTATTTAACGTACTTCACAGTAAAATTTCTTATATTAGAATATTATCAGGCTTCTAAAATCCTTTGGCTTAATTGTTGATAAATTTTTTACACAAATAGGCCTTTGATTTATGAAACATTTTGATAGATTAGGGCGTTCAACACACAGAAAGGTTTAATAATGGAAGCTAAATTTTCACCTCGTGTCAAAGACGTAATATCATACAGTAGGGAAGAAGCGTTGCGGCTGGGACATGATTACATTGGCACCGAACATTTGTTACTTGGCTTGATTCGCGAAGGCGATGGAATGGCTATCAAAGTATTGAAAGCGTTGGGTGTTGATACTGTACGTTTGCGTCGCTCAATAGAAGATGCTGTAAAAGGTACTTCGGGCACAACAGCAAATCTGGGAAATATTCCCCTAACTAAACAGGCAGAGAAAGTACTTAAGATTACATATCTGGAGGCGAAAATCTTCAAGAGCGATGTGATTGGCACGGAACATTTACTGCTTTCTATCTTACGCGATGACGATAATATTGCGTCGCAGATCTTATTGCAATATAACGTGAATTACGATGTCTTTAAAGCAGAAGTAGAACAGAATAAAGAAGGTTTCAGAGATGAGATGCCTGGATCCGCTGCCGGAGATGACGATTTCCGTGAGGAAGAGTCATCATTCAGTCAGCCGAAGAAGGTTTCTGATATCAAATCAAAAACTCCTGTTCTTGACAACTTTGGTCGTGACTTAACGAAAGCCGCCGAGGAAGGAAAACTGGATCCAATCGTTGGTCGTGAAAAAGAAATTGAGCGTGTTTCTCAAATCTTATCACGTCGTAAAAAGAACAATCCGATTTTGATCGGAGAGCCGGGCGTAGGTAAATCAGCAATTGCTGAGGGACTTGCACTTCGTATTGTTCAACGTAAAGTTTCCAGAGTTCTTTTCAATAAACGGGTAGTTACGCTTGACCTTGCTTCGCTGGTTGCTGGTACTAAATACCGTGGTCAGTTTGAAGAAAGAATGAAAGCTGTAATGAACGAACTGGAAAAATCTCCTGATGTGATTTTATTCATTGATGAGATTCATACCATTGTTGGTGCAGGTGGTGCTTCAGGTTCCCTTGATGCATCCAACATGTTTAAACCTGCTTTGGCTCGCGGAGAAATTCAATGCATTGGCGCTACTACTTTAGATGAGTATCGTCAGTACATCGAGAAGGATGGGGCATTAGATCGTCGTTTCCAAAAGGTAATGGTTGAGCCTGCTACTCCAGACGAGACTATCGAGATCCTGAACAGAATTAAAGAAAAGTATGAAGAGCATCACGCGGTAACGTATACCCCTGAAGCGATCAATGCCTGTGTAAGTTTAACATCACGTTATATTACCGATCGTTTCTTGCCAGATAAAGCTATTGATGCTTTAGATGAGGCTGGTTCTCGCGTTCACTTAACTAATATCCATGTTCCACAAGAGATCATAGATATTGAGCAAAAGATTGAAGAGATTAAAGTTGAGAAGAACAAGGTAGTTCGTAGTCAGAAATACGAAGAAGCTGCTAAACTTCGCGACACAGAAAAGAATCTTCTTGAAGAGCTGGATAAAGCAAAAGCTTCATGGGAAGCAGAAACAAAAACAAAACGTTATACGGTTTCTGAAGACAATGTAGCTGAAGTAGTGGCAATGATGACAGGTATTCCTGTTCAACGCGTAGGCCAGACAGACAGTCAGAAATTACTGGCAATGCCTGAACTTATGGCTGGAAAGATCATCGGTCAGGAAGAAGCGATTAAAAAGCTTACAAAAGCAATTCAACGTACTCGTGCGGGATTGAAAGATCCTAAAAAGCCAATCGGTTCATTTATCTTCTTAGGTCCTACCGGAGTTGGTAAAACAGAATTAGCTAAAGAATTAGCACGTTTCATGTTCGATAGCGAGGATGCATTAATCCAGATTGACATGAGCGAGTATATGGAGAAATTTGCTGTATCACGTTTAGTGGGAGCGCCTCCGGGATATGTGGGTTACGAAGAAGGTGGTCAGTTAACTGAAAAAGTTCGTCGTAAACCTTACTCAGTAGTTCTTTTAGATGAGATTGAAAAAGCTCACCCTGATGTATTCAATATCTTATTGCAAGTGTTGGATGAGGGTCAGTTAACAGATAGTTTGGGAAGAAAAGTAGACTTCCGTAATACTATCGTGATCATGACTTCAAATATTGGAGCTCGTCAGTTGAAAGATTTCGGTCAGGGTGTAGGTTTCACTACATCAGCGAAAGCTATTCAGGCCGATAATCACTCGAGAGGAGTTATTGAGAACGCATTAAAGCGTGCGTTTGCACCAGAATTTTTAAACCGTATTGATGATGTGATCGTGTTCAATTCTTTAACCAAAGAAAACATCTTCAAAATTATTGATATCGAGTTAAAATCTTTATTCTCAAGAGTTCATGATCTTGGTTACGGAATCGAGCTTACCGAAGCGGCAAAAGACTTTATCGCCGACAGAGGATACGATTCAAACTTTGGGGCTCGTCCGTTAAAACGCGCTATTCAAAAATACCTTGAAGATCCGATTGCAGAAGAAATTCTGAAAGGAGAATTATTAGCTAGTGATATAATGGAAGTTGATTATGTTGCAGCAACCGAGGAAATCAAAATTCTTGTAAAACATGCGGATGCGCAAAAAAGCGAAGAAGAGAAATAACTTTAAGCTTTAAATAAAGAAGAAATAAGCTCGACTGTAAAAAGTCGGGCTTATTTTGTTTATAGCAATACTGTAAAGTGTTTTTGCTCTTCGGAATCTGCAATCCCGAAGTTTCGTATTGTAAGTTCTGTGAACCGGGCTCATGTCAATAATGCATTAAAGTCGGATTGCAAATCCTATGATAGGGCTTCGGAATTATAAATTCCGAAGAGCAATATAAGAGTATATAAAAGAAGACCTTGAGATGGATTATACTCTTTAAAAACTGCTTTTGCTCTTCGGAATTTGTAATTCCGAAGTTTCCTATCGTAGGTTCTGTGAACCGTCTTAAGTTTGGTGTTGGCTCTCGTCAATAACACACTAAAGGTTGGATTGCAAATACTGTGATAAACATAAAAATTGCGTTCGTTTTTGGGTGATCTTTTAAGATGAATGCGCGGTTACTAAGTGGTCCTCCGGTCATCTGTTAAAATCGAAAATCAATCTTCCCCTCTTTCCTCCAAAACTTCTATATTTACTCGTTTTAGAACTTTTAGAAAAGGATGAGTGACGAACCTTTAGACAATATCAACAACGACGAAAAGTTACATAATGTTACTTCCATTAACGGGCTGTACGAGAACTGGTTCCTCGACTATGCCTCTTATGTAATCCTCGATCGGGCTGTTCCTCACATAAATGATGGATTAAAACCCGTACAACGACGTATCCTGCATTCGCTTAAGGAAATGGACGACGGTCGTTTTAATAAGGCAGCGAATGTGATTGGTAACACCATGAAATATCACCCTCACGGTGATGCTTCCATTGGTGATGCCATGGTGCAGATCGGGCAGAAGAATTTGCTGATTGATACTCAGGGGAACTGGGGAGATCCAATGACGGGAGATTCGGCAGCGGCTCCTCGTTACATTGAGGCGCGTCTTTCAAAATTTGCCAACGACGTTGTTTTTAATCCGGATACTACCGAATGGCAATCCAGCTATGATGGAAGGAATAAAGAGCCAATTACGCTTCCTGTTAAATTTCCTTTGCTGTTGGCCCAAGGGGCAGAAGGTATTGCCGTTGGATTGGCAACAAAAATTCTCCCTCATAACTTTATTGAGCTAATTGATGCCTGCATTGAAGTATTAAGGGGTAATCGACCGAGCTTATTACCCGATTTTCCAACGGGTGGTATGGCAGACTGTTCAAACTACAACGAGGGGCAACGAGGCGGCAAGGTAAGGGTAAGGGCAAGAATACTCGAGAGGGATAAGAAAACGCTCGCCATTACTGAAATTCCTTTTTCAACTACAACTGGCGGATTGATAGATAGTATCATTTCTGCTAACGATAAAGGAAAGATCAAGATTAAGAAGATTGAAGATAATACCGCGGCAACTGTTGAAATTATGGTTCATCTGGCACCTGGAATCTCTCCGGATGTGACGATCGATGCGCTATATGCTTTTACAGATTGCGAAGTGTCAATATCTCCAAATACTTGTGTTATACGGGATGATAAGCCGCACTTTCTAAGTGTAAACGATATTCTGATCTCAAATACCGAACACACAAAGGCGCTTCTGAAGCTTGAACTTGAAATCAGGTTGAATGAGTTAAAAGAAAGGATCTTCTTTAGCTCCCTCTTGAAAATATTTATTCAGGAAGGAATGTATAAAAATCCTGAATATGAGAACTCCGGCAATTTTGACGTTGTAGTAAGCGTCCTGAATAAATTGTTTTCGCCTTTCTTCTCTACGTTTTACAGGGAAATTCTGCCTGAAGACTATAAGAAGCTGATCGACAAGCCAATGAGTAGCATCACTCGTTTTGACGTTAAAAAGGCGGACGAGCAGATGAAAGCATTGGAGGATGAGATTAAGGAAGTAAACCATAATCTGAAACACCTTACCGATTATGCGATTGCATGGTTCGAGCGAATCAGAGCTAAATATGGAAAGGATCGTGAGCGTAAAACGGAATTGCGTACGTTCGAAAAAGTAGAAGCGGCGCAGGTGGCTTTAGCGAACGTTAAGATCTATGTGAACAGAACAGACGGATTTATTGGAACCGGCTTAAAGAAAGACGAGTTTGTTTGCGATTGTTCTGACATCGATGAAATCATCGTATTCCGCGAGGATGGACGCTTTATTGTAACCAAGGTGCAGGATAAAATCTTCGTTGGTAAAGATATTATCCATGTTGGTGTTTTCAAGAAAGGCGACGAGCGTACAGTTTACAATATGATTTATAAAGATGGCGAAAGTGGCGCTTCCTTCATAAAACGCTTTAATGTTCTTGGAATAACCCGCGATAAGGAATACGATTTAACCAAAGGTACCAAGGGAACAAAGACGCTATACTTTACTGCTAATCCAAATGGTGAAGCCGAAATTGTAAATATTCAGTTGAAGCCGCATTCCAAACTTCGCAAGTTGCAGATGGATGTAGATTTTGCCGAAATAGCGATTAAGGGAAGAGGTTCAATTGGTAATACTGTTACAAAATACCCAGTTAAAAAAGTACTCCTTAAAGCTAAAGGTGTTTCAACCCTGGCAGGTAGAAAAATTTGGTTTGATGATATTCTCAAGCGTCTGAATGTGGATGGAAGAGGCAAGTATTTGGGTGAATTTGACGGACCGGACAAGATATTGACTGTACTTGCCAACGGTATATATGAGCTGTCGTCTTTTGATCTTACGAATCACTTTGATGATAAAATGATCCTCATTGAAAAGTATGATCCCGAAAAAGTGTATACAGTTATCCATCTCGACGGTAAATCAAAGAATTATTTTGTTAAGCGCTTTGTATTTGATGATATCGTTGTTGGAAAGCAGGTAAGCGTGATCAATGAAGATGCTGGCTCTAAGCTGATCTTGATTTCGGGAGCAACCCAGCCAATTGTAAAGGTTGAACAGTTAAAAGGAAAAACTCAGGTTCAGGAAACAATAGAAATCAATCTTTCTGATGTAATTGATGTGAAAGGAATGAAGGCGCAGGGGAATCGCTTGTCGCAAAACGAGGTGAAAACGATTGAGCTGGTTGCGGAACACGACGATCCTGAAGACCTGCCGGATCCTGTCCCAGAAACATCGCTGGAAGAAATTGTAGAAGCAGAGAAGCTGGATGAGGAAGCTGAGAAGGAAGTGGCTTCATCTGATAAAGGTTCTCCAAAATCAGAACAAGCTCCAACGAAAAACATATCCTTCGAGATAACCAATCCTGATGATATAGATATGGACGATAAAGGGCAGTTAGGATTATTTTAAAAATATCAGAGGTCGCAAATTTTGCGACCTCTTTTGTTATGAATATTGCGGTTTCAGTTTTTCCTTAAACTGTTTAATGAATTTTTCAAGCTTCGGCTGAATCACGAATGCGCAATAAGACTGTTCGCTATTTAGATTGAAATAGTTTTGATGATAGTCTTCGGCTTTGTAAAACTTTGAAACCGGGCTAACCTCTGTCACAATGGGCCGGTCGAAAACCAACTGGTTGGTTAATCCATCAATCAATAAGTTCGCTTTTTCTCTTTGTTCCTGGTTGTGATAAAATATAACCGAACGGTATTGTGTGCCTACATCGTTGCCCTGGCGATTTAATGTGGTGGGGTCGTGTGTTTTGAAGAAGATGAGCAGAAGTTCTTCAAAGGAAATAACTTCCGGATCATAATCCAGTTGGATAACTTCTGCATGTCCGGTATTTCCGTTACAAACCTGCTTGTATGTCGGGTTTTCCACCTCTCCTCCCATATATCCGGATTCTACTCGCGATACTCCATTTAACCGTTGAAATATACTCTCGGTGCACCAAAAGCATCCAGAGCCAAAAGTTGCTGTTTCTAGTGCCATAACTAATAAAATAAGTCAATAAGCAAATTAAAGATTTTGTTTAAACGAAAGTCAATCCTTATGTCAAAAGACTAACTCATATGTTTAAAGGAAATGGGAAAATTATAAGAAAAGCCCTCGCTATGGGAGCGGGACTTACTAACTAACCAATTAATGATAATATAATTTTATATATAAGTATGGGATTTGTAATCTCTAAAGTTGTTATAAGGCCTTAAAAAAAGACCCTGTTACTATGGGAGCAACAGGGTAACCTAAACCTTATCACAATTTGAAAGCAATGTTACAATAACTATTTGACTAATTGAAATAATGGGTCAAATTTAACATTGTTTAACATTCCCTTTTTAACATGAATTTTTAATGGATATGAAAGAGTCAAAAAGCCTTTAAACAAAAAAGGCAGAATCTTTTAATTCTGCCTTTTTTGTTTAATCTATTGGGTTTAAAATCTTTTTCAGTTTTTAATGTTTTATGACTACTGATACTGAATATAAACCGGTTGCGGTTTTAGTTTCAATAACTCTTCAGGCGTCATCATTCTGTTAGGAGCTTTCTTTAAATCGTTTTTGTAGAAGAGTTTAAATCCAGTGAACTGTACGGGTTCCTTGTAAATGTGATTGCGGTATGTTCCTAATTTTAACTCAGGTTCACCCCAGCCATCCATGTGAACTACAAATTGAACTTCGGGATGTAATTTAATATTTTGATAGTTGGTTACCATGCCTTGGGTAAAGCGATGCAATACGAACACCTTAGGAGGCAGATTATTTTCCCTTACCAATTTTGCCAGATATTCTGTTGTATAGTTAATGTCAACAGCATCATACGTTCCGATCTTCCGGCCCGGAGGCACGCCTTTTTTCAACATTGAGAATTCTGGATCGATGCCTAAATGCACATGAGGCATTTTTAAATATTTTTCAAATCTTGGAAGTTCTTTCTGAATCGTGCTTAATCCCACCTGGATATCGAGGAACAAAATAGCATTTTCCATTTTTGCGATAGCCAGGGCCGAGTCGATCTGCTTCTCAGGCATGCGGTTTACATAAGCCCCATCTTTTCCTGGAATTCCGCTGGCAACAGTTGCAATGTAGTGAATGCCTTTCTGAACCGGGGTTTTAGGATCAGCTTTCTCCCAGTGCTTAACTTCTGCGTTTAGTCTGCGCCACATTTCTTTAGGTGCATATTCGCCTAAAGCACCCATTTTCTTAGAGTGCATATTGCCATAGTAAACCACAATACGTTTAAAAGGCAGAATGGCTCCTGCAAGTGGATAGGGCTGCTTTTTTACTGGCCATTTACCGGTTGTATCTCCATTAGCGATTTCTTTTATCTTTTTATTATAAGCCGCTGTATCAACAGGAGTGCGTGCCGAACCTGAGTCTGATACAGCTGCTACTGTATCTGTCTTTGATGAATCAGACTTTGAATGTGTGCTATTTTCCGGCTTTCCTGTATTCGAACTGCATGCGTAAGTAGCAAATGATAGGCTTAGCCCCAGGAATAATAGGTATTTGTTTACGGTCATTTCTTATGTTTTATCTAATTGCAAAATACTTTCTTGTGGTAAGGCTTGCAAGTAAAAGATTTCAACTTGCAAGCTTATTTGCTAACATCTATTTGCTGAATTTTCTCACTTTTCCGAAAACACCTAAAGGTAATTTACATCCGGCGGTAGCCTGAAGATAAAGTTCGCCAATCTGTAAATTCTCAGGATTTTTGATCGTGTTTCTGATGAGATTCTCTACTATTACAGATGAAAACCCTAAGGAGTAGGTGTTTAGGATAAGAAAGTGCTCTTTTTCGTCGAGAAGCTGAGTTACCTCTTTCATCATTTCCAAAATGTGATCTTCCAGTTTCCATTTTTCGCCGTTTGGTCCGTGCCCGTAAGCAGGAGGATCAAGAATAATCCCATTGTACTTTTTGCCACGCTTTAGTTCGCGTTTTACGAATTTTAAGGCATCTTCAACAACCCAGCGAATATCTTTTAATCCAGATAATTCCTGATTTTCATTTGCCCAGGTTACCACTTGTTTAATAGAATCAACGTGGGTAGTATCTGCGCCGGCAGCCCGTGCAATTACTGACGCTCCCCCTGTGTAAGCAAAAAGGTTCAATATTTTCGGCTGCGGTGTTTCAAATCGTTTTATAGATTCCGAAATATAATCCCAGTTTACTGCTTGTTCTGGAAATAGCCCTACGTGCTTAAAAGAAGTAAGCGCCATTCGCAGTTTTATGGAAACTTCATTGTTTTCGTAAGATATATGCCAGCGGTCGGGAGTGTTTTGGTTTTTCTTTACCCATTCGCCAGATGTTGCACTTCGCCCTTTAAAGCGGATATGGTGCTGCTTCTGCCATTCTGATTCGGGCAATTGCTTATCCCAAACAGCTTGTGGCTCGGGCCGAATTAAAATTACATTTCCAAAGCGTTCGAGTTTTTCGAAGTTGCCGCAATCAATCAATTCGTAATCTTTCCAATGTTGCGGGGTAAGAAGTTGGATCATTTATGTATTTATAAAGTCTTTACATCACTGTAATTTCTGATGTAGAAATCGTCTGTTACAAGTGTTAAATTATGAACAATAGTCTGGCTTATGATTAACCTGTCGAAGGGATTTTTATGAATCCACGGGAGATCGATGAGTTTGTTTAATGCGCTCTACAGTTTTTCCTTCGCAGCCTGCATAAAGCGGCTGGCAAACACAAAGTCGTTTAATTGTTGACTGTCTGACCGGGCGATATCTTTGTTGGAACCTTCCCATTCTTTGCGTCCGTCGAAAAGGAAAATAATGTTGTCGCCGATGCCCATAACCGAGTTCATATCGTGAGTTACCACAACGGTAGTGATTTTGTATTCTTCGGTGATTTCGTTAATCAGCTCATCGATAACGATAGAAGTTTTAGGGTCCAAACCAGAATTGGGCTCATCAACAAACAAATAACGCGGGTTCATGGAAATTGCCCGGGCAATACCCACACGTTTTTTCATCCCTCCGGAAAGCTCTGCAGGAAAAAGCTTGTTTTTTCCAGACAGATTTACACGTTCAAGGCAGAAATTTACCCGATCGAGCTTTTCCCTGTGTTTCTGATCGGTAAACATGTTGAGGGGGAACATCACATTCTCTTCAACGGTCATAGAATCGAATAGTGCCGAACTCTGAAAAAGCATCCCGATCTCTTTACGAATTTCAATGCGTTCTTCGAAGTTCATTTTTGTGAAATCGCGACCATCATACAAAACTGAACCTGCATCCGGTTCATGAAGTCCCACCATACACTTGAGTAAAGTAGTTTTTCCGGAACCAGAGCCTCCAATAATAAGATTGTTCATACCCTCCTTAAATTCGGAAGATATGCCTTTTAAAACGTAGTTATCGCCAAAGGTTTTATGGATGTTGTCAATTACTATCATAAGAGGAGTTGGGCCACTACGTAGTCGGCAAATAAAATCATAATACAACTGATCACCACAGCCCGCGTGCTCGAAATACCAACTTCAAGCGCTCCGCCCGATGTGTAAAATCCCTGGTAGGCCGAAACCGAAGTAATAATGAATGCAAATATTACGGCTTTTATCATAGAAACAGCAATGGTAAATCCGCGGAAGCCATCAGTTGCTCCTAGTATAAATTCGTTTTGTGTTACTGCACCCGAGAGTGTTCCGGCAATGTAGCCCCCCCAAACGCTTAAGCCGATAGAAATAACTACTAAAAGAGGTATGGTAAATACTGCGGCAACAATTTTAGGTAGGATGAGATATCCCGGAGAATTAATTCCCATTATTTCAAGCGCATCAATCTGTTCGGTTACACGCATGGTGCCAATTTGCGAGGCCACGCTTGATCCGACTTTGCCAGCCAATACAATTGCAGAAATAGTAGGACTAAGTTCCAGAATGGATGAATCGCGGACAATCATACCAATAATAGATTTTGGAATGAAATCGCTAACCAGCTGATAAGCAGTTTGAACGGTGGTTACCATCCCAAGAAAAACGGAGATGATAGAAATAATCCAAACTGAACCAACGCCTATAGAAACCATTTCTCGGAAAATCTCTTTTCGATAAATATTCCACTTTTCCGGACGACGAAAAGCGGCTTTTAAGAGCAAGATATATTTTCCTAAAGGATAAAAGATCATTTCTTTTTTGGGGCTAAAAATAAGTTTTTTTAATGTTACAGTTTAAATCGAATATAATATGAACGCCATAATCACCGGAGCAACCAAAGGAATGGGCAAAGCTATTGCCTTTAAATTAGCTGAAGCAGGATACAATCTAATTATTTGTGCCAGAAATGAGGCTGAAATTAAGGCTTTTAGCAAGGATGTTACAGTCAGCTTTCCCTCAATTTCAGTTAATGGTTTGGCTACAGATTGTTCAGACCCTGCGCAGGTGAAGCGGTTTTCCGACTTTGTACAACAACACTTTGATTTAGTTGATGTTTTAATTAATAATGTGGGAGTTTTTTTTCCGGCATCTGTGCTCGAAGAGGATGATAGTGTTTTTCACAACCAGCTTCAGATAAATTACCTTACCGCCTATCATTTGTGCAAAGTATTTGGCAGGCGAATGCGCGATGCTAAGAAGGGCCATATCATTAATATATGCTCTATTGCGGCAATAAACCCCGTTGTTCAAGCCGGATCTTACTCTGTAACAAAGGCTGCCTTATTGCATCTAACCAAAGTATTAAGGCTTGAACTAATGGCTCATAAAGTGAAAGTTACGGCAATTCATCCAGGATCGACCCTTACAAGTTCATGGGATGGAACAGATATTCCCGCCGAGCGCTTTATAGCAGCTAACGACGTTGCCGATGCAGTTTTGTGCTGCTTGAAGATGAGCGTTGGCGCTAATCCTGATGAGCTGATTATCACGCCTTCCGAAGGAAATATTTAACATGGAAAAGAAATTAGAAAGAGATGAATCAAACAAGATGCTGGCTGGTGTTGCTGCCGGGCTCGCAGAGTATTTGACTATAGATGTAACCTGGATACGGGTATTGTTTATATGTCTGGTCGTTTTCGGTTTTGCCGGAATCTGGATTTATATTATTCTATGGATTGCGGTTCCTGCAAAGGTGTACTCTCCGGCTTCTGGTAACAGAGATTACAGGGAAGCTGATTATAAAGTTTACGAGCCAACTTCCAAGTATGGAAATCCCGGGTCATTTGCTCAGCAGCCATCCATAAATCCCGTAAGGAGAGAAAAGGATAACAGTGTACGCTATGTAACCGGAATAATCCTGATAGCTCTAGGCTCTTACTTTCTGCTGGATCAGTTCTTTGTCTTACCAGACTGGATCTCAATAAACAAGCTGTGGCCACTGGTTTTTGTAGCTATTGGTTTGGTTATCCTGTTTAAGCCGTCGGGAAAGAAAAAAGAAGATTTTACAAAGAAGGAAAATCTTTTCGAGGATAATGAAAATACATCACAAGCAACAGGCGAGGAGCCTTTAACATAAATTAGTATGAAATCTGAAAGAATAGTTTGGGGATTAATATTCCTTTTTATAGGCGGCGTCTTGTTGCTGGACAATTTTGGAATGATTGATTTTCAGTGGGGAATTATCTGGCGTTTCTGGCCATTAGTGTTGATTATTCTGGGAGTAAATATGCTCTTCCCCAATGACGATAGTAATCGCGGAGGAATCATTTCAATAATAATAACCATTGCTGCTTTGGTTTTTATAGGATACCAGGGATCGCAGCCACCAAATGAAGATAGTGTAAAGTTTAAGTGGAATGAACGCTGGGATCATGACAATGACGATGATACTAATGAAGAAAAACTGAAAGAAAATTTCTTTTCTGAACCTATTGGCGCCGGTACAAAATATGCGGTTCTGAACATAGAGGGTGGAGCAACGAAATACAGCTTGAAAGACACCACTTCACAATTATTTCACGCGGAAGTGAAGAAGCGAGGCGGAAATTACTCGTTGTTCAAAACCTCAAACGATAGCACTGAAGAGTTAAATTTTAGCATGTCTGACAAGCACAAATTTGGACGCGAGCACGTGGGCGGTGGTAGAGCGTTTTTAAAACTAAATACCCGGCCGGTTTGGGACTTGAATATAGAAGTGGGAGCAGGAAAAGTGGATTTTGATCTAAGTGCCTTTAAAGTCAGGAACCTTAACCTCGAAGGAGGTGCTGCTTCTTTTTATTTCAAGCTGGGGCAGCCCGAAATGCTTACTACCATCAATACCGAAACGGGCGCTTCTAAACTTACCATTGCCATTCCAAAATCGGCAGCCTGCGAAATTCGTACCGAAACCGGCTTATCATCTAATGAGTTTGACGGTTTCGTGAAACGGAGCGATGGCGTATACATTACCCCGGAGCACAACTACCAGGAAGCAAAGCAAAAATTTGTTATTCATATAGAAGCTGGCCTATCTAGTGCCAAAGTAGAACGATACTAGTTTTAGTTATTTTGTTTAATGTAAGCCCTGTTAGAGAATTTCTGACGGGGCTTTTTGTTGCCAGGCTAAGTAAATAAACCCAATGCAATTGCCTATTTTTGTATAATTTAATTATGATTTCTGATACCAATTCCGCATTAAAAGGAAAATATTGTGATTCATTAACGCAGTATTCCCGCTATATAACCAGAGAAGTAAATATTGGTGATATTCCAATGGGAGGGAGCAATCCCATCCGTATTCAGAGTATGACCACTACAAATACGCTGGATACCCTTGCCACTGTAGAGCAAACAATTCGGATGGTTGAGGCCGGTTGCGAGTATGTACGCATTACGGCGCCCAGTATAAAGGAGGCGCAAAATCTGGCAGATATCAAAAAGGAATTACGGGCGAGAGGATACAACGTGCCATTAGTTGCAGATATTCATTTTACACCTAACGCTGCCGAGGTTGCTGCAAGAATTGTAGAAAAGGTTCGGATTAATCCAGGCAATTATGCGGATAAGAAACGTTTCAACGAATTGGATTATACGCCAGCCGAATATCAGGCAGAATTAGATAGGATTTATTCCAAATTCGCTCCGCTGGTAAAAGTGTGTAAAGAATACGGAACGGCGATGAGGATTGGTACCAATCATGGTTCTTTGTCTGATAGGATTATGAGCTATTACGGTGATACTCCTCGTGGAATGGTGGAATCGGCAATGGAATTTATCCGGATGTGCGAAACGTTGAATTACTACAATCTGGTAATCTCCATGAAATCCAGCAATCCGCAGGTAATGGTACAAGCCTATCGTTTACTTGTAGAAACGATGCAAAATGAAGGAATGAACTATCCGTTACATTTAGGCGTTACAGAAGCCGGCGATGGCGAAGATGGTCGTATTAAATCTGCAGTAGGAATTGGAACTTTATTGGAAGATGGGCTGGGCGATACAATTCGTGTTTCATTAACCGAAGAACCTGAAGCCGAAGCACCAGTAGCGATTGCTTTGGCTAAAAGATATTCTAAGCGTAGTTCCGGTTTAGTAGATAGGGGTCTTGTGTCAGTACAGTCTCCCCAACTACCAGCAGGCTTCTCTCCTTATGAGTATAAGAAGAGGGAATCGGCCGAATTGAACACCTTCATCGGTGGGCATCAGGTTCCGCGTGTGGTGATCGATCTATCTCAAAAGAATTTAAAAGACCCTTTTATTTTAGCTGATACTGGTTATAGCTATTCACCGGCGTTGGATAAATACAACATGGGCGATCAGTCTGTAGATTTTGTTTATCTCGCCAATGAGTTGCCTTCGTTTTCCATGCCTGGGAACTTGAAGCAGCTGTATAATTATCCTACCTGGAAAACGCTGGCCGATAAAAAGAACTGTCATCCGCTATATACACTCCAGGAGTATTTGAATGCAGAACTTAAGGATAAGTCTCTGAATTTGGTAAGAGTGCGAAATAGTGATTTGTCTGGCGATGCTTTTAATTCTATCGAGGTTGATAAAACCTTGGTTTTCGTGTTAGAGACAAATGAACTACATGGAATGGCGGATCAGCGCCAGTTCTTTTTTATCATGTCTGAAGGAGGAATAAATGTTCCGGTGATTATAAAAAGAAGTTACAGCGAAGAACTGAACGACGTTTGGGATGGAGTAACGCCGGTATCAAATCTCCAACTTTATGCTTCAACCGATTTAGGCGCATTGCTGGTAGATGGTTTTGGCGATGGTATTTGGATAGATGCGCCGGAAATTGATACGAAATCGGTAGTAAGCACAGCCTTCGGAATTTTACAGGCAACACGTTCACGGATTTCAAAAACGGAATATATCTCCTGCCCAAGCTGTGGGCGCACACTTTTTGATTTGCAGGAAACTACGCAAATGATCCGTAGTCGTACCAGTCATCTTAAAGGACTAAAGATTGGGATTATGGGATGTATCGTAAATGGCCCAGGCGAAATGGCCGATGCCGATTATGGTTATGTAGGCGCTGGTCCGGGTAAAATTACCTTGTATCGCGGTAAAGAAGTAGTAAAGAAAAATGTAAATACCGATAGCGCTCTTGACGAACTGATTGAAATCATCAGAACGGATGGTAATTGGGTAGATCCAGCTTAGGTATAAAGAAAAGCATCGGTTAAATAAAACTGATGCTTTTCTTTCTATTGAACCAAAAGGTTGCAACCTCTTATATCGCTGTTGTCAAATCTGCCTAAAACTTCAAAATCCCCATTTTCATAAATCTTACCTAAATCCTGGGTGGCAATAAATGAGCAGGAATATAGGTTCGCGAAATCAATCACATTAATTCCCCCGCTTTGACCATCGTTTACATAAGATAGAGGATCATTCGTATCTCTTATCAAAATTTTCATCCAGGATGGACACTCAAATAAGCCGTCGCCTTTTGAATAAGCCTGCGACAGCAATTCAGTCATTCCATATTCTGAATGGATTTTAGAAACTCCGAAGCCTTTTGTAAGTTGCTTATGAAGCTCTTGTCTTATCATTTCCTTTCGTTTACCTTTCATGCCTCCCGTCTCCATCACAATTAAATCAGGCATGTCTATCGTATAGTTCTCAGCAAAATCCAAAAGGGCGTATGTTACCCCAATTAACAATACCTTTTTGCTTTCACTTTTAAGTAGTTCCAGTTTCTTGAAAAGCTCTTCATGATTATATAAATAATAGCCACTGTCTGCATCTTCACTGTCCTTAATTAAACCATCCACCATGTAAATTAATGATGAGCCTTCACGTTCAAGATAAGACGGAAGTAACGCTAGAACTGTATAGTCCTTTATGTCGCCATAAAATGACCGAAAGCCTCCCCTAAAGCTATCCTCATATAATCTAATATCCTTAACGGGATGTTTGCTTTGCGACATGCCCGTAGTGCCCGAGCTTGAGAAGATGATTTCTTTTCCCTCAGCTTCTCCTGTTAAAATAAAATGATTTTTGAAAAATTCGATGGGTAAAAAAGGAATTTCTCTTATCGAAGAAACCTTATTGGGGGCAATATTCAGGCCTTTCACAAATGCCGAATAAATGCTGTTCTCCATCGCCTGATAGCGGAAAATCTGAATGGCGAGCTCTTCAAATTGAGAGGAAGTGTGAAACGAAAAAATATTATCTGGTAAAATAAATCTCACATTCTTTTTTTAGGATTGCCAAAATTAATAACAAATCATTGGTTTTTGAGGTTAAAAACATCTTATAATTGATAGTTAAATATGATTTTATTAAAAATAAATCAATATGAGTATAAATATTTCATTTTCCAGTTTCATAATTTATAAATTTATTAATATTGTTTGAAAATTGTTCTGGACTTTTTGTAGATTTAATTTATATTTAGCCCAAGGATACTACCTGAATTATATTTTTTTTCAGTATTGTGAACAAAATAGCGTCTATAGCCGTTAGTAGGGCGTCCGGATATAAGCTGACAGAATCATAGCTATAGGTTGTCAGCGCTTTATTATAAAAATGGTAGAAAAAGAAAACAAGGAGTCTCTGCCTGAATTCAGTCTTGAGCAGTTAGAGGAAGGTGTTCAGCACGTCAACAATCCAATTATCGGACTGACACCGATTGAAAAACGTTATCTGAAAGCCGTAAAGGACTATATTCAGAATGGTAATAACTTTTACTTTTCCGATGGCGAAGCAAAGGTTGAAGTCAGGGTTGTAAGTGATGAGACAATTCGAATCAGGTTGGCACCCCATGGAACTTTCCTTGAGGAATTTTCTTATGCCGTAAACAACCCCGAACAACGTGTTACTGTGTTCGCTTTCGATGAAGACGACGACAGCTACAAGGTGAAAACCAATACGGTTACCTGTAAAATCAGCAAAAAAGATTTCTTAATCTCTTTCGAGGATAACCATGGTATTGTAACTAACGAAGATCAGATTTCGATGCACTGGGAGGAGAACGTTGATTTCGGTGGCTACTATGTTTATTGTACCAAGAAGTGCTCTTCCGAAGAAAACTTCTACGGTTTAGGCGATAAACCTTCTGCTTTCAATATTAAAGGAAGACGCTTTCAAAACTGGAACACAGATACCTACTCTTTCGCCCGCGATCAGGATCCCCTATACCGTTCAATCCCTTTTTACATCTCATTAAAAGAAGGTGTAAGTCACGGTATCTTTTTCGATAATACATACAAAACTCATTTTGATTTTGCACATGAGGAACACGATAAAACAAGTTTCTGGGCAGATGGAGGTGAGTTGCAGTACTATTATATCCATGGTCCGCACATGATGGACGTGGTAAAACGCTACCATACTTTAACTGGTACACATCCAATGCCTGCCCAGTGGACTTTAGGCTATCACCAGTGCCGCTGGAGCTATTATCCTGAGAGCAAGGTGAAAAATCTGGCTAAAAACTTCAGAGAAAGAAAAATTCCATGTGATGCTCTTTATCTGGACATCGATTATATGGATGGATACCGTTGTTTTACCTGGAATAAGAAATATTTCCCCGATCCAAAGCGAATGATTAAAGAGCTTTCGGATGACGGATTCAAAACCGTGGTAATTATTGACCCCGGAATTAAGGTCGACGATAATTATTGGGTATTCCGTGAAGGAAAGGAAAATAAATACTTCTGCCGCCGTAGCGACGATTACTTCATGGAAGGACACGTTTGGCCCGGCCGTTGCCAGTTTCCCGATTATACCAACCCGGATGTAAGAGCCTGGTGGGGAGGGCTGTTTAAAGAGCTTGTTGAAGTGGGGGTTGCCGGAGTATGGAACGATATGAACGAGCCTGCAGTGTTCGGTTCAGGAACTTTCCCGAACGACGTTCGTCATCAATACGATGGGCACCGCGGATCGCACCGTAAAGCGCATAACGTTTATGGTATGCAAATGGTGCGCGCTACTTATGAAGGACTTAAAAAATTACAAAAAAATAAACGTCCGTTTACTATTACGAGAGCTGGTTACTCAGGTGTACAACGTTACTCTTCGGTTTGGACCGGCGATAACCTGGCCTCATGGGATCATTTGAAACTTGCTGCCCTGCAGTGTCAGCGTTTAGCCATCTCAGGTATTTCTTTCTGCGGAACCGACATTGGAGGTTTTACCGGCGAGCCTGATGGCGAGTTGTTTACCCGTTGGATACAGTTGGGCGTGTTTACACCGTTTATGCGTGCCCATTCTGCCGGAGATACACGAGAGCGCGAACCATGGAGCTTCGGTAAGGAATATGAAGACATTAACCGTAAGTTTATTGAGCTGCGTTATCGCTTACTCCCATATATTTATTCTACATTTTGGGAGCAGCACCGGTATGGTTTCCCAATCCTTCGTCCAATAGTGATGCTTGAGCAGGATGTTAAACTGAACCTTCACCGCGAAGAAGAGTTTACATTCGGCGATAAGATCCTCATATCTCCAGTAATGCAGCCCGGACAAAAGTCAAAAGTGGTTTATATGCCGAAAGGCAAATGGTTTGATTACTGGACTCATGATGCTTTTGATGGTGGTATAGAGCATACCGTTTCAACGCCTTTAGATAGTATGCCGATTTTTGTAAAAGCGGGATCAGTAATACCGGAATGGCCTTTAATGCAATACGTTGGCGAGATTGAGCCAGATGAAATTAAATTCCAGATCTATTACTCAGACTATGAAGTAAACTCCTTCTACTTCGAGGATCATGGTGATACATTTGCTTATGAGCAGGATATTTATACCGAGAAAAAGTTTGTGGTTAAAGGAGATGCTGCAAGCTTAAATATTAAACAGTCATCAGAAGGTTTGTACACCCCGCGTTACGAAACGTATGAATTAAAATTAATAGGCTTGCCATTTAAGCCGAGCAAAGTGTATATTGACGGCAAAGAGCAACAACAAGACCTTCGCTTTGATGAATTGAAGCGTGTGATTATTAAGGCAAACAAAAACTTTAGAAATATCGAGATCTTAAAATAAATGGTAAATAAAAAGCATGAGTAAATCGAAAAAGAAACCTACGGCCGAGCAGACGGAGCTTGAAGTATTGGCTCCAGCAAAACCAACCGAAAACCATGTAAGGCCCTTTACGAGGTTTACCGACTTCGATATACATTTATTCAGAGCGGGAAAACATTATAAGCTTTATGAAAAACTAGGTTCTCATGTAATGGAGGTTGAGGGCCAAATGGGAACTTATTTTGCAGTATGGGCTCCTAATGCTGGTTCTATATCAGTTATTGGAGACTTTAATGGTTGGAATAAGGAAGCGCATCAGCTTTTTGTTCGCTGGGATAGTTCTGGCATCTGGGAAGGCTTTATTCCGAATATTGGAAATGGCGAGGTGTATAAATACTTCATCAAATCTAATCAGGGAGAGCATTTAGAAAAATCAGACCCTTATGCTTTACGCTGGGAGCAGCCGCCAAGAACAGCTTCAATTGTTTGGGATACCTGGTACGAATGGAAAGATTCGGAATGGATGCATCACAGATATGAGCACAACAGCCTGAATAAGCCTTATTCAGTTTATGAAGTGCATTTTGGCTCGTGGATGCGGAGTCCAGAAGATCCGGAAAAATATCTTGGCTATCGTTTAATGGCCGAAACACTTGTTCCTTACGTTAAGGAAATGGGCTTTACGCATGTAGAGTTTATGCCTTTAATGGAGCATCCATTTTATCCTTCATGGGGATATCAGATAACCGGTTATTTTGCAGCATCGTCCAATTACGGAACTCCGCAAGATCTAATGTATCTGATTGAGCAATTCCACGCAAACGGGATCGGCGTAATTATGGATTGGGTTCCATCTCACTTTCCGGGAGATATTCACGGATTGTTCAGATTTGACGGTACTCACCTTTATGAACATGCCGATGCAAAAGAGGGTTATCATCCCGACTGGAAATCATACATCTTTAACTACGGAAGGAATGAGGTTCGTGCTTTCCTGATCAGTAACGCTATTTTCTGGTTAGAGCGTTTCCATATCGACGGATTAAGGGTTGATGCAGTGGCTTCAATGCTTTATCGCGACTACTCGAGAAGAGAAGGAGAATGGATTCCGAATCAATATGGCGGCAGAGAGAACCTGGAAGCAATCAGTTTCTTAAAGGAATTTAATATTGCGGTTTACAGCAATTTCCCTGATGTGCAAACTATAGCCGAAGAATCTACAGCTTTTCCAGGTGTAAGTCGGCCGGTATTTAGCGGAGGCTTGGGTTTTGGTATGAAATGGATGATGGGATGGATGAATGATACCTTGAAGTATTTTCAGGAAGACCCGGTTCATCGTAAATATCATCACGGGCAGATCACCTTTAGTACGGTTTACGCATTTACAGAGAATTTTATGCTGCCGCTTTCCCACGATGAAGTGGTGCATGGCAAACAATCTCTGATCTATAAGATGCCAGGTGATGAATGGCAACGTTTTGCAAACCTAAGAACGCTTTATACTTATATGTTCACTCACCCTGGGGCCAAGTTGCTCTTTATGGGGGGCGAATTTGGCCAAACTCCCGAATGGAATGTAAACAATTCTTTAGATTGGCATCTGCTTGAATTTGCGCCTCATAAGGGTATTCAGGAACTGGTTAAAGGTTTGAATAAGCTTTACAGAACAGAAACGGGCCTTTATGAGAAGAACTTTGAATGGGAAGGCTTTAAGTGGATTGAGGTAGGCGATGCTGAACATTCGGTTCTTGCTTATTGCCGAAGAGGAAATACTGAAGACAGTAAGCTTGTTATTGTTCTTAACTTAACTCCGTTGCCGCGTAAGGATTATCGTGTTGGGCTACCTCATCATGGTGATTGGGAAGTCATCTTTAACTCAGATGATCCTAAATACTACGGTAGTGGCTTTGAAATAAAACAAGAGATTTCAACGGAACAAATACACTGGCATGGACGCTCTCAATCAGCCTTGTTAGATCTTCCGCCATTATCCGGACTTGTGCTTAAGCGATTCAATCGTACAGCTAAGTTCTGGTAAGAATGGAATAAAATAATGAAAGCCCCGAAAGGGGCTTTTTTGCTTTAGAATATTTTAGATTAATTGAGAGTATTTATACCTAAGCTTTTCGCAAGTTCATTTAAGTCGTTTACAACTGGCGTAACCAAAGGTATTCCATTTATCTTCCTGTCTCTTTCTGCTTCTACTTCCGGTTCCCCAGGAATAACTACAGGCTCTGCGGGATCTATCGGTTGGGCAGATTTAAAGCGTTTAATCCAATTATCCATGTCCTTCTTGAAATCCTCAACCGGACGGAATCCATCTACCCGCATTGCACCAAGAAAATGCCCGATACCCACACCCGGAGAATTTGGTAAGGGGTCTAAAAAGGCTACAAATGGAGGCACCCAAGGGCCGTAATTCGCACCAGAAAGAACTGCTGAAAGTATATCAACAGTAGCACTTAGCCCGAACCCTTTATGGCTTCCATGCTCCCTGTCGCTTCCTAAGGTTAATAGCGAACCGCCTGTTTTTAAGGCATGAGCATCGGTTGTACTTTCTCCAGTTTTGGTTTGTACCCAGCCTTCAGGGATAGCTTTTCCGGCTCTTTGTGCAATTTCCAACTTTCCATTTGCAGCAGCAGCCGTTGCCATATCTACAACAACTGGCTCATATTCTCCAGCCGGGAA
>Ga0307408_100000715_pt1 | contig 26954 bp, 26 predicted proteins | sample 322Cmetagenome_FD_202116 | JGI IMG/M metagenome (GOLD analysis project Ga0307408, IMG submission 202116) | Maize rhizosphere microbial communities from greenhouse at UC Davis, California, United States - 322HYB-C-3 | ecosystem: Host-associated > Plants > Roots > Rhizosphere > Soil | place...
GCTGGTCGCAGGGTACGAGGAACTGGAAACTGGAAGGTCAGGTCTGGTTGAATCCGGAACGGATTCGGCCAGAAGATTTAAAGCAAGCTGCATGAGCTGACGCGACAACTACGTTGACAAACGCCGAAGGCCCCACGATCTTCCCAGAATTCCCGCATGATTGATTGTTGTTTAGATTTCATAAAACTATTGCGCCCAACGTCCAAAGTAACTGGCTGCCGGAACGCGCAGCGTGGAGGCAGTCCAGTGGACTGCCGGGTTAGCCGAAGTTACCAAAACCGCCACCACGGCTTGGAAATTTGACGAGGATGGAGCCCTGCTTCCGAAATCAGTTGGCCGTCAGCACCATAGACTTCACCTTCATCTCCCTGGACTTTTGCAGATAGCCGTCGGGCGATGTCAGCCATCTTTCGAAGGATTTCCACATCAGGGTTCTTTGCTGCGATGTTGCCCTGGCCGTACCACATCCAGGCCATATTCCCATCCTGCAAATGTCCGGAATACGCAATCCAAACCGACATACTTGGGTCGTCAACTCGCAAAACTGAGCCGCCGCCCACAATAGCCTCGGCATATCCGTCGTTGCGCATTTCAGGGTCGGCGCCCACAAGATCAAGCCATTCGACTAATGAAATCTCTGGTCCCTCATCAAACCAGTTTTCTTTTCGGGTAATGTGTACTTCGTATCCCATGGTTCCGTGTGTGGCTAACGTGAAGTAGACGCCCCATCCGTCGCCTCCTCTCCCGACAAAGTCAGGAGATCCCGCCCGGAAGACCAACATCTTCTTTTGATTATCAAATAGTTACCCCACTTTATCACGCCCGAATCCCAAACCCAAACCCACCTCGGCCCACAAGCTCCCAGGCAACAAAAAAGCGCCTCAAGGGCGCTTTTCTCAGTGAAATCAGAGGAGGAACTTACTGCCGAATCCCAGGCACCTGCTCCATCCAAGGCTCCGTCACGTCGCGAATCGCGCGGTCGTTGGCGAGAATCTGTTTCAGCAGGGCGATCTTGCGGGCGCGGGCGTCGCCTTGTTGCGCTGGCACGGTGGCGCCGGCCGTCACGGTGGCGACCGTTGCGGCGGTCTGGTTTTCCAGGCGACCCAGGCTTTCCCAGTCGCTGGCGCGCGCAGCCATCACCATTTTGCCAGTCAAACCGGCAACATTTTCATACATGGAGAGGACTTCGTTCGAGGTCATGGCGTATCCCGGAAAGTGGAAATAGATTACTGCTTGTCTGGATTAACGTCATGCCTGCGGGGAACTTTAGGGTTTTTTTGAAAAAAACTAAAAATATTTTGAAAAAAGTTTTTGGCTAATCAAAACGACAATATTTCAGACGTAAAAAAGCGCGGCACAGGCCGCGCTTCGGTTGAGTCAACGTTGTTTATTTAACCAGTTCTTCCAGGCCCGCGCTCAGCTCGCTTGGCGGTGGCATGTCGTCCAGCAGCGCGTTGGGCGCCAGGCCCAGCTCGGCGGCCAGGTCGGTCGGATAGCAGGCTTCGATTTCTTCCTGCGACAAGCCGTTTTCTTCCACGCGGGCGCGCCACGAGGCCAGGTGGATCACGCCGGACAGGTGGGTGGCGTTTTCATCGTTCAGCGGGTCCGGGAAGGTCGCGATGGTTTCCGCAAACACGTCCGGGAATTTCCAGCGGCGCGCCAGTTCGGCGCCGACGTCGGCATAGGTGAAACCGAACGATTGCTGTTCGGTGTCCAGGCGGCGCGAATCGAGTGGGCCGGCCACTTTGTCGAGCTGCATGGCCTGTTCCGGCATGGCGGCGTGCACCACCAACTGGCCGATGCCGTGCATCATGCCGATGGTGAAGGCGAGGTCGGTGTTTTCCTTGGTTTTCTTGGCAATCCACTTGGCGGCGCACGCCGTGTACAAGCTGTAGCGCCAGAACTGTTTCAAGTCGAGGCCGGGAACGGTTTTGAAGCCGCTGACCAGGCCGGAACTGATGACCAGCGTACGCACCGTCACGAAGCCCAGCATCAGCACCGCGTCTTCCACCGTGCCGATCGAGCGCGACACGTGGTAATACGCGGAGTTGGCCAGCCGCAGCAGCTTGGCGCTCAACACCGGATCGGCCGACAGTTTTTTAGCAACTTCTTCCGTGGAGACGCTGGCCTTGTCAAAACTGGCAATCAATTCCTCGACGACTTTCGGTGCAGTGGGCAACGCGGTGGGATTCTGGAAAAGTGCTTCAAGTTTCATATACAAGGTCTCCTGTTGGAATGCGTTGCTGTAGATGAACTATATAGTGAATTTTTCCTCTGTTGGGGCTTTTTGTTGCAGTACTGCACCGTAGGCGGCGATTCCTGCAGCCTGTCCCGGAATTTTGCAGTTTGTCGCATTGTGCAGGCATCAAAATGGCGGACGCAATACAGTGCAGCCTGGCGTATCACGCCCTGAAATTACAAAAAAACACGATAAGAGGAACCCTTCCCATGCACTCACCCGTCAAGACCACCATCAGCCTCGCGCTGTGCGGCGCCCTCCAGTTTGTTGCCGCTTATGCCACCGCCGCGGATACCGTCGCCCCACCTGCCGCGCCGGTCGCCGCCGCAGCCGCGGTGCTGCCCGGCGATGACTTCTTTGGCTATGCCAACGCGGAATGGCTGAACAGTACGAAAATCCCGGACGACCGCAGTTCGTGGGGCGGCATGTCGCAACTGGGCGAGGAAACCAACCAGCGCATCATCAAGCTGGTGGAAGCGGCGGCGGGTTCGCCGGATGCCGAAGCAAAGAAAGTCGGCGACTATTACCGCGCCTTCATGAACGACACCGCGATCGAAGCGCGCGGCCTGTCGCCGCTGACACCGGCGCTCGACAAGATCCGCGCGATCCGCGACAAGAAGGAATTGACCCGCGCGCTGGGAGAATCGATCCGCGCCGACGTCGATCCGTTGAACGCCACCAACTTCCAGACCGAAAACCTGTTCGGCCTGTGGGTGTCGCAAGGGTTGAACGATCCCAGCCGCAATGTGCCGTATTTGCTGCAGGGCGGCCTCGGCATGCCGGACCGCGCTTATTACCTGGACGACAGCGAGCGCATGCACCGCCTGCGCACGGCCTACCAGGCGCACATTGCCGCCATGCTGAAACTGGCCGGTTTCAGCGACCCGGAAACCCGCGCCGCGCGCGTGTTCGACCTGGAGCGCAAGCTGGCGCTGTCGCACGCGACGCGCGAAGATTCGGCCGACATGGCCAAGTCCAACCACACCTGGTCGCTGCACGATTTCGCCAAGAAGGCGCCCGGCATGGACTGGCACCTGTTCTTCGCCAGCGCCGGCCTGAAAGGGCAACGGCAGTTCATGCTGTGGCACCCGAGCGCCATCACGGGCGCCGCCAAGCAGTTGCAGGATGGTTCGCTCGATGCCTGGAAGGATTTCCTGGCCTTCCACACCATCAACCACCGCGCCAACAACCTGCCGCAAGCCTTTGTCGAACAGTACTTTGATTTCTATGGCCGCACCCTGTCCGGCACGCCGCAACTGGCGGCGCGCTGGAAGCGTGGCCTGGCGGCGGTCAATGGCGCCATGCCGGACGCGGTCGGCAAGCTGTATGTCGGCAAGTACTTCCCGCCGGAAGCCAAGGCCAAGCTGGAAGGCATGGTGGCCAATATCGTCAAGGCCTTCCACCAGCGTATCGACAAGCTGGCGTGGATGGACCCGGCCACGCGCAAGGAAGCCCACGCCAAGCTCGACGTGCTGTACGTCGGTGTCGGCTATCCTGAGAAATGGACCTCGTATGCGCAACTGGAGGTCAAAGCCGATGACGCGTATGGCAATGCCGAGCGGGCGGAAAAGCTGTACACCGCCCAGCAACTGGCCAAGCTGCGCCAGCCGGTGGACCGCAAGCAATGGTGCATGCCGCCGCAGCTGGTCAATGCCGTCAACCTGCCGATGCAAAATGCCCTGAACTTCCCGGCCGCGATCCTGCAGCCGCCGTTCTTTGACTTGAATGGCACGGACGCCGTCAACTATGGCGCGATCGGCGCCGTGATCGGCCATGAAATCAGCCACAGTTTCGATGACATGGGGTCGCAATTCGATTCGAGCGGCCGCCTGCGCGACTGGTGGACCAAGGATGACGCGGCCCACTTCAAGACCGCCACACAGGCGCTGGTGGCGCAGTATTCGGCCTATAAAGCCTTCCCGGACCTGGCGCTGAACGGCCAGCTGACCCTGAGCGAAAACCTGTCCGACCTGGCCGGCCTGGCGGCCGCCTATGACGCCTTCAAGGCCGCCAACCCGACCGTGGCGGACCGCGAATTCTTCCTCGGCTATGCGCGCAGCTGGCGCAACCTGGTGCGTGACGCCTCGCTGCGGCGCCAGGTCCTGACCGATGGCCATGCTCCGGCCAAATGGCGCACGTATACTGTGCGCAACCTCGACGCGTGGTATAAGGCGTTTGACGTGCAGCAGGGCCAGCAACTGTACCTGGCGCCGCAAGACCGCGTGCGGGTCTGGTGATGGACAACGGGCAGATCAGGCAAGCCACCGAAGCCACACTGGCGCATTACGACCGCAGCGCGCAGCAATTTTTTGACGGCACGCGCGACCATGATGTGAGCCAGAATATCGCGGCGCTGCTCGATGCCATCGACGGTGCGCCAAGCTCGGCGCCCCCGCCGTTTCACATCCTCGACCTGGGATGTGGGCCGGGGCGCGACTTGAAGCGCTTTACGGAACTGGGCCATATCGCCACCGGCCTCGATGGTTCGGCGGAATTCGTGCGCATGGCGCGGGAATACAGCGGCTGTGAAGTGTGGCTGCAGGATTTTATCGACCTGCACCTGCCGGACAGTCATTTCGACGGCATCTTTGCCAATGCGTCGCTGTTCCACGTGCCCAGCGCCGTGCTGCCGGATGTGTTGCTGCGATTGCAGGCGGCGCTGAAACCCGGCGGCGTCCTGTTCAGCTCCAATCCCCGTGGCAACAACCAGGAGGGGTGGAACGGTGCGCGCTATGGCACTTACCACGATTACGAGTCGTGGGCCCGCTTCGTGACGGCGGCCGGGTTCGTGCCGCTGCACCATTACTACCGTCCGGACGGATTGCCGCGCGACCAGCAGCCATGGCTGGCCAGCGTTTGGCGCAAGTGTTAGTCAACGTACGGAAGCGGACATACCTGCTGGCTATCCTTTTCCTGGGCACACCGTGTGGCGTGTGCATACTATCAGGAGATCAGCATGAACAAGGACCAAATCAAAGGGAAAGCCAAGGAAGTTGCCGGCAAGGTGCAGCAAAAAACCGGTGAACTGGTGGGCAGTTCCGAACAGCAAGCCAAAGGCCTGTCGAAACAGTCCGAAGGCAAGCTGCAGAAGGGCGTCGGCGACGCCAAGGAAGCCGTGAAGGATGCGATTGACCGCGGCAACCGCTGACCGGTCGTCACCTGACAACAAAAACCCGGCCATGGCCGGGTTTTTGTTTAGTGACTCTCTGGCTTCAGGTGCTTCTTGAAGAACGCTTCGATATTGCCATACACATGGCGCTGCGGCAGCTTGCCGGAAATGCCGTGCTTGGCGCCGGGGTAGGTCATCAGTTCAAACTGCGTGCCCCGGTTCACCAGCGCATCGATCATGCGCGTGGTGTTGGTGAACAGCACGTTGTCGTCGGCCATGCCGTGCACCAGCAGCAACGGCGATTTCAAGCCATCGACATGGGCAAATACGCTGCTTTGCGCATAGCCCTGCGGATTGTCTTTCGGCGAACTCATGAACTGTTCCGTGTAGTGCGTGTCGTACAGTTTCCAGTCCGTCACCGGCGCCACCGAGACGCCCATGGCGATCTTGTCCGACGCTTGCGACAGCAGGCGCAAGGTCATGAAGCCGCCATAGCTCCAGCCAAACACGCCGATGCGTTTGGCGTCGACAAAGCTTTGCTTGCCGAGGAAAGCCACGCCCGTCAATTGATCCTGCACTTCGACTTCGCCCAGGCGCTTGTGGTTGGCGTCGGTGAAGGCGCGCTCGCGGCGGCTGGAACCCCGGTTATCGAGGCGGAACACGACAAAGCCTTGCTGCGCCATGTACTGGTCGAAGTAATTGCCCCATTTGCGCGACACGTGCTGCGCGTGCGGGCCGCCATAGGTGGACAGGTAGACCGGATAGCGCTTCGCCGCGTCAAACTTGTACGGCTTGATCATCGAGTAATACAGGGTCTGGCCATCCTGCGCCTTCAAGGTGCCATATTCCGTGCGCAGGTGGTCGGCCTTGTACGGGGCGTAGGGATGCTTGCCATCGACCTTGTTTTCTTCCAGCCAGGTCACCATCGCGCCGTCGGCACGGCGGATCGACACTTGCGGCGGGGTGTCCGGGTCGGAGAAGGTATCGACAAACACTTCGCCATTGCGGGCAAACGCGGCATCGTGCCAGCCGTCGGCGTGGGTGATGCGCTTTGGATTGGCGGCCGTGCCGCCATCGATGTGCAACGCGTAGATTTGCTTGTCCGTCACCGCATCGCGGTTCGACGCGACATAGACCTTGCCGGCCTTTTCATCGACCGCCAGCACATTGTCGATGCCCCATTCGCCCTTCGAGATCGGGTGCAGCAGCTTGCCGTCGAGGTTGTACAGGTACAGGTGGTTGCGGCCCGAGCGCTCCGAGCTCCAGATGAAGGCGTCGCGGTTTTTCAGGAAGCGCAAGTCGTCGTGGATCGTGGTCCAGGTGTCGGCCGTTTCCGTGATCACGACTTTCTGCTTCAGGGTGGCGGCGTCGACCGAGACCAGTTCCAGCGTTTTCTGATCGCGGCTCTGGCGTTGATAGAACAGCGCGCGGCTGTTGGCGCTCCAGTCGGCGCGCACCAGGTAGATGTCGGGATTGGCGCCCAGGTCGACGTCGCGGATCTCGCCGCTGGCCGGCGACACGATCTTCAGTTGCACCGTCACGTTGGCATCGCCGGCGGCCGGGTAGCGCTGCTCGATGACGTCGGTGCGGTCCGCGTAAATTTCAAAGCGGCGCACCACCGGCACCGGCGCTTCATCGTAGCGCTTATAGGCAATCGCGCTGTCGTCCGGCGCCCAGTAGTAACCGGTGCGCTGGCCCATTTCTTCCTGCGCGATGAATTCCGCTTCGCCATTGTGGATCGTGCCCTGGCCATCGGTGGTCAGCTGGCGTTCCTTGCCGGTGGACAGGTCAATGACGAACAGGTTCTGGGCGCGCACGAACGAGACGTAGCGGCCTTGCGGCGAAATCTTCGGGTCCAGCACCTGGCCGGACGCCACCAGGCGCGCGCTGTCCGGCTTCGCCGCGTCGATCAGGTACAGGTTGCCCGCGATCGGCACCAGCAACTGCTTGCCGTCCGGCGACCAGCTGTAGTTCAAGATGCCTTTCAGGCTGGCCGTGCGTTCGCGCTCGCGGCGCGCTTTTTCCGCGTCGGACAGGTTTTCTTCCGGCACCAGGGTCTTCGAATCCACCAGGCGGTGCTTGGTCTTGTCCTTCAGGTTGTATTCCCACAGATCCATCTGGAACTGGTTGTCGTCGCGGCCCTTGAGGAACGTCACGCGGGCGCCGTCGGGCGATACTTTGAGGTTGCGGAAGGCTTCACCGGCCAGCGCCGGGTCGGCATGGATACGGTCCAGGGTCAGGCGTTCGGCGGAAGCGGGCGTGGCGGCCAGGGTGGCCAATGCGGCCAAGGAGGAAAGAATCGTTCGCATGGGAAGTCGCTCGTGTGGATGACGGGAATTGCGGCAAGACAATACCAGAGTGGCAGGAAGCAAGGGTATGGAATAGCGGGTGAAAAACCATCAATCGTTCGGCCCGCATGCATGGCGGCTTTCGCCTTTGGCGAAAACCGCCCTACGAGGTTGCCGCCAACGGGACCTCGGAGCGCGTATTGGTATGCCCGCGCACCCGCTGGTTGGCCAGCACATACAACGACCAGCTCAGCAGCACAGCGGCAATCGTCAGCCCCAGCACCAGCCCGATCCAGAACCCGGCGGCGGCCATCGGCGCGGCCGGGGCCCACGGCGCCCACGCCGGCGCCAGGCCGAGTATGCAGCCCAGCGGCAGGGCAAAGATCCAGAACGCGAACAGCTGGATCAGCATCGGCTGGCGCGTGACTTTATAGCCGCGGATCGCGCACGATGCCGCCACCTGCGTGGCGTCGGACAGCTGGAACAGGGCGCCAAACAGCAGCAGCTGCGCGCACAGCGCCTGCACCGCCAGGTCCGAGGTGTAGGCGGCGGCAATCTGCTGATTGAACAGGGCAATGCCGATCGCCGACAGCACGGCAAACGACAGCGACATGCCGACGCCCACCCAGGCGGCAAAGCGCGCCTGTGCCGGATTGGCTTCGCCCATGGCCTGGCCGACCCGCGTGATAACGCCGATGCCGAACGACAGCGGCGCCATGAATACCAGCGAGGCGAAATTCAACGCGATCTGGTGCGCCGACACTTCCACCACGCCAAAGCGCGCCACCAGCAGGCTGACCGCGCCAAACGCGCTGACCTCGGCGAAGTAGGTGATGCCGGTGGGCAGGCCGAGTTTGAGCATGGCGCGGATTTCCGGCCAGTGCGGCCACTCCCAGTGCGTGAACGGGTAGGTTTGGCGGTAAGCGGGCGCCAGCTTGACCCACACCAACATGGCGCCCAGCATCAGCCACATGCAGGCCGCGGTCGCCACCGCGCAGCCGATGCCGCCCAGTTTCGGCATGCCGAAATGGCCAAAGATCAGCACCCAGTTGACCGCCACGTTGAACGCCAGGCCCAGCAGGGCGATCACCATCACCGGCTTGGTTTCATTGATGCTGGTGCTGTAGCCGTACAACGCGCGGTAGGCGGCATAGGCCGGCATGCCGATGCTGATGATGTGGACGAACAGGGTGGCGCGGTCATTGACGTCCTGCGCCATTTGCAAGTGGTCGAACAGCACGGTGGCGGCATTGCAGGCCAGCGCGCCGAGCAGGCCGACCGCCAGGGCTTTCCACAGCGCCTGCCGCACCGAATGGGCAATCGCGCCCAGTTCCCCCGCGCCGACCTGGTGCGCCACCACGGAATTAATCGCCATCATGGTGCCGGTCACGGTGACCAGGATGATCGACCAGACCGACGTGCCCAGCGCCACCGCCGCCAGTTCCGTGGCGCTGGCGTGGCCGGTCATCGCCACGTCGGCCACCCCCATGCCGACCGTGGCCAACTGGCCCACCAGGACCGGCCACGCGAGGGTCCAAAGGGCGGCCGCTTCGCGGCGAATATTCGGTAGCGTAAAGGTGGTGGGCATGGACATTCTACTAGGGGAAACGGACATTCTATCGTAGGAATTTGTTACAACGTCGTGTAGGCTGGCGGTTGAGTCAAAACGTTGACCAAGAATACAGCCGCGCACTTGAGCCATGCGCCGACATGGCAGCCGCGGCGGGAACAATTAGGAGCTACAAAAATGAAACGTACAACGATGCTGGCCCTGGCTGCCGCACTGATGGGGCAGGTCGCCGCCGCCAGTGCCGGTGAAATCACCCTGTTCGCGCGCGACAACTTCCGCGGCGAAGAAGTCACTGTGCGTGACGGCACGCGCAACTTGCGCGACGCCGGTTTCAACGACCGTGCCTCGAGCATGATCGTGCATTCCGGTGTGTGGGAAGTCTGCGCCGACAAGGACTTCGGCGGTTATTGCGCCGTGTTCGAGCGGGGCGAATACCCGAGCCTGCGCAACTTTAACAACAGCATCTCGTCGGCACGCCAGGTCGAGCGCGGCCACCGCGGTTTCCGCGACCGCGACCATGACGGCCGCGACGACCGCCAGGAACGCCGTGAATGGCGCGAAGAACAGCGCGACCGCCGTGGCGGCTTCGACCGTCCGGACCCGATCGAACTGTTTGAGCATGCGCGCTTTGAAGGCCGCCGTGTTTCATTCCAGGGTGAAGCGGGCAGCATGCGCGGCGCGGATTTCAACGACCGCGCCAGTTCGATGGTGATTTACGAAGGCCAGTGGCAGCTGTGCGAACACGACAACTTTGGCGGCCGCTGCCAGGTGTATGGTCCTGGCCGTTATGACAACCTGGGCAACATGAATGACCAGGTGTCGTCGCTGCGCCGCATCCGCTAGTGGGTCACTTGGCAACTGGAGTCACGGTCTGTTGCCAAGCGACCCACCAGGTCTTCATTCACTGCGCCAGCGAGAAGAACCGCAGCGCGCTGCCCAAGGTGCGCTTGCCCTTGCCGGAGGGCGCCGCGTCGTCCGGCAACGCGGCCTGCGCCAGCGCTGCCACCGCTTGCTGGTGCGCCGCTTGCGTCAAGCTGGCATGCAGGCCCGCGCGCCTGGCGTGGGGACGGAGCACCACGTTTTCGGCGGGTTGCTGGCCCGGCGCCACATGGCGGCTCCAGACATTGCCGCTGCTGATGTCAAAAATAATATTGCGGTGGCCGACGCCATACAGGCTTTCCGATACCACGCGGATGCCATGCGCCTGCAGCAGCCGCCGCGCTTCTTCGCCATTCTGGCGGCCGATACCCTGTGACGGGCCGGGGAACATTTGCCCGCCGCCGAACAGTTTGGCCTGGCATTCCTTCGGGTCCACCCCCATGGCCCGCAATTCCGACAACATCAATTCCAGCGATTCCGCGCCGTAGCGGCTGTTCAGGCCGGCCGATTTGTCCTGGTTGCGCGAGGACAGCAGGAAGTGCGACATGGTGCCGATCTTGCGTTCCGGGTGCCACAGGATGATCGACACGCATGACCCGAGCAGCGTGCGGATCCGATGCCCCGCGCCGCCGACGAAGTATTCGCCGGGGAGCAGGAAGATGTCGGTGGAGTGGGATGAGTGTGCCATGAGTCCACTGTAGACAAAGCGCACCGCCGCGTAACTTGTACTTTGGTGCAGTGGGGCAACAGATTATTGGCATTGCGACACGGAACTTTGTCACATCTACCACAGTACAGGCGGCCGGCGCCAAGGCGTGGGGGGCAAGCTTGCCTGAAAAGGCGCTGGCCAGTATGAGGGGACGCTGCTGGTGCGGCGTTCCTTCCGACAACGGGTACAATTCATGAAAATGAATTTGTATATGACGTTGCCGCAGGTCGGGTTGTTTGACGTGATCTTCCTGCGCAACGTACTGACCGGAAACCCGCATGAGCATACAGGTATTGGTGGTGGATGATTCGGCCGTGGTGCGGCAAGTGCTGACCAGCCTGCTCAATGCCGCCCCGGGCATCCAGGTCACCCATGCCGTGGCCGACCCCTTGCTGGCCATGGAGCGGATGCGCATGCACTGGCCGGACGTGGTCTTGCTCGACATTGAAATGCCGCGCATGGACGGCATCACCTTCCTGCGCAAAATCATGAGCGAAAAACCGCTGCCGGTGGTGATTTGTTCGTCGCTGACGGCCGACAGCACGCAATTGTCGGTCGAAGCGTTGTCGGCCGGCGCGGTGGCGGTGGTTAACCGCCCGCGCGGCAACCTGCGCGAATACCTGACGATCCATGCCGATGAATTGATTGCCGCCATCCACATGGCGGCCGGGGTCACGGCACAGGTGCACAGCGACGACACACTGTTGCGCCGCAAACCCGTGCCACCACCGCCGCCCCCCGCCAAGCTCAGCGCCGACGCCATCCTGCCGCCCAGCGATGGCGCCGCCGTGCCGCCATCGGAGCCGCTGGTGGCGATCGGGACGTCGACCGGCGGTACCCAGGCGCTGGAACGGGTGCTCGGCGCCTTGCCGCCGGATGCGCCGGGCATCGTGGTGGTGCAGCACATGCCGGAGAAATTCACGGGCGCGTTTGCCGCGCGCCTGGACAGTATTTGCGCGATTGCCGTCAAGGAAGCGGAAACCAATGACCGGGTCCGGGCCGGGGTGGCGCTGATCGCACCGGGCGGCAAGCACATGCTGGTGCGCCGCAGCGGCGCGACCTATTACGTGGATGTCATTGACGGGCCGCTGGTGAACCGGCACCGGCCCTCGGTCGATGTGCTGTTTCGTTCCGTCGCCAAGAGCGCGGGGGCCAATGCGCTGGGCATCATCATGACCGGCATGGGCGACGATGGCGCGCTGGGCTTGCTGGAAATGCGCAAGGCGGGCGCCCGCACGGTCGCGCAGGACGAGAAAAGCTGCGTGGTGTACGGCATGCCGAAGGAAGCCGTCAAACTGGGGGCGGTGGAAAAGACCGTCCCGCTCGATGCGATCGAGCGGGAAATTGTCGCGCAGTGCGCGCGGCTGGCGTAGAGGTTGTAGGGCGCCAGCCGTCAACTTTCCGCCGTCAGCGGATTTCCTTGTCGGTCCGCGTCTTGCCGCCTTCCGCGCGCCGCAAGTCATCCTTCTGCACAGCGGAGGTATAGCGCTGGTGCGTGCTGTCGCCGCGCGCGCCGGTGCCACGGTCGCGGTGGGTGGTGCTGGACGAGGCTTCCCGTGCGCTCTGCTGGTTCAATGCCGTCCCTTGCTGCATGCCCTGGGTAAATTGCGATTGCATGTTTTTCTGGGTACGCGCGGATTTCTTTTGCCGTTGCTTAGCCATCATCGTCTCCTGTTGAAAACAGTGAAGTCATCGTAGGCCCGCCGCGCCGGGCACGCCATAGGACAGCCCGCTTGCGCCGTGTAGGAACAGGCGCTATCGATTTTTCCCGCGATTAATACGCGTCGTGCGGCAGGCTGTGGTCGAGTTCCACGAACTGTTGCATCAGCCAGCGTCCGGCCGGCCCGGGTTCTTCATCGTTGCGGTTGATGACATAGAGCGGGTACTGCAACGCCTTGCCGTCGGCCACGTCCAGCAGCACCAGCCTGCCGTGGGCCAGATCGTCGCTGATCATGGCTTGCGGCATGCTGCCCCAGCCCAGGCCACCCCGCAGCAGCGCATGTTTCGAGCCCAGGTCCGCCAGGCGCCAGGTGCGCAAACCCAGCACCCCATAGTCGCGGCCGGCGGTCAGCTGGCTGCGATCCGTCAAGACCAGCTGCATGTGGTCGCGCAGCGCCGAGGCGGGGATGGTACCCGGCCAGGCCGCCAGCGGGTGGCCAGGGGCGCACACCGGCATCAGCGTGACTTCGCCGGCCGCGCGGCGTTCGATCGCATCGGGCGGGTTGACCACGCCGCCGCAAATGCCGATGTGGCACACCCGGTCCAGCACCAGCTGGGTGACGGCGCCCAGCGCTTCGGTACGCAGGCGCATGGCCACGGCCGGGAATTGCTGCTGGAAGGCGTTCAAGATGCGCACCAGCAGGCAGGTCGGAAACATCACGTCCACCACCAGCGACACTTCCGCTTCCAGCCCGGCCGACAGCGCCTTGGCGCGCGACCGCATGCCGTCGACCTTCATGGCGATCGCGCGCGCATCGGCCAGCAGCGCCTTGCCCGCCTCGGTCAACTCCGGCTTGCGCTTGCCGCGGTCCAGCAGCGCGATATTGAGCTGCTCCTCAAGGTTGGCGATGGTGTAGCTGATCACCGATTGCGTGCGGTGCAGCGCCCGGGCCGCCGCAGCGAAGCCGCCATGGTCGATCACCGCGATGAAGACACGTAGTTGTTCCAGGGAGGGCAGGCCGGGGTCTCGCATATCAATAAAATCGATTGTTTCGATAGAAATTAACTGTATTCCATCGATATTAAACCCGAACTATGATGCGCAGCAAGCCAAGCAACTTAGCTGGCAACTTCACCAGCAACTCACCAACCCAAGGAGGCAGCATCATGGCAAACGTTCTCTACATCAACAGCAGCGTGCGTAGTTCCGGTTCGCTGTCGCGTCAACTGTCGGCGGAATTCATCGCCAAATGGCAAGCCGCGAATCCGGCCGACACCATCGTCGAGCGCGACCTGGCAAGCAAGCCGGTGCCGCACCTGACCGAGCAAATGATGGGCGCGTTCTTCACGCCGGCCGAGCAGCGCAACGCGGAACAGGCGTTCGTCGTGAAAACCTCCGACACGCTGGTGGCGGAATTGCAGGCGGCGGACGTGGTGGTGATCGGCGCGCCGATGTACAACTTCTCCGTCAGCTCGGGCCTGAAAGCGTGGATCGACCATGTGGCGCGCGCCGGCGTGACCTTTAAATATGGTGAAAACGGCCCGGTTGGCCTGCTGACCGGCAAGAAAGTCATCGTGTTCACGGCCAGCGGCGGTGTTTACAGTGCCGGTCCAGGCGCCGCCTTCGACCATTTGGCCAGCTACCTGCGCGCCGTGCTGGGCTTCCTGGGCATGACCGACGTGCAGTTCGTGCAAGCCGAAGGCGTGGCCATGGGCGAGCAGGCGCTGGCCGATACCCTGGCGAAAAGCCGCAGCACCATCGACGAACTGGTCGCCGCGTAAGCGCCCCGGTGACGGGCGTCAGGCCTCGATGGCGTTATGGCGCCGCATGATGCCGTCGGCCTGCTCGCGCTGTTCGTCGTCCAGCACGTCCACGGCCAGCAGGGCGACCGGTTTCGGGCGCGGCTCGTCGGTATTGTCGGCGCTGTCCGGCGTCAGGGAATTCATGATGTTTTCCACCGTGCTGACGGTGGTGCTGGCGGCAAGCGCCTTGTGCGGCGTCAGGTGGACGGCGGCGGGCGGAAAACCGGCATTGAGCAGGGCGCCGCGGGCGGCCTCGGCCTCCGCGACGCTCATGAAATTGCGGTAAACAGTGGTGGTCATCGCAGCGCCTCCATTGCGGGAATGACTCCATTGTGCCCGCGCCACGCGCCGGCCGGCGCACGGCGCTGCGGGACGCCTTAGAAGCCGGTCAGGACGGTTTCAGTGTGTTCGACTTTCGGCGGCTGCGCGAAAAAGCCGCCCACCAGGCCGCGCCACGACTGGAAATCGTCGCTGCCACGGAAATCCACCGTGTGGTTTTCCAACGTGGTCCACTGGATCACCAGGTGGTACGTGTCAGGACGCTCGATGATGCGTTCCAGGCGCATGGCTTCGCAACCCTTGGCGCGCTTGAACAGGGGAATGGCTTCCTTGACGGCGGCCTCAAAGGCCACGTGGGTGTCCGGTTTGATCTGGATTTCAGCGATTTCGTAAATCATGGGGCGGGGCTCCGGGTTGATAACAATCAGGACATTTTGCCTGAAAGGTGCATTTCCCGCAGGGCGACCGCCGCATATACCTCGCATATCCCCCTGGATGGTCAGCCGGTTGCGCGCGCGCTGCCAGGCAAGACCTTGAAATCGTCGGTCCGCGCCAGGTCGCGCAGCGGTTTGGCCAGGTTGTCCGGCGGCACGGTCAGCTTGCGGTGGGCCAGGTCCCGGCCTATTTGAGCCTATTGCGGATTGCCCGGTTGCTTGCCAAGACCTTTTTCCAGATCTTCTGCTTTATGGTCTTTTTGAAAGCTGCCGGAACGCTCGGTTTCCGTAACGCCGCCGGATAGTAAATCATCGGTGCGGGTATCGGATTGGCGATTGCCGGCTGGATAGGGATTACCGGTTTTTGCGCCGACACCGGCCAGGCTGGCGTGGCCGGAATGGGTGGCTTGCTCGAATTTGCGGCCACGCGGGGTATTCTCGACAGTCATGATGGGTCTCCTTTATTGACGCCGGTCCATCATGATAGGGCGGGTGGCAATTACCTGTCGCACACCACGTGCAGGCGCCTTGGAAGAAATAGCTATTCTTCCAAGGCTGAATTCACTGACTCACTGATTCTATCAGGAACGTTTATCCGATTTATCTTGCTGGGAAGAATAATCGCGCTGAACATTACTGCTGCGCTCGGTATCGCTCATGCCACCGGATTGGCTGCCCGAGCCACGGCCGGATTGTTGATTGCCAGTTTGGGTGGTATGGGGGTTAATCCGGCTGTCTTGCTGTTTATCCTGCTGCTTATTTTGTTGCTGGTTTTGCGACTGCTGGTTTTGTGATGGCTGGTTCTGCTGGTTCTGTGACTTCTGCACCTGAGGATTTTGCTTCTGGTCCTGCGACTTATCGATAGCCATGATAGGTCTCCTTGATGGTGAGTGGAGTTTGATCTTATTCTTCCTTGAAATGATGTGGCGCACCTTTGGTAATTGGAAACAGTGCACTCATGCATATGCCTGGGCGCACTGTTTTGCATCACCGCTTGCTTTGTTTCTTCGCGGTACCTTTGTCGGTGCCGGTTTTCGATTGGCTGACTGTCGATTTGCCGGCCTTGTCCTTTTTCGTGGTTTTCTTGGCGTCGCTGTCCACTTCATTGGCGGATTGCCGGTTTTGACTGCCGGTGGATTTGGATTGAGCCATGATTATCTCCTTTGACGGATTTGCGGGGGGCGGAATGCCTGCCCGCCGAAGGAAATATACGGGAATGGGTTTCGGACTAGCGCACGGATCGAATCAAGTTAATCGCGTGGATTTCGCATCCGATTGCGCTCCGGCTCACGGCGGCGCTGGGGGTTAATGCCGGAAAGTAGCGCGATCACGCTAATTATTGGCTTAAAAAGGTTAACTTATGCCCTTTGAAGCCACAAGATGCCCTGGTTCAATCTCCCTTGGCTATGTTTGACTGCAAGGTTGCCGGTTAATACATTATTGGTTGGTGTTGGCGATTTCGAACTGAACCATGAGTAATTCATGGCGCGCGCAACTATATAGGGTGGTGATCTCTGAGTGGTGAAACTTGAATGGCATGCGGTTATCAGAAAAGGGGGCAGCCGGTTTTTTTTGCCCGATAATCGCTCACCTGGAATAACGCGCGGAATCGGGCGGTGCACTGAATGTGCATGGCAATTGGAAATAATCCTATTAATCCTATTGCCGGCAATCGCTATACCGTCTGCGGATGCACTAGCCTGCGCAAATCCGTCGATAATCCCGCCAATTGCGATGCCGTTTGTAACGTTTGCGCTGAACTGGCTTCGGTTTCCTGCGTGGCTTGCGCCACATCCGTTACGGCAATACGTACCTGTTCAGCCGCGGTGGCTTGCTGTTTTGTCGATAATTCAATTTCCCGCACCGCTTCGGTGGTGGTGGCAACCAGCGCGGCAATCTGGCGAAATGCCTCGGCCACTTCGGCGAATTGGCGCGCGCCCTGGTCGACTGTTTTAGCGCTGCTTTCAGTCGCCATGACCGTGGTATTCACGGCGCCGCGCACGTCTTCAATTTGGGTGCGTATTCCTTTGGTGGAAGCGGCCACGCGGTCGGCCAGTTTGCGGATTTCCTCCGCCACCACGGCAAAGCGGCGTCCGGCCTCGCCGGCGCCGGACGCTTCAATCGTGGCGTTAATGGCCAGGATATTAGTTTGCTCCGCCAATTCCGATACGATATCCAATACCGCGCCAATTTCCTGCGATTTACGGCCCAGGTCCAGCATATGGCTGACCACCAGGTCGGTTTGGCGCCGGATACCGCTAATTGATTCCTGTCCCTTTTCCACCGTGCCACTGCCATTGCGGGCCGCGCCGGCGGTTTGTTCGGCGATTTGCGCCACCCGCTGCGCGCTTTCGGCTATTTGGCGCGACGTCACGCCCAATTCGCTGATGGTGGTGCTGATTTCACTCATGGCGCTGGCCTGCTCTTTTGAACCGGTGGCTTGCTGGGTGGCGGCGGCCTGTAATTCCGCCGACGAACTCTGCACGTGGCTGACCGCCATGCCGAGGCGGTCGGTCAGCGAACGGGTGATGGTATAGCCGGCGGCGATCACGAACAACAGGCAGAACACCGTGCCCCAGACGATGGTCAGTTTGGCGTTGGCGGCCGTGGCGTCGGCCTCCAGGCTGCGCCGGGCCAGCAATTCCTGTACTTCACGCGTGATCTCCGCCGTCACCTGGCGTAATTCCCGCATGGTGTTCCTGCCTTCGCCAGTCATCACGATCTGAACCGCTTCCCTTTCCTGGCCCGCCCGGCGGGCATCGACAATCCGTTTCAGGAACGCATATTTGGCCGCCACCAGCGCTTCGGCTTGGGCAATGCGGCGCTGCTGGCCGGGGCTGTCCGACGCCAGGGTGCGCATTTCATTGACCACCGACGGCGTGTTGCGCAGCGCCTCATCATACGGCTCGAGGTAGGCGGGTTCCCCCGTCAGTACGAAGCCGCGCGCGCCGGTCTCGGCATCCTTGACAAGGCCGAGCAGGTCGTCGGCCTGTTCCAGCACTTTGTGCGTATGTTTGACCGAGTCAGCCGTGTCAATCAGCGTATAGATGCTCCAGTACGCCACCAGGCCGATGGCCAGTAAAAAGGTGGAGGAAACCGCAAAACCGACCGCCAGCTTCCGGCCAAAGGTCCAGTTGTTATTCATCAGATTGCGCTCCGGGTTATCAGTGCGGTAACTTGTTGCAGGAATGTCACGTAGTCGATCGGTTTTTCGATATAAGCGTTGAAGCCGGACGCCAGCAGTTTTTCACGGTCGCCCTTCATCGCGTAGGCGGTCAGCGCCGCCACCGGGATGGCGCGCGTGCGCGGGTCGGCGCGCAGGAGGCCCAGCGCAGTGACGCCGTCCATGCCGGGCAACTGGATATCCATCAGGATCAGGTCCGGCACGTGTTCGCGCGCCAGTTCGATGCCGGTTTGCGCGCGCTCGGCGCCCAGCAGGGTGTGCCCGTCGCTTTCCAGCACGATGCTGAACAATTGCATGTTGGCGGGCGAATCTTCCACGATCAGTATGCGGGCCATATCTAATTCCTTGTTTGCGGCAATGGCAGCCAGACGTAAAACGCGCTGCCCTGTTCGGGGGCGCTGGCCACGCCCACGGTGCCGCCATGCAGTTGCGCCAGGCGCGCGACCAGCGCCAGGCCCAGGCCGCTGCCCTCGTGCATGCGCGACGTCGAACTGTCGAGCTGGCGGAAGTTCTCGAACAAGTGCGCCAGGTCGGCCGCTTCGATGCCGTCGCCATGGTCGCGCACCTGGATTTCCAGGAATTCCCCAGGTTCCGCGCCATCGGCCGCAATGGGCAGCGGCAGCAGGCGGCTGCGCCAGGCGCCGTCCGCGCGGCAGGCGATGCCTGAGCGCGCCACGCGGCGGGCCGACAGCACCACCTGGCCGCCATCCTGGCTGAACTTGACCGCGTTCGACAGCAGGTTGTAGGCGATCTGGCGCAGCTTGCGCAAGTCGGCCCACAGCGCGGGCAACTCCGGGCAGCGCAGGTATTCCAGCGCAATGCCGCGCCGGCGCGCCGCGTCCTGCACGATCGACAGCGACCGTTCCAGTTCGGCGTCCACCGCCACCTGCTCCAGGTCCAGCGTCATCTTGCCCGCTTCCACCTTGGACAAGTCGAGGATGTCGTTGATCAGTTCCAGCAGGTGGCGCCCGCTGGCCAGCACGTGGCCGACGCAGGTGCGCTGTTTTTCACTGAGCGGCCCGACCACGCCGCCCGCCAGCAAGTCGGAAAAACCGATGATGGCGTTGAGCGGCGTGCGCAATTCGTGCGACATGGTGGACAGGAATTCGGACTTCAGCCGGCTGGCTTCTTCCAGTTCGCGGTTTTTTTCATCGACTTCGGCTTGCCGTTCGCGCAACGCCAGCACGGCCCCTTCCAGGTCGCGGTTTTTTTGCTCCAGCATGGTCAACAGTTCGGCGCGGCTTTGCGCCAGCGCGGTGGCGGCGCGCATTTCGGCCGCCTCCATTTCCTTGGCCGCCAGTTCCGCGCGGATGCGGCGGCTCTCGTCCTCGAACTGCTTGCGCCGCAATTGCGCCCGCACGCGGGCTTTGAGCACGTCGAAATCGCCCGACTTGAGCACATAATCGTCGGCGCCGGTGGACAGGCCTTCGATCATCGCGTTGTGGTCTTCGGTGGCGGTCAGCATGATCAACGGGATATCGCGCGTGGCCACATTGCCTTTCAGGTGGCGGCAGGTTTCCGTGCCGGACATGCCCGGCATCAGCCGGTCCAGCAAGATGCAATCGACCGCCTGCACCGCCGTGACGGCCAGCGCCTGCTCGCCCGACTCGGCCAGGATCACGTCATAGCCTTCGCCGCCCAGCACGTCGGCCAGCTGGTGCAGGTAAGTGCGGCTGTCGTCCACCGCCAGGATGCGGCGCGCGCCCTGCAGGCTGGCGCCGGACGTTGCGGGGCGGTTGGCGTCCAGCTTGCGCAGCACGGCCGACAGGCGGGCCAGGATCAGGTCCACGTCCTGCTCCTTGCGCACGAAGGCGTCGGCGCCGGAATCGAGCGCGCCCAGCTCGGCGCTGGCGTCCACCGAGCCGGTCAGCAGGATGCAGGGCGTGTCGCGCAGCGCCGCATCGAGGCGCAGCTTGCGCACCACGGCCGCGCCATCCATGCCGGGCAGCACGCCGTCGACCACCACCGCAGCGGGGCGCTGCAATGACATCATGCGCAAGCCTTCCTCGCCGCTGTGCGCCGATTGCACGTGATAGCCGGCGGCGCGCAGCATCTCGGCCAGCTGTTCGCGGAACGTGACGCTGTCGTCGATCAGCAGCACCGGCGCCGGGCTGTCCGGCTGCTGACCGCCGCCGGCCAGCAACTGGGCGGCGCGCGCCACCAGCGCGTCGCGCTCATAGGGCTTGCCGACGAAATCGTTGGAGCCGGTGTGCATGGCGCGGATGCGGTGGCCGACCTGGGCTTCGGTGGACAGCATCAGCACCGGCAGGCCGGCGCCGGCCGGCGTGGCGCGCACTTCCTGCAGGAAGTCGACGCCGTCGCCGTCGGGCAGCAGCACGTCCAGTATCAGCAGGCCGGGCATCTGCTGCGCCATGGCGGCGCGCGCCTCGGCCAGTGTGGCGCACGCCACGGTCGGCATCTGGCGCGCGTCAAATGCTTCCTCCAGGTCGGCCCGCACGGTCAGGCTGTCGTCGACGATCAGGATCGGCGGCTTCATGGCGCGCCTCCCGGCGGGGATGACGGCGATGGCGCGGCAGGGACCATCGCCGCCAGCGCGGGGCCGATCTCCTGCAATGGCAGGATACGCTGCGCCGCGCCCAGCATGGCCGCCTCGCGCGGCATGCCATACACCACCGACGTGGCTTCATCCTGCGCGATGGTGACGGCGCCGGCGCGGTGCAGGGCCAGCATGCCGCGCGCGCCATCCTGGCCCATGCCGGTCAACAGTACCGCCGCCGCCGCGCCGCATTCGCGCGCCAGCGATTCGAACAGCGCGTCGACCGAGGGCCGGCATGAATGCAGTTCCGGCCCGTCGTCGCACACCAGGCGGCCGCCGCTCAGCAGCATATGGCGGCCGGGGGCGGCCATCACCACGCCCCGTTCCGGCAAGCGTTCGCCATTGCCGACCAGCCGCACCGGCAGCGCGATCTGGCCATCGAGCCAGTCGGCGAACGAGGCGCCGAACGGGTCGGCGATATGGATCACCACCAGCAGCGGCAGGGGGAAATCCGCCGGCAGCGCGCCCAGCACGTCGACCAGGGCGCGCGGGCCGCCGGTGGAGGCGCCGATGGCGACCAGTTGCGGCGCGGCGCCGCCACGGCGGGCCGTCGCGCCGGCCGGCGGCGGGAAGCAGGGCGCCACGGGTGCGGGCGGGAGGGCGGGGACAGGTATAGAGGCGGGTGCGGGGGCAAACGGTTTCCTGCCGCGCAGATGCGTAATCACCTTGACCCGCGCCACCAGCCGCAATTGCGCCAGGTAAGCCTGTTCCCAGCCTTCCTGCCGCGGCTTCGGCTTCTCGATCACGTCCACCGCACCCGCCGACAGCGCTTCATAAGTGCGGAACAATTCGCCGCGGTTGACGGACGAGGACACCACCAGGATGGGGGTGGGGCAGTACGCCATGATGTATTCGGTGGCGGCCAGCCCGCTCATGACCGGCATCATCATGTCCATGGAAATCACGTCGGGGCGCAATTCCTGGCACATTTCAATCGCTTGCTTGCCGTCCTGTGCCAGCCCCACCACGTCGAAGCCGGGCGCGTCGGCCAGCACTTCGCCCAGGAACATGCGTACCGTGAGCGAATCCTCGACCACCAGCACGCGCAAGGAATGGCAGGCATGTGTCATGGCCGCACCAGCTCCCCGATCCGCGCCAGGAATGCGCCCTGGTCGAATTCACTCTTGACGATATAGTCCTGGGCGCCGGCATCGAGGCCGCGCTTCTTGTGCGCCGCCGTGTCCAGCGACGTGACCAGGATGGCCGGCGTGTCGCGCAGCGCCGGGTCGGCCCGCACGCGCGCCACGAATTCAAAGCCGTCCATGCCCGGCATTTCCACGTCCACCAGGAACAGCGAATAGGCGGTGGCGGCCGCCATTTCCAGTCCTTCCTCGGCCGATGCGGCCAGCGCGACCTGGTAGCCGGCCGATTCCAGGATGCTGCTTTCGAGCATGCGGGTGGTCAGCGAATCGTCCACCACCAGGATCGGGGCGATCGCGGGCGCGCTGTCGCGTCCCGTGCTGCGGCGCGCGGACAGGGCGGCGCCCAACTGGTCCGGGTCCAGCACGATGCGCGGGTCGCCTTCGTTGTCGAGGTACAGGCCGAGCACGGTGGGATCGGCCGGGGCCAGCATGGGCAGGGCGCGCAGCACCACGCTGTCGACCCCGCGCAGGCGGGTCGCGGCCAGCGCCAGCAGCCCGTCCTGGGTCTGGATCACCACGGCGGTCAGCGCGCGCGGCGCCCAATGGTGCGGCGCGCGCGCGTTCACGCCCAAGGTCAGCGGCAGCAGCGGCAGCAACTGGTTGTCAACCACCACGGCTTGCCCCTCCTGCGCCTGCACCACGTCGCCGGCCGTCACCCGCATGGTGCCGCGCACCGCATCGAGGGGCAGCGCCATGGTTTGCCCGTCCGCTTCCAGCAGCAGCACGTCCAGCGCGGCCAGCGTCAATGGCACGCGCAACTCGAACACGGCGCCGGCCGCGCTGGTGGCCGCCTGCATGGCGCCGCCGATGCGCGCCATGGCGGCGCGCGCCACGTCCATGCCGATGCCGCGTCCGGCCAGTTCCGTCACCTGGCTGCTGGTGCTGATGCCGCCCCGCATCAGCATGGCCAGCAGGCCGGCGCTGTCGTCCGGGACGCGGGTGCCGCGCTGGGCCAGCTTGCGCCGCACCGCGTCGAGGTCGATGCCGCGCCCGTCGTCGCTGCAGCGGAACCAGGCCATATTGCCGCGCCGGCTCGCTTCCAGCACGATGCGGCCCAAGCGCGGCTTGCCGGCGGCGGCCCGCGCGTCCGGCGTTTCGATGCCGTGCGCCACGGCATTGCGCACCAGTTGCAGCAGCGCGCCCTGCAAGGCGTCGAGCACTTCGCCGTCGACCCGCATGGCGCCGCCGCTGGCCGTGAACGCCACTTCCTTGCCGCTGCTGTGCGCCGCGTCGCGCGCGCAGCGCTCCAGGGTATTGAATATACCGGCCACCGGCACCAGCCGCAGGCGCTCGGCGGCATCGCGCGTTTGCTGCAACTCGCGCTCGATGCGTTCGAAACCGGCCGCCATGGTCCGTTCCAGTCCGGCCAGCCGGGCCGCCAGCGTGGTGGCGCCGCGAGCGCGGTCGTCGCCGGACTGCAAGGCCGACGACTGGGACAACGCCAGGCCGCGCAGCGACTCGAGCTGGCCGGCGGCGCGCCGCATGGCCGCCAGTTCCGCGCCGATTTCTCCCAGGCCCTCAAGCAGCACGTCCACTTCCACGATGTCGGCGCGCGCGATGCGGGGCAGGCCATCCTGCGCCGCCGGCAGGGCGGAGGGGGCGACCGGTTGCGACGGGGCGGTCGCGCCTTCTGCGCCCTCGGCGGCCGGCAGGCGCGCCAGGCAGGCGTTGACTTCGTCCATCGCGGCCAGCAGGCGGTCGATGCTGGCGCGCGGCAGCGGGGTGGGATCGGAACGCAGCGGCGCCAGCAAATCTTCCACGCCATGGATCAGGTCCGCGATTTCCCCCTGGCGCACCACGCGCGCCGCGCCTTTCAGCGTGTGGGCCCAGCGCAGCAGGCTGGCAATGTGTTCCGGCGTGCCGGCGCCCTGTTCCAGCGCCAGCACGCCCTTGCCGAGCTGCTCGCTCAGTTCGCGCGCTTCGATGCGGAAGAAACGGTACGGGTCCTTGGCCATGTGCGTTCCCCTAGGCGCCGCCGGAGCGTGAGCCGTACTGGCGCGCGATGCGGTCGGCCAGGGCGCGCAGCGGTAGCAACGGCAGCGCGCCGTCGGCGGTGTGCACCGCCTGGCCGCCGCCATCGCCGGCACCCGTGGCGGCGGTCACCTGTTCCAGGTTGACGCACAGGTGGGCGTCGAACACGTCGAAGGCAAAGGCCAGCGGCGCGGCGGCCTGCGCCAGCACCATCCAGCGCGGCGCCGGGATTGGTTCCATGCCCAGCAGGGCGGCCAGGTCGTACACCGGCACGGTCTGGCCGCGGATACTGGTCACGCCCAGGAACGCGGGGGCGCCGGACGGCAGCGCCAGGATGCGCAGGTTGGCGTGCAAGCCGCGCATGTCTTGCAGGCGCAATGCGTACGGCATGCCCCCGACGCGCACCGCCAGCAGGTTGATGCTGCCCGGCGCGGGCGGGGCGTGCGGCAGCGCGAAGGCGTTGTCGAACTGTTCGCGCAGGGCGCGCAAGTCGAGGCCGGGGAGACCGGCGAGACGAGGAGGCGAGGTCATGGCGCCGCTCCCAGCGCATTCAATTCAGCCTGGCACAACGCCAGCAGCGCGGGCCGGGGGAAGCCGCCGCCGAACAGCAGCAGGCGCGGCGTGTCTTCGTGGCGCAGCAATTCCAGCGCCTGCCGCAGGTCGCGCCGGGCGCAATCGGGCTCGCCCAGGCGGCGCTCCAGCAGGCCGATATGCAGGCGCGCCATGGCGAATCCGGGATCGAGGTAGGCGGCGCTGCGGTAATGGCGCAGCGCGCCCGCGCCGTCGCCGCTCTCTTCGCGGCACAGGGCCAGCACATACTGGGCGCCCGCGTTCAGTTCATCCACGGCCAGCAGGGCGCGGCACACGTCCACGGCTTCCCGCAGGGCGCCGCTCTGGCTGAGCGAAATGGCTTCCAGCAGCAGCACGTCCGGGTCTTGCCGGTGCTCGGCGCCCATGCCGGCGATATGGGCCAGGCTTTGCGCGAATTGCTGGTTGTGCAGGCAGGCCAGTGCCAGGCGCAGGTCGGGCTGGGGCGGGTTGCCGGAATCGCCCGCTTTACCGGAATCACTCGCGTTGCCGGGATGACCTGGGGTTCCTGGATGATCAATCATTCCGGGGCGCGGGACCACGCCGGCCGGGCCATTCAGCCCGGCAAGTCCGGCCAGTCCCGCCCTGAGCGCGGCCGGCGGCGCCTCGGCCAGCGTATGGATGCGCCGGCTGGCCTGGGCAATGGCGTCGATCCACGCGTTGTCGCTGGGCGGCGCGCGCAGCCTGACCGGCGGGGGCGGCAATTCGACCGGGGCCAATCCGGCGGGCGGGCAGGGTGTTCCCAGTTGCGGCTTGCGCTGGTAATAAAAAGTGCCGTGTGTGTGGCACAGGTGGAAATCATTGGACAGCCCGCGCAGCGTTTCCGCGTGGCCCAGGAACAGGTAGCCGCCCGGCGCCAGCGCGGCGGCAATGCGCGCCACGGCGGCCTGGGCCTGGGGCGGCGAAAAATACATCAGCACATTGCGGCAAAAGACCACGTCGTAGCTGCACGGCGCCCACAGGTCGTTGTCGTGCTGGGCCAGGTTGCGCATCTCGAAGCGCACCGACTGGCGCACGCTGTCATGCAGGACGTGCGCTTCACCGTCGCGCGCAAACCAGCGCGCCAGCATGTCGCCGGACAGTTCGCGCAGCGACCACTGCGAATAGCACGCCTGCGCCGCCTTGGCCAGCATGGCGGGATTGGCGTCGACCGCGCGGATGTCCAGGCCGGCGGGCGGCAAACCGGCCAGTTCGCGGGCGGCAATCGCCAGGGTGTAGGGTTCTTCGCCGGAGGCGCAACCGGCCGACAGCACGCGGATCTTGCCGCCTTCGTGCATGGCGCGCTGCTGGCCGGCGGGCAGCGCCACTTCCGCATAGGCGTGGATTTGCTCGGCATTGCGGAAGAAATAGGTTTCCGTCACGGTCAGGTCGGCCGCCAGCCGGTGCAGGGCGGCGCCGGCGGCCGCTGCCGGACTGGCCAGCAGGTCGAGGTAGGCGGCGCAATCGCGGCCGCCATGGGCGGCCAGCACCCGCGCCAGCATGGCGGACTTGCCGTCATCGAATTGCAAGCCGAGGCGCTCGACGATGATGTCGCGGAAGCGGGCGAGTTCGGCGGATTTGGGCGCGATGGCGGCCGGATTCATGCCACGCTCCCCGCCGCCAGCGTGGCCCACATGGCATCCGGCACCAGGCGGCCGGCGCGCAGCACCAGCAGCAATTCATGGTCGAGCGCGGCGATGGCCCGCACGAAGCCGTCTTCGACGCCATCGAGCAGCGGCGCCACGTCGGCCAGTTCCTCGGCCGGCACATTGCGCACGCCTATCACGTCATCGACCGCCAGCGCCACGCTGCGCCCGCCCAGCGCCAGGGCGATATAGCGCGATGGCGGCGGCGGGCCGGTGTCCGGTTGCCATCCGGGCGGGACGCTGGCATCGTTGTCGTCGCCTGGCAGGGGCATGCGGGCCGCCTGCATCACGCCGACTAGGCGGGCGGTATCGACCACCGGCACCGGTGCGCCCCGGATCATGGACAGGCCCAGCATGAAGTCCGGCATTTCCGGCACCGGACTGACCGGCAGCGCACGCATGATTTCTCGAACGGGAGCGAGCGGCAAAGCGTACAGGCGCAAGCCACAGCGGCAGAGCAGGACCGCGGGGGAAGGCGCCGTGTTCGTTGCCAACATAAGACATCCAGTGGCGCGCGTGCCGCGTGGCGCAGGCGCTGCCTGTTAGTGGAGACTCGACGATCTTTGCGTAGATTATGCGCAATGATGCTGTTGAATTCTTACATATTTTTGCGGGGCTGGCGCGGGAGTTTTTTGGGGGCTGGGGAGGGCGGGTTGTGCTGGACAGGGCTGAGCTGGCATGCCCGCTGATCGCGGGCGCAACCTCGCTGCGCGAGGTTGAGAATGGGCGAATCGAAGAGCCGTTCGCTTGCAAGCGAACGTCGTTCCGCTGGCGGGCCGCATGCGGCCCGAAACCCCAGCTGCTATCAAGAACGTGCACAAAGGTGAACACGTTCTCTTCCTGCCCTGAGCCGTCTTGCTGACCATACTCATACCTGACAGGCGTTACTTTCCCGCCTCACGCCGGCTATCGCCGGCA
>Ga0307408_100000718_pt1 | contig 26897 bp, 19 predicted proteins | sample 322Cmetagenome_FD_202116 | JGI IMG/M metagenome (GOLD analysis project Ga0307408, IMG submission 202116) | Maize rhizosphere microbial communities from greenhouse at UC Davis, California, United States - 322HYB-C-3 | ecosystem: Host-associated > Plants > Roots > Rhizosphere > Soil | place...
GGCGAGCGAACGGTCAGCGGCCTGTGGAGCTTGATCGGCAAACTCGTCGATATCTTCCAGCCTCAGGAATGCGTCAACTACTTCAGATCATGTGGCTACGAACCAGAATGATCGAAAACCGCTCTAAGCTATTATAGTATAGCAATAATGGTAATTATTGTAGTCTAAATGATTCAATTAATTTCACGGTATAAAGCAGCTGTTTTTTTAACGCATTCCTGCCAATTAAGCCGCTTCGCCAGTGTAAGGCCAGAGGCAATCACTTGTTTACGCCATGCCTCATCCTCCATTCCCTTGGATATCGCGTCTTGGAAGGTGCCGTAGTCTTCTACATTAACGCTCATCGCGACTCCGCCGGATACTTCGGGCAGGCACGAACGGTTGGAAACGAGAACAGGGATTCTGCTTGCCATTGCCTCTAGGACAGGAAGGCCGAACCCTTCGTACAGAGAAGGATATAGGAACAGTGAGCAGCACCTGTAGATCGCTCGCAGGGCAGGATCCGATACGAAGCCGAGGAATTTCACCGCACCGGTTGCCGCGGCATCTTCAAAAAGTTTGTGCAGGTCGGAATTTTTCCATCCCGTGGCGCCAACAATCACCAAGATGGCATCGGACTTGGCGCTGTCGCGATATTTCAGAAACGCCCTAACCGCATGGTCCAACCCCTTACGCGGTTCGATCGTAGCGACGCACAGGCAATATCGGGTGTTAGACAAACCATATTCGGCGATGAGCGCGCGGTCGCTGTGCTCATCGCTTAGGTTAAAGAATTCTTCGGAGACGCCTAAAGGAATGGCCGTAACCCGCTGCGGGGACACCCCAAACATCTCGATTAGTTCATCCTTGATGAATAGGGTGTCGGTGATGATGTGTCGCGCGTGGTCGATCGAACGGGAGAACTCCTTTTCGAATTGCCTGATCCGTTCCGCAGGATGAGTTTCGGGAAACCGGAAGACAGACAGATCATGAACCGTCACAACGGCGTTCTCTGCTTGGACAGGAAAGAAAAAATTGGGGCCATGGTACAGTCGCTGCGAAAATTCGCGTTTGTGAAACCAGGCATGTAGCTTGCGCGGCAATATCCGGCGAGGGGCAGGGCGACTGTTCGGCCGTACGAAATGCTCAGCGTTATCGTGCCAAGCATTATCGCGAAAGAGTTTTACGTTTTCCACCTCCGCAATTTGCGGCAGTCGAGATGCCAACTCCCAAGTATAGCGACCTATACCGGTAAGTTGGGGAGACAGGGCCTCCGCGCCCAGAGCAATGCGCATAACTAACTTACCAATCTGTCGTGTCGGAAGGTGTGCCCGCCACAGTCATTACCGAGTGGAGTTCTGTACGCTGATGACTGGATAGACGAGCGAGCCAATTATATTCACGAACTTCTGGATGTCGGCGAGCGGCGCATTGGAGACGTAGATCACATCCTTGTTTTTAATCAGAAACGATTGGGCAAGAAAAAACGCCTCGGGATCGCGCAGCTTGACGCGGAAGATCACGGGAACCTTGTCGTCGGGCGTCGTGCGTACATTGTGATCATCAGCCAGCCCGAGTGCGGCCTTGTCCTCTAAACGGAAGATGAAGACGCCTTGTGCATTCGCCCGAGTGTCATCCAGCCCACCGATCCGGCCGAGGGCTTGCGCCAAGGTGAGACCGGTGCCTTCGAAGTCGATTTCGCTATTGCGCCCGATCGCACCCAGTGCCGTGAAGCTGTAAGGTTGGAATAGAGCGGTCACGATATCATTGGAACGAAGCATGATGTTCTGGCGCGGATCAGTAATGATGGTTGTCAGCGGTAGCGTTTCTACGATGTTGTCGCGGGTGACCTGGATCGTCGTCTTTCCTACCGGCTGGCGTGCGCCGCCAGCCGCGGCGATGGCGTCGAGCAACCGTTCGCGCTTAGCAGTAAGAGGTAAGCGCAGGTTGTGCACGACCTCGCCTACCACAGTAACATTGGTAGCTGCATTGTCGGCGATCTTGACCATGACCTGCGGTTCATGCGCCTTGCCACGAAGTCGGGCCACAATATCGGCGGCGATCTGCTGGGTGTTGCGCCCAGCTGCCTGAACGCTACCGACGAAGGGCACGTTGATTTGACCATCGGCGCCTACGGTCTGCCCCGGCAGACCCGTCTGGCGCGCGATGCGGTTAGGATCGACCGTTCGTGCATTGCTTGCAGTCGTAATATCGCTACCGCCAGCACCAAACAGGGTCGCGGGTGGGGCTTCCCAAATAGTGATCTCGATCTGGTCGCCCTTACCGACCAGAATGTCCTCGTCGGCGGGTTCAGCGAATACCTCCGAGAAGAGCGCGGTATGCTGATTGGCGGCTATCCGGCGGGTCAGGCCATCAGTCAGATCCATGATCTTGATACCAGCGCTGTCGATAGGCTGGCCGTCGGCACGGGTGATCGCCTTCGAGGAGGGACCTGCGCCGCTTATCGCGGTACAACCGGAAGTCAGAGCAGCCGAGGTCAGCATTCCAAGCCTGAGGAGATTTTTGACTGTGGAAAGCAGCGGAGAACTGCCGGGTCTGATCATCTGAAAGCCTTCTTGCCTTTATTTTGGACCAAGGGTCGCTGCGGTTCGGTGCGATACAACCGAGCACACCGAAAGTCATCTGCCAATCGCGAGGTTTCTTCGACAGTCTGATGTTGTATATGTGTGCAGCCCCCGAAAACGCTTATTTCCTCTTTCGTTTGATCCAGCCGCCGTGGTCGATGCAAGGGTGTCCACACCAGATTCATGATTCGTTCATGCTGTCCACACCGAATTTGCGGGAGAACTTTTTTCGGAGAATTGAAACACCCACGACAAGTGTTGCAAACACCGGGGATGTCGGGCAAAGCGCCGCAGTTTGCAACGATCGGCAAATTAAGGCTCGCTCCCCCCACCGGGGGGCAGGCTGTTGGGCCGTCACAGAATAGCGCAGCGCACCAATGGTGTCCTGCCTGGAAGGAACGATGCGCGATTTGTCTGCTGTTCGGTTGAAGAAAATCGACCCAATTTTCCTGATTACGGTTGCTATCCCGACGATTGTGGCGACTTTGTATTTTGGACTTATCGTATCCGACGTGTATGTTGCGGAATCGCGCTTCGTTATCCGCAGCCCCGACAAGCAGACCTCCTCTGCTCTAGGAGCTTTGCTCAAGGCGCCCGGCATTTCCGTTGCGGGCGATGAGATTTATGCCGTGCAGGAATATATGGAATCGCGCGATGCACTCAAGGCGCTAAATCGCGACGGTTTCGTGGATCGCATGATTGCTGGACCAGGGTTGGATCGGTTCGAACGGTTCTATTCTTTCGGAGGCCAGAATACCTTTGAAGGCAAGTACCGATTCTTCCTGCGCCGAGTGGATGTGAAGAACGAGACGGCCTCGTCGATCGGTGTCCTGAAGGTGCGCTCCTACAATTCCAAGGACGCGTTCACGATGAACAAGCGTCTGCTGGATCTGGGTGAGGCATTAGTCAATCGTCTCAACAATCGTAGCCGTGAAGATCTTATCCGCTTCTCTCAAGCCGAAGTGGCCGATGCGCGGAAGGAAGCGGAACGAACTGCACTGGCGTTGGCCGCCTTCCGCAATCGCAGCGGCCTCGTCGATCCCGAACAGCAGGCGGGTATTCAACTGCAGCTCATCTCGAAGCTGCAAGACGAGTTGATTTCGGCCAAGACCCAGCTGCTGCAGCTGCGCGCTTATACGCCCGACAACCCGCAGATCCCGGTGCTCAAGACCCGCATTGATGGGCTTGCCACCGAGATTGAACGCGAGACTGGCAAGATCACTGGCAGTGGCGGCTCCCTGGCCAGCGCCAGCGTCGAATATCAGCGCCTCATCCTCGAAAATAAATTTGCCGACAGGCAGCTGGCGAGCGCCATGACCTCGCTGGAAAGTGCGCGTAACGACGCTCGTCGCAAACAGGTCTACCTCGAGCGGATCGTGGAGCCCAACGTGCCCGACGAGGCGGTAGAGCCTAAGCGCCTGCGGAACATTTTCTCCACGTTGGCACTCGGCCTCGTCGCTTGGGGCGTGCTGTCAATGCTTCTGGCCGGTTTGCGCGAGCACCGAGACTGATCGCCGATGGCTGCGGACAACTCCACAACCTCGCTCTGGCGCTCCTGGCAGTTGCAGCGTCGAGTGATCTTCGCGCTGTTGATGCGCGAGACATTGACGCGGTTCGGGCGTCATAACATTGGCTTCCTTTGGATGTTCGCGGAGCCGATGATGTTCACGCTGGGCATCACTGCGCTATGGAGCATAGCGGGCGCAAAGCACGGCTCAGATCTGCCGATTACCGTCTTTGCGCTGAGTGGTTACTCCTCCGTCCTGCTGTGGCGTAACATGCCCTCGCGCGCGATCTCGTCCATCCAGCCCAATCTGGCGCTGATGTATCACCGTAACGTCAAGCTTATTGACATCTTCATCGCCCGCCTTCTGCTGGAAGCCGCCGGCGCAACGATGTCCTTCTTCCTGCTCAGCCTGATCTTCATTTACATCGGTTGGGTGGAGCCGCCTGAAGACATCCTCAAGGTCATTGCTGCATGGGCGCTACTGGCATGGTTCGGCATGGCTCTTGCCATTCTGCTGGGCGCGCTGTCGGAACACTATGAACTGGTCGAAAAGTTCTGGCATCCTGCGGCCTATTTGCTGTTTCCATTGTCGGGCGCGGGCTTCCTGCTGGAGATTGTCCCGGAAGGCCCGCGTGATCTGCTGCTCTATCTGCCCATGCTCAACTGCGTGGAATATCTGCGTGACGGCTATTTCGGTTCGCTGTTCACTGCGCACTACAGCGTCTCTTACGTCATTGCCTGCAACAGCGTCCTCACGCTGCTGAGTCTTGCCAAGCTGCGGCAGGTTAGCCGCACGGTGATTCCCAAATGATAACGGTCCGTAACGTCTGCAAAAGCTATCCTACCCGTAGCGGACTGAAGGTCGTGCTGCGCAACGTCAGCTTCGATGTCCACGCCGGTGAAAAACTTGGTATCCTCGGCCGCAATGGTGCCGGCAAATCCACAATTATTCGCCTCCTCAGCGGCGTGGAGAACCCCACTCGCGGCCACATCAACCGGCAGATGTCGGTATCCTGGCCGCTGGCGTTTGGCGGTGCTTTTCAGACGTCGCTGACTGGCCTCGATAACTTGCGATTTATCTGCCGGGTCTACGGCGTTGATCCTGAATCGAAAGTGTCGTTTGTGGAGGAGTTCTCCGAACTCGGCCGCTATCTGCGCGAGCCAGTGGGCAGCTATTCGTCAGGAATGCTGGCACGTCTCGCCTTCGCGATTTCGATGACCATTGAATTCGATTGTTTTCTTATCGACGAGATCATCGCAGTTGGCGATCAGCGCTTCCATGACAAATGTCACGTGGAACTGTTCGAGCGACGGGCTGATAGAGCAATGATCTTCGTATCGCACGACATCAATTACATCCAGGCACATTGCCAACGGGCGGCCGTTCTCAGCGATGCGAATCTGACGATGTTCGACAATGTCCCAGAAGCCTATGAATTTTACCTCGCGCAGTGAGGTTGCGGCGATGATGCTATCACCTTTCGATGGCTCGCTGGACGGGCATGAGTCCGGGCTGGAAAGGCCGGTGCGAGAACTTTCAAAACGCGAACTGCTAGTCGATGTTTCCGTCATATTGCGCAACGACTCTCAGACGGGAATTCAGCGTGTTGTGCGTGCACTGCTGGGTGCGCTGTTGGATGCGGACATCGAAGGCTATGTGGTACGGCCGGTCTTCGCAACTCGTAAGGATAGCTATGTTTACGTTGATTGGGGCGCTTCTCTTCTAATGGGAAGAGTCCCTCCGGTTCTGGTGCCGTCCGGCTTGGTGGAAGCCAGAAAAGGGGACATCTTTCTGGGCTTGGATCTCGCAGCGAACATCCTGCCGCGCCATCAACGGCAGATTACGCGATGGCAGCGTAATGGTTGCCTCATCGCCACAGTGATGTACGATCTGCTGCCGGAGCAACGCCCAGACTGGTTCAATCCGAAAACTCGACGCAACTACCGGCGCTGGCTGCGGGTCGTCACTCGGCGGAGCGACCGGATCATCTGCATCTCGCAGGATGTCGCACAAAAGCTGGAAGCCTGGATCGCAGCGCGACCATGGCGTGGTAACGCCCGGCTGCAAATCGACTGTATGCGCCTTGGCAGCGACATCAGCAGCTCCGCGCCCACGACGGGACTGCCGGCTGATGCCGTACCGCTGCTTGCCGAATTCGCCATGCGGCGTACACTGCTTGTGGTCGGCACAATTGAACCGCGCAAGGGCCATGCCTGCCTGCTGCCCGCTTTCGATCTTCTTTGGCAAGAGCCCTCATGCGACGACCTATCATTGGTCTTCGTCGGCCGTGTAGGTTGGCAGACAGAGGCCCTGCAGGCGCGCATCCGCGCTCACCCAGAAGCCGGGCGACGGTTCTTCTGGTTCGACAATGCCAGTGATGAATTCCTGAGCCATCTTTACTCTCTAGCGCATGGCGTGATCGTTCCCTCTCTGGCTGAAGGCTTTGGCCTGCCACTAGTAGAGGCGTTGGGGCACGGGGTTCCCGTGTTGGCACGAGACTTACCGGTCTTTCGTGCGATGAATCTTGCAAAGGTAACCTACTTTTCACAAGATGCTGCCTCGGCCTTAGCTGACTCCATCAGAGGATGGCTAGATCATGGCGCTTCCGCTACATCGGGGGAAGAAAATCCGCTTCCGACTTGGAGGGATTCTTTCTTAGACATCTTGTCATGTTTATCGATTAAGGAACATGAAGTCCCGCATAAAGAGGGAATTTTGGAGTAGTATGAAGAAAGCTATTATTACGGGCATCACTGGTCAAGATGGCGCTTATCTTGCTCAGTTTCTTCTGTCCAAGGGCTATAAGGTATATGGAACGTATCGACGTTCCAGTTCCGTCAATTTTTGGCGGATCGAGGAATTGGGAATCCAAGATGATCCCAATCTTGAGCTTCTCCAGTATGACCTGACGGATTTGGGTGCGAACCTGCATCTGGTTCAGACGGTGGAGCCGGATGAGATCTACAATCTCGCGGCGCAGAGCTTCGTCGGTGTCAGCTTCGAACAGCCGACTACGACCGCGACGATCACCGGCATTGGCTGCCTCAATTTGCTTGAAGCTATCCGGCTTACCAATTGCAAGGTGCGTTTTTATCAAGCGAGCACCTCGGAAATGTTTGGTAAGGTACAGGCCGTCCCTCAAGTAGAGGATACGCCTTTCTATCCGCGTAGCCCTTATGGCGTAGCCAAGCTCTATGCGCATTGGATGACGGTGAACTATCGGGAGAGCTACGACATTTTCGGCGCCAGCGGCATCCTGTTCAACCACGAGAGCCCGTTGCGCGGTCGCGAGTTTGTGACGCGCAAGATCACCGACAGTGTTGCTAAGATCAAGCTGGGCAAGCTGCCGTTCCTCAGCCTCGGCAACCTTGACGCCCAGCGCGACTGGGGATATGCCAAAGAATACATCGAAGGCATGTGGATGATGCTCCAGGCTGACCAGCCCGATACCTTCGTGCTGGCGACTAACCGTACCGAGACCGTCCGGGACTTCGTGCGCATGGCGTTTAAGGCAGCGGACATGGACATCGAGTTCCGCGGGCAGGGCCTCGATGAGGTCGCGATCGACACGGCCACCGGAAATCTCGTGATGCAGATCGATGAGAAATTCCATCGTCCGGCTGAGGTCGACCTGCTGATCGGTTCGGCTGAGAAGGCCAAGCGTGTTCTGGGCTGGGAAGCAAAGACTACGCTTGAACAGATGTGCAAAAAGATGGTCGATGCTGATCTCGACCGCAACATGCGAGGCTTTTCCTTCTAATCTGCTCGGCCACCGAAACGTGGCCGAGCATACTGTGTCGATCGCTGATGAACGCATCGACGATGGTACTGATGGATTCCCAAAGAGGCGAAGTAGATGGTTTATGAGGGTGATGTTGGTCTGGACGGTCTCCTTGCTAAGGACGGCATGGAGTTCGTGCAGGCTTGCTATCGGCTGATTCTCAATCGGGAAGCAGACGAGGGGGGATTGCTGCATCACCTTGATCTTCTTGCTAAGGGAAGGTCCAAGCTCACTATGCTGATCCAGTTCGCGGAAAGCGACGAGTGTAAGTCTAAGGGGCTGCATCACTCTGCCTTGGTGAATGCCGCACGCCAGCGCAAACCCCTGACATTAAGGATGCTCAAGGGGTTGCTCAAGAGCGGCTCGCGGTCGCCCATTCCAGTGGCAAAAACGGATAAGGCTACGTCATCACCGTCCGTCCCTTATCAAATCGTCCCAGTAACGGCTGAGAAGTGGGCGATGCAGGTACGTGCGGCTCGTTCCGGAGGCGGGCAGCGTTTCCGTAATTTCTGGTTCGATCTCACCACGTCGCTTCAATGGACTTCGGGGGTTGTTGGGATCATCCGTGCCGAACTCGAGATGGCGTGCAATCTCAAAAAAATATACCCCGCCTTGCGCTTCTCAATGCAAGCGAACCACGGCTTTGCAGAGATTGACGAGAGCCAACTGCAATGGCTCCTTCAGGCTGAGAATGTCGCCGAAGCCTATATGGAATTTTTTGGCCGCAAGGGCGGTGAAGCGCATAAAGTGCAGGTGGAAATTCCCGATACTGATGCCTTCTTTCACCCTTATGGAGAGAGTGACCTGATCTTCTCAATGGGCTGGAAAGATTCTCAGAAGGAGCGCCTGTTCTCGACGCTCAAGGAGCAGTTGCCTAATGTCGCACTGGGGTATCTTATCTATGATATTATCATGCTTCGTCCTGAAACGGAGCATTTTTATGCGAAAAGCGATCGAGACCAGTTCGAGAAATACCTCAAATGGATTTCGTATAATTGCGATTTCCTGTTGTTCGGTGGAGAGAATACCAAGCGTGACGTCGAGGCTTGGCAGCGTGAGCGCAAGTGGCCGACGCTGCCGGGGCGCGCGTTACGCTTCGGGTCCGACATCGTTGAGGCTGCGGGTAGAGCGGATGATGTTACTGCGCTTTCAGAGATAGGTATCACCGGGACATTCATGCTTGCCGTTGGTACTGCTGAGCCGCGCAAGAACTACAACACCCTCTACCGCGCCTATCTGCTGGCCCAGGATATTTCTCCCATTCCACTGCCGCAACTAGTGATATGCGGCCAGAACGGGCACCGCATCCACAATCTCAACGATCAAATGGCTCGAGATCCGCGGGTAAAGGATCGTATCCTGCGACGCACTCCGAGCGACGACCAGCTATCGGCGCTGTACCGTAACTGCCTGTTTACGCTGCTCCCCAGCTTCTACGAGGGCTGGAGTCTGACGCTGCCCGAAAGCTTTGCATACGGAAAGCTGTGTCTATGCGCGGATACGCCACCGCTGCGTGAAACTGGCACTGACTTGGCTGAGTTCATCGATCCGATCGACATCATGGCTTGGGCGCGGGCTATTATCGACTATGCCCAAAATCATGAAAAGCTGGCTGCGCGCGAACAGCGTATTGCAACCCAGTGGCAGATGACGACTTGGTCCGACGCAGCAGGCTTAGCTTACCATAATTTGGTGGAGCTTTATGATGAGCATCTCTCCGGCAGCCATGCTCGCAAGCCACCGGTGATCTGGATGGATCTCACGCTGAGCTACCTCAACTGGAATAGTTCGCTCACCGGTGTCACCCGAGTGGAATTGATGTACGCTAAGACTCTTCGCGAGATTGCGCCTTCGACGCGGTTCTTCGCATCGGACAATGGACTTTTCTTTGAAATCGACCCGTCTTATTTGACATGGATGGATGAGGGCAAGGATCTCAGTCATTCTTACGACAATTTCAATACATTTTGGAATCAACACGAACGGGAAGGGAGGGGATTCCGTAGCCCGTTGCGCAATGTTTCTGACCCGCGCCAGAGCCCGGCTTATCTTGAATCCTTCCCTGCAGGGGCGATCGTGTTCTTCTCGGGCATCGACTTCGGTTTCTACGACACGAGCGGCAAGCCCCAATTGACTTACACGCATTTGGTGAATGGCCTCCGCCCTAAAGAGGGCAACACGCTGCTTGCCCACTTCATGCACGATTTCACCCCATCCGACTGGCCGCAGATCCACAAGTCCGAGACGGTCGACGGGTACGAGCCGTTCTGCGACTTTGTTTCGAACAATTTTGACTATCTCGCCTATGGTGGCTTCACCGCGCAGCGCGATGGCGAAGCGCTACAGAAACGGCGCGGATGGAAAATGCCCAAGGGCGATGCGGTAATGCTCGGCTTCGACATCACGCCCAACATGTCGGCCAATCTGCAACACGACCTTTCTTATCTCGATGGAATAGGCATCAATTCGGATTTCGTACTGGCGGTCGGTACGCTGGAACCGCGCAAGAACCATGAGACGCTCTATCGCGCTTACCTGCTGATGCAGCAGCGCGAGATGTTGAACAAGCCCCTCCAGATGGTCTTCGTAGGCAAACCAGGCTGGAACAACGACGATTTTCTTACCACGCTGGCTTCGGACAATCGGATCAAGGGCAAGATTATCGCTGTCAACCCGAGCGACGAAGGGCTAGATATTCTTTACCGCCATTCGCGCTTCACGCTGCTTCCCAGCTTCTATGAGGGGTGGAGCCTGCCACTGCCGGAAAGTCTGTCCTACGGCAAATTCTGCTTGGCATCGGACACGCCACCGCTGCGTGAGCGCGGTGGGGACTTCGTAGAATTTATCCACCCGCTCGATGCAGCAGCCTGGGCTGAACGGATTGCGTTCTATGCAAACCATCCGGACAAGCTGATTTCCTGGGAAGAGCGGATCAAATACGAATGGCGCCCGGTTTCTTGGGAGGAAGCGACCGAAATGCTAAAGGATAAGCTCTACGCGGCTTACGACAGCCTGTTTAGCGGATCGGCCAAAGCGACTTCGGACGTGACGGCATAAGGAAGAGAGGAAATCCCGGATTATGGCGCGTATTCTTCTCAGTGGGGCTACTGGATTCTTAGGGAAACACCTGTTCCGGCATTTTGAGAAAATGGGGCATGAGGTGTTCGGAACTGCCAACCGGGCGCAGGTCGATGCTCCGATCTTCTATTGCGATATCCGCGACCAACTGGCAGTCGAGGATATTTTCCATAGGGTGCAACCGGAGATCGTGATACATTGCGCAGCGATTTCCAGTGTTACTTCCTCGGTCGCTCAGGACTACTACTCGGTAAATACGGTTGGCACCGAGAACATGATTCACGCTACGTTGGCTTTGCCTCATCAGGCGCGGTTCATGTTCATTAGCACGGCCGGGGTCTACGGAAATCAGGACACCGACCTCCTACACGAAGCACTATGCCCAAAACCGGTGCACCACTACGGGATGAGTAAGTTTTGCGCCGAGCGGGTTCTGATGAACCATGCTGAGCATATCAATTATACAATTATTCGTCCCTTCAACATCATTGGTGAGTGGCAGTCGGGCGAGTTTATAATGCCCAAACTTGTTAACGCTTTTCATGATCGTTTGCCTGAGGTTTATCTTGGAAACATCAACGTATTTCGCGATTACATTGATATTTATGATGCATGCAATCTGATTGCAAAACTAACAATTAATCCGGCCGCGATCGGGGAGGTTTGCAACTTGTGCACTGGACGCCCCGTTTCCATACAGGCACTTCTCGGTATATTGACCGAGATAACCGGACACGAGATTGGTGTGCAGGTCAATCCGGCTTTAGTTCGCAAGAATGAGGTATGGCGTCTGCTCGGCGATGTGGCCAAACTGGAAGAACTTACACAGGGGCCGATTAACGGGGTTAAGCTGGAGGATTCCTTGCGTCGCATGCTCGCGGCCAAGGCTAACGTTTAGGAGTCATCATGCGTCTTTCCATTATCGCCAATTGCCAGAAGGACAGCCTGGCGACTTGCATTGCCGCGCTCAATCATGGCTTCGAGATCGACCACTACATGATCCATGAGGTCATGGCGAATCCGACGCAATTGCGCGCCATTCTGGAAAATAGCGCCTTCATCTTCTCGCATTTGCAGCTACGCTCCATGGTGCCCGCAGAGCTGGCACACAAGGTTACCTATTTCCCGAACATCGCCTTCTCTGCTTATCATCCAGACCTCACTTTCGTACGTGGGCGCAATTTAGGAGGCGATATCGAAACGATATTGGGGCCGCTCTACATTTACAATTCGGCTTTGGCGGTGTTCGGCTATCGCGAGGGTATCCCGCTCGACGAAATTGTGACCTTCTACAATGCCGACGTTTATGCCCGGCTTGGCTATTTCGACCAATGGCAGGACTCGCGCCGACAATTGCTGAGCGAGGGCGACGCCTGCCATATGCCACTAGGCGGGCTGCTAGAAAAGTGGAGCCGTGGCAAGGCGTTTATGTACTCGAGCAATCACCCAACGCTTGCCGTGATGGAAGACATCGCCCGTGAGTTGCTCCAGCGCATCGGCATGTTCTACTTTGCCGAGAGCAAGCACGAATATCTCGTTGACCCGCTCAAGGCTCAGCCAATCTGGCCCATCTATCCGGAAATCGCCGAGAGGCTTGGCTTGCGCGGCAGCACCGCATTCAAGATAAATGAACCTCACGGTACGCTAGAATTGCGCGATTTCGTGAGCGCTTCTTATGATACTTTCGCAAACTACGATCGCGAGACGTTGGAGTCCCTCAACGTTGACATCAACGGGTTTGCCGAGAAGCTGGGCCTGCGGAGTTCGGCCACGAAAGTTCCGACCGTTGGCAATCCTTATGCAGGGGCCGACAAGGTGCAGTTCTGGAAAAATTCGGTAGCTAGGCCGCAGCCCGAGGAGATGGACCCGGTCGTTGGTCCAAAATTCCGTATAACGCCGCAGGACAAGGTCGCCACTGCCGGGAGCTGCTTCGCACAGCACATCGCCCGTACCCTAAAGGCAAGCGGTTTCCATTATTACGTGCCGGAATCTCCACCTATCGGGATGGCGGAGGAAGAAGCCAAGGCACGCAATTATAGCGTTTTTAGCGCCCGCTTTGGCAACATCTACACAGTGCGCCAGCTGCTCCAGCTTATCGAGCGGGTAGAGGGCGCTTATTGTCCCGAAGAGGCCGCATGGCCGGCCAAAGAGGGAGATGGCCTTGTCGATCCGTATCGACCGCAGATAGAGCCGAACGGTTATGCTGATGAGCAGGCTCTGCATGCTTCGCGCGATATGCACTTTAAAGCCGTCCGCACCATGCTGCGTGAAATGGACATCTTCGTCTTTACCCTTGGCTTAACCGAGGGTTGGCGGTCACGCAGGGATGGCGCCGTCTTCCCACTCGCTCCAGGCGTTGCGGGCGGGATAATGGACGAGAACCGGTACGAGTTCATTAACTTTGACGTGGATTCTATCCGGCAGGATCTGCACGAGGTGATCGCCCACCTGAAGCGTATCAACCCGGCCTGCCGTATCATCTTGACTGTTTCGCCAGTGCCGCTCATCGCTACGTTTGAACATCGTCATGCACTGGTGTCGACAACGTATAGTAAGGCGGTGCTGCGTGTCGTGGCGGATGAGATGTGGCGCAAATACGATCACGTCGATTATTTCCCGTCGTATGAGATCGTTACCGGATCGTACAACCGGGGCGCCTATTTCGCTGACGATCTGCGTGAGGTACGCGAGGAGGGCGTTGCCCACGTCATGCGCACATTCATGCGTCACTATGCGCAGACCAACGAAGAGCTCAAGCAGCTCTGCCTTGAGCAGGAAAAGAAAGCAGAAGAGGAACAGAGCCAGCCTTCGCGCAGCGCCTTGTTCGACGTTGTCTGCGACGAGGAAGCCATCGCAAAATTCTGATATTGAAACCTTTCTCAGGCTGATTTGAAAACGCTCGGCCCGAGAAGGTGAATCTGTTGCCGCCGATCAGGCTGTTACCCGCAGAATTCCTAACACTGACGCGTTGAGCCAAGCCCCGCGCTCAGGCGTAGCACTTTCGGTGTAGCAGCGTAATTCGGGGGCATTGCCGCTGGGGCGCAGATGGATGATGTCGCCACCATCGAAGTGGATGCGCAGCCCGTCGGTCGTATCAATGGTGTCGGCGGTCCCCGCGATGTCACCGAACATGCGCGTAAGGCGCGCCAGGATCGCGCTTGGGTCGCCCTCCAGAAGATGGGCGATCAGCGCTTGGCTTTGGGCGGTGGGATAATTTTGCAGCCGCTCGCTGAAAGTATGGCGTGCAGGCAATTGGGCCTGAAGCGCCGAAAGGGAAAGGCCCTGCTGCCGCGCATCGACCAGAGTGGCGATGATCGGCAGCACGGCGTCCCGCGTGGGCAACGCGGGCAGGCGCGCCTTTCCGACATCGACCGCCGAGCCCAAAAGAAAGCCGCCATTGGCTTCATAGCCGCAGACCGTGGCCTGCCCCTCGGCGCTAAGGGCGTTCATCGCCTCGATGACGAAAGGAGACCCGATGCGCGTGCGGCGCACCGCGTCGAACAGGCCCGACAATTCAACCGCGCTGTTGCAGCTGACCGGCGTCGCCACCGCCCTGATTCTCAGCGCGCGGGCGGACAAAATACCCAATATGTCGCCACGAATCCATGCCCCGTTCTCGTCCGCTAGTAGCGGGCGATCGGAATCCCCGTCGGTGGAGAGGATGGAGTCGAGCCCCAGTTCGGCGGCCCATTGCTTGGCGAAATCTTGGTCTTCGGGACGGACTGCTTCGGTATCGACCGGAATGAATGTTTCCGACCGGCCAAGGCGATGGACCTCGCCCCCCAATCGCTCGACCAGTGCCGCCAGAATGTCGCGGCCGACGGCGGAATGTTCGTAGACGCCGAGCTTCAGCCCCTTCAGCGCCTCCGCGCCGAAGGCATCGATATAGCGGGCGATATAAGCAGTCGCGACGTCGATCAGCGGTTCGACCGTGGCAGTTTTTCGCAGCATGTCCTGATCGTCGAACAGGTCGGGCAAGCTGATGGTCTGGGCGCGGATACCGAGTTCGTCCGCCTTCAGCACCTCGCCATCGGTACGGTTGAATTTGATACCGTTGCGGTCGTCGGGGATATGGCTTCCCGTCACCATCAGCGACGCGATCCCCCGCTCGAAACCATAGGCCGCCACGGCAGGGGAGGGCACGAAGCCGCAAAAATCGACATGGCCGCCCTTGTGACGGATCGCCGCGGCACAGGCGGCCATGATGCGGGGGGAGGAGGGACGCAGATCGCCGGCGATGGCCACATGGCTGCCCGGCGCGAATTGTCCGCTATCCTCCAGATGTTGCAGGAAACCGCAGGTATAGGCAAAGCAGATCCGGTCGGTCATCGCGCTGACGAGGCCGCGCGCGCCGCTGGTGCCGAAGGCGACGCCCGATTGTGTCATCAGATCTGCGATTGAGACAGGCTGGGTCATATCTTTCAGGAACCTGCGGAAAGGGGCGTTCAGGCGACGGGGACGGGTGCTGCGGACTTGAGGGCTTCGGTCACCTTCCGGACTTTTTGGGATTCGCCCCGGCGCAGGATCATGACCTCGCCCCGCGAAACGACGACGATCAGATCATCGACATCGACCAGCGTGACGCGCGGGCCGTCGCTGTTGACGAGGCAATTCTGAGCCCCCAGCAGCAGTGCTTCGCCCCGGACGGCGTTATTGCCCTCGTCCCTCGCGCTGATGCTGTGCAGGGAATCCCAGCTGCCGACGTCCGACCAGCCCATGTTGACCGGCACGCAGGCCACCTGTGCCTCCCGTTCCATGATCGCATAGTCGATGGAATTCGAAGGGCAGGCGGCAAAGGCCTGCGGGTCCGGAGCGACGTGGTGGTCCTTCCGCTCGGCCCTGTCGAGCGACGCCTTGACCGCCGCGAGCATGGCGGGCTGATGACGCTCCAAGGCAGCCAGATAGGCGTCTGCGCGGAACATAAAGATGCCTGCATTCCATGCATGATTGCCCTCGGCCAGCATGTCGGCGGCGTGCTCCGCATCGGGCTTTTCGACGAAGCGAACGACCTCATGGATCATGTCGCCGCACGTCTCACCCATCTTGATATAGCCATAGCCTGTTTCCGGGGCATTAGGCGTGATGCCGAACGTGATGAGCCAGCCATCTGCCACCAGCGCCAGAGCGCGGACGATAGCCGTGTGAAAGGCGGGTAGGTCGGCAATGGTATGATCGCTCGGCATGACGAGCATCGAATCGCTCCCCTGCGCCTCAAGCGCCGCCAGCGCGATGGCGGGTGCTGTATTACGGCCGAACGGTTCGAGCAGGACGAGATAATCTTCGACCCCGGTCAGGCGGATCTGCGTATCGATGATGCCGGCATGGGCGGCATTGGCCACTACGATCGGACGGCCAACTGACACAGTGACCAGACCCTCGACCCGCTTGACCGTCTGCTGCAACATGGTCTCGTCGGCGGTCAGCGGTAGCAGTTGCTTGGGTCGTTCGGGTGTTGAGACGGGCCAAAGCCGCGTGCCAGAGCCCCCAGACAGAATTACCGGCACGATTTTGGGAAGGCTCTTGATCATCGCTCACATCATCTAGGAAAGACAAATAGTCAGAGCCTGATCCGACAGCGACGAACCGACCCCGACCTCCAAGCTTGATGCGCCGAAAGGCCCGGCTTGCCAAGTGATTTTCAAATGAGCGATGCTCCGCTATGGCGCGATATTTCATTTCGTTTCAGATCTGTTTGAACATGACTGAGGCTGAACGCCGGCAAGTAGGACATGCAAATCCAAGCTTTTAATATTTCTGGCATCGAACTTTTGATTCCGCGCCATATTGGCGATGTGCCCGTCCTGCAGGATGATGAAACCCTAAATGAGGGCGGGTACGGTCCGCAGCCTACATCTTTTGAAGCAAACACCAAAGGCGGCAGGTAGGTGCGCTGTGCGATGTTGCGATCGATATCCAGTAACTTGGGTTGCCAAATCGCGGTTCGATTTCGCTCTGATCGCAAGGGTGCATGGCGCGGCGCTACCCGACGCCCGGCAGTCGCTGGAAAGCGTGATTGACCACCTGCAACCCGTTTCAAACCGAACTTACTGCCAAAAGGAACGATGACGAAATGAAGGGTATCGTTCTGACCGGCGACAGCGGACCCCGCCTCAACGGGCCCCAAGAGAATGTGGTCGACATCGCCGCTGACCTCGCGCGGGCGGCTCAATGTAGAAATTATGGACCGGGACTATGCCTGGCTCGACACCGACACGCCCGACAGCACGCTCGATCTGATGGAATTTGTTCGCGTTCTGGAAAAAACGGCAAGGCGTCAAGATCACGAGCCTCGAGGAAATCGCCGACCGTCAGGGGTTTATCGGCGACGCGGAACTGGAAAAGGCGGTCGCCACGCTCTGCAAGGCTGCTTATGCGCGCTATCTGAGGCAACTCCTGTCAGCATAAGCCTGTTTCTCGTGTTGTTGTTAAGGCTCTTCAACGTGAATAAAGATGTTTCACCTACAGAAATAGATAGATAAAATAAGGCCCTCCAACGGAAATGGACGAAGGGGCATATGCCGATACATCACCTTGTTGCCCCTGCTGTCGAAAAAAAGCCTTAGGGCCGCACGGACATTCCCTCCCATGTCGCCGCCAGCGACGGCAGCCGCATTGGAGAGGTCTGGTTTTCGTCCGATCATGGAATCGACCTGCCCCTTTTGGTCAAATATATTTTCACGAGTGAAAAACTTTCGATTCAGCTCCATCCCGATGACGAACAGGCCCGGCAATATGGGCTGGCCGGCGGAAAGTCCGAATGCTGGTATGTACTGGATGCGGCGCCCGACGCACGACTCGGCATCGGCCTGTGTCAGGATTTGTCATCCGAAGAATTGCGCGCCGCGGCTCTGGATGGCAGCATCGAAGCGCTGATGGAATGGAAGTCCGTCCAGCCCGGTAGCTTCTATTATAGTCCGGCAGGAACGGTGCACGCGATCGGCGGGGGGCGTGGCACTGGTGGAAATCTAGCAGAATAATGACGTGACCTATCGGCTCTATGATTATGGCCGTCCGCGCGAACTGCATCTCGAGGAGGGCGTGATAGTAAGCTTGGCCGGGCCTTAATTCTATGTCCGATCGCATCTACCGGTGACGGCTGAAGAGACGTTTCCCGGGCTGGCGATCAGATCACTTCGCGCAATCTGCCTGACCTGCATCAGGCAATTGTCGAATATGCGGCGTTGTACAGCCAGGCTTACGGGAGGGAGGAACCCATCACGAAGTTGATACCGGCAATGCTGGAGGCCTTTCTTCAAGGCGATCGAGTGTTTGCAGCCAAGCGCAGGAACGGGCTCAAGTCTGGCTGAAATGCACAATTGCAGCCAATTTTTCTGGTATGCGGTCCGCACGCACGTTGGTGAAACTGCGCGCAAGCTGGCGCCTGATGCGGTCTCTATCTTCCAGCAGAAGGCGATCGGTCTTTTCGCGGATGATCGCATCCGCTGGACCGACAATGATCGCGAGCGCTGACTGCTCGACGGCGATATTGCCTGCGTGGCATCGATTACCGCGGCGTCACGGTCGTGACGGCGGACGGCCATCGGCATGAACTCGGCCGCGATGATCGAATGCTGGAGCGGCTTGACCTCGCCTATGCGGTCAACGTCCACATCGCGCAGGGCATGACGGCCGAAAACGGAATCGTGCTGATAAACGAGCGCGAAAAGGCATTAAACACGACCCAGTCGTTCCTCGTGGGCGTCACCCGGATTGCGGATCAGGCGATGCCGGTGGTCGACAACGTCAAGACGCCCGAGCGCGACGTCACCCGCAATCCTGGTGGCAAGACTCGGGCAATCGAGACCGGGCTGTCGCCGTCGAACGACAAGCCGGAACTGCCCGTCTCCAAGATTGAACGTCGGTTCCATCTGGAACAGGCTGGCCTTCCTGCTCGTATTTTTTTATGCCCTCCAAAACGAATACAGTTCTGATATTTAGTTAAGGGGTGCTGTAGCGTCGAGCCATGACCGAAGTGGGATCAAGCGATACTCATTCCATTGCCAAACGGCATTGGTTCCAAAGGCTGCATTATCGGGCTGGGCATATCCAAAAGGTGTGGCTCATCGTTCGTTCATTTGACAAGTCACATCTTTTAGCTGTGACCCTGCTTCTGCTTGGAACTGTACTCACGAGAGTAACATTCTTAGGCGATCCGGCTGTTCATATGGACGAGGAGTTCTACCTGCTCGTCGCTGACCGCATCTGGCATGGAACCGTGCCCTATGTTGACATATGGGACCGCAAGCCCATCGGGCTCTTCCTGATTTATGCGTTGTTGCGCCCGTTAAGTCCAACTGGGATAGTTGCCTATCAGATAGGAGCATTTTTCAGCGCCTTCATGACGGCAATCGTCATTCGGCAAATTTGCTTACGCTTCTGCAACAATGGCTGCGCCATCCTCGGCGGGCTTTTGTATCTTCTTTTTTTGCCGTTGCTTGGAGGCATGGGGGGACAGGCCCCGGTGTTCTACAATCTGCCGATGGCGATAGCCGCTTTGCTGATCCTGCAAGCACAAGGATCAGCCTCCAGTCGATCAGTTCATCGTTACCCATATATAGCAATGGCACTTTGCGGTATTGCCATACAGATCAAATATTCGGCGGTTTTCGAGGGAATGGTCTTCGGATTGTGGCTGCTGCAGATCAAGTGGCGTGACGGCGTTTCGATCTTTGACCTGATCCGGTTCGGTTCGGTTCTTATTACGATTGCCCTGACCCCAACTGTCGCAGTCGCAGTCGCATATGTGCTAGGCGGGCATTTCTACGAATTCTTTGACGCCAACTTCCTGTCGATCATGAGAGTTGTCCCGCCGCAGCCCGCAAGGAGATTGGAATTCTTGGCAGGCACGGTTTATTCCATCCTGCCCTTGCTGCTCATGGCCATGGCAGCAACCCTGCTGCTCTTGCGACGTCCGTTCCAGGCCAAAAACCTTTTCCTTGTGTCCTGGGCAGTGGCTGCAATCGGAGGATTTTTCGCTCTAGGGAATAATTACGCGCACTATGCACTCCCGGTCATCGCGCCACTGAGCATTCTGAGCGCGACTCTATTCCCCCGTTTGGGCATCGGCTTGGTCGCTGGTGGCGTATGGTACATAATATCGTTTGCAATGCCGGCTTGGGGCGTACCGACCATCCGCAAGCACCATATCAATTCCATGGTCACCGCCCTGCGCCCCTACGCAGCACACGGATGCATTTATGTGAACGATGGCCCGCCCATCCTTTATTTGTTAACGTCATCCTGTCTTCCTACGCCTTATATTTTCCCAGAGCATTTGAATAATGCCGGTGAAAGCAAGGCTGTCGACGCGCCCCGCGAAATGAAGCGCCTGCTGCGAACGCTCCCTTCGGCTATTATGGTAGCGGATAAAATTTTGGATCACCCGCGCAACCGGGATACGGCCGCCATGATCGATTCCGCAATCGTTGCACATTATCACGAGGTTGCCCGTCTGCCCGATGTGTTCGGGGGGCGCCAGCAAATCATATACGCAAGGAACGATTTTCAGTGAGCAACAAAACGCAAATCATCCTGCTGTTGCTCGTTGCATTTCTTGTGAGAATTTTTGCCATTTGGCCTTTTTCAATACATCATCCCGATGAAATATTTCAATATTTGGAACCGGCTCACCGTCTGACATTCGGCTACGGCACGATACCTTGGGAATATCGATACGGGATGCGTAGCTGGCTTATTCCCTTGCTTGCCACGCCTCTGATGGCATTCGGTCATGTCATCGCACCGTCGACGATCCTGTACGCCAAACTACCGATCCTCCTATCAATTGCGTCCGGCCTTTCTATCACTTGGTCAGCCTGGACCATCGGTCGGCGCATGGGTCCTGTCCACGGTTTGATCGCTGGATTTGTGGCGGCGACCTGGTTTGAACAGATATTCTTCTCCCTCCATCTGCTGACCGAAACATTGGCCACCGGTTGCCTGTTGCCAGCGGCCGCCCTTTTGACAGGCAGGGATGTGTCGTACCGGCAATGGCTGTGGGCTGGCTTCCTGCTCGGGTTGGCGTTCATACTCCGCTTCCAATATGCGCCCGCAATCATGCTTTTGCTTCTCATAAGCGGCGCTTCCAACATCCGTCGTTGTTGGCTTCCCATTCTTGCCGGTGGTCTCGCTGCGCTGATCCTTTCAACGGTGGTGGATTTGGCGATGGGCCAAGTCCCTTTCAGTTGGATCATCGAAAACTTCAGGCAAAATCTGATCTTGAACCGCTCAGCCAATTATGGCGTTGACAGCCCGGTCGCGTACCTCGCTTTGATTTGGCAATATTGGGGTTGGGCAGCAGCCCCGCTATTCCTGCTTATCCTTCCAGCAATAGAGAAAAATAGAGCGATATTTTGGGTCGCCATTCTCAATCTTGCGATTCACATGGCCATAGGACACAAGGAATATCGCTTCATATTCTTGACTGTCACGATCCTTATTATCCTGGCTGCCATAGGATCGGCCGAGTTGGCAGTACGACTTTCTGCTCGATTCAACATTAGGGCATCTTACGTGATACCCGCGCTGCTACTCCTTTGGCTCGGCAGTTCAACGAACCTGGCGGTGGCTGAACCGATGCAATCGCGCTGGACTGCCTTTGGCCCCGGCATGCAACTAGTCAGGAAATATGGCGCCGCTCCGGGAAGCTGCGGACTCGCACTGCATCATCTGCGGTTCTGGCAAACTGGCGGATACAGTTACCTCCATCGGGACATTCCGACCTATCTCACCGGATGGAGCGACGCTGATCAAATGAACCGTCGGGATTTCCTGAACGCGGCTGCGGGGTTCAATGGAATTATAGCACCCCAAGGCTCGATAAGCGCCAGTTACGGTTATCGTAGCGTGGAATGCGCCGGATTCGGAGCCGACGCAAACGCGGCCAATGCTCGCCTGTGCCTATATGTCCGACCGGGAGGTTGCAATCAGCGCGCGGCGGAACATTGGACAGTCCAGAATGTCCTGCTCAGACACGACCAGTAACCTCGGCAATCTATACTTTTTCTTTCGTTAATCAGTTCGATATAATGGCGGTGAAGCGACCTCTGGGGGGATTCCATGCAGCAAGCTTTACATCGGCCCGAAATCGGCTCTGCCCTATGCCCGTTGGAGCTATGCGTGGTTGTGCCTGTACTCAATGAACGGGCCAATATCGCCGAACTAATCGACCGCGTCGGCAATGTCCTGAGCGAGATTGAATGGGAAATCATCTTCGTCGACGACGGCTCTCGTGATGGCACCCCCGAACTGATCAGCCGGCTCGCTGCCACAGATCGCCGTATCCGGCTCATCCGGCGCTTCAATCGGCGCGGGCTTTCCTCCGCGGTGATCGAAGGCATGATGGCGTCCACCGCACCCGTCGTTGCCGTGATCGACGGCGACTTGCAGCATGATGAGACACTGCTGCCGAAGCTCTATCAATCCATTGCCGAAGATCGCAACGATGTTGCCGTTGGCACCCGCTACACAGCTGAAGGCTCGATCGGAGAGTGGGACCGCAAACGCGCGTGGATCAGTGCATTTGCGACACGTCTTGCCGAAGCCATCGCACGGACGCCGCTCAGCGACCCAATGAGCGGATTTTTTGCGGTCCGTCACGAGACAATTGCGGAACTGGCGCCACGCCTTTCCGGCATCGGTTATAAAATTCTTCTGGACATCATGGCATCGGCGCCACGGCCATTGGAGGTGGCGGAATTTCCCTACACTTTCCGCACGCGCCAGCATGGAGAAAGCAAGCTCGACAACATAGTTGCGCTTCAATACCTGGAAATGCTGGCTGAAAAGCGGATCGGTCATTTGGTACCGATCAAGTTCCTCAAGTTCAGTTGCGTCGGTGCCTTGGGCCTGGGCGTTCACATGATGGTCTTGCTGACTCTCATCTCGGCTCATGCCGCCTTTGGTACGGCCCAGGCGGTGGCCGTATTGACTGCGATGACATTCAATTTTCTGTTAAATAACAGCTTCACTTATCGGGATCAGCGATTGAAGGGGGTACGAATGCTGACAGGCCTCCTCAGCTTCTATGCGATCTGCGGCCTGGGGGCGATTGCCAATGTCGGGGTAGGCGAAATGTTATTCGGTTCCCATTATGATTGGTGGTTTGCGGGGTTGGCCGGAGCGGCAGTTGGATCGGTATGGAATTATGTGATGGGTAGTCTGTTCACCTGGCGAAAGTCCAGCTGACTGCGCGCGTAGAAGACTTTTGCGCCCGTCGATGAAGTAAGAGGCGTATAAATTTCGCCGGTTTGGGCGGCATTCGGGGGGGGCACGATGGATCAAGCTGAGACTGTTTCTGCTGACTGGCCTGTTTCGATAGACGATATGGCGGTTCAGGCTCCGATTAATGCTCGAATGCGAGAGGATCAGGGAGTTGCAGCCCGGCTGGTCGCGGCTAGCTCTCTTATGCTGTTCCTGGAATTGGCGTTGATCCGTTGGCTCGGGGCCAACGTGGTTCACCTGTCTTACTTCTCCAATTTCGTGCTGCTCGGATCATTCTTGGGGATCGGCGCCGGTTTTCTTGTCAGCCGCAAAAGCTGGTCGATCATCCCTGTTTCGCTGCCTCTCCTCACCATTCTGGTGATTGGCGTCTTGAAATTCCCGGTCAGCATTGAGCGTAGTGGATCTGATGTGATTTATTTCACGTCGCTGACCATCAGTGGTCCCCCGGCATGGCTTGCGCTACCTGTTGTCTTCGCGCTGGTTGCGGTGATCCTTGCTGGGCCGGCCGAGGCAGTCGGCCGATGCTTCGGCAAGATACCGCCTCTATGGGCCTATCGCTATGATCTCATCGGATCGCTGATCGGAATTATTGCCTTTTCCGCGCTGAGCTTCATGCAGGCGCCGCCAATATGCTGGGGGATTATTGTCGTCTCCGTTTATCTGTGGCTGACTGATCGGCCACGACGGCTAGTCGCCTGCGCCTGGTCGATCGCGCTGGTCCTGATGCTTGGAGCAGAGACGTTGTCTCCCGGGGTGAGTTGGTCGCCCTATTACAAGATTACCACACAGGAAGTTCCTGACATTGGTGCCGCTGAGAAAGGCTTCCTGTTGATTAAGGCTAATGGCGTTCCACATCAACTGATGGCTCCGGCCCAATGGAAAATTGGGCAGGGCGAACGGATTTACGAAACGCCTTATCTTCGTCTTCCCGGCAACAGCCTGGAGAGTGTCTTGATTATCGGTGCTGGTTCAGGTTCCGATGTTGCGATCGCCCTCAAGGAAGGCGCGAAGCATGTTGATGCGGTGGATATCGACCCGCGCATTCTACAGATCGGTGCTGAGAAAAACATCGACCGTCCCTACGCAAGTTCAGGAGTGACCCGGCACGTCAATGACGGCCGCGCCTTCTTGGAAAGCACGGACAGGAAATACGATCTGATACTGTTTGCCTTGCCGGATTCCCTGACGCTGGTTAGCGGAGCTTCCCAAATCCGGCTGGAATCCTTTCTGTTCACGCAAGAGGCGATGGACTCAGTACGTCGTCATCTCAAGCCGAACGGTGCTTTCGCGATGTACAATTATTATCGCGAGAAATGGCTGATTGATCGGTTGGCCGGTACAGCGGCGTCGACGTTCGGTCACGCTCCATGTGTCGACACCTTTGACGACGCGCAGGCAGTGATCGCCGTCGCGGTGAAGCAAACGGACCAGCGTTGCAAGCAGGCATGGGGTGTGAGTGCCGACCAGCGCGTCGCTCCGGCCACTGACAATTCTCCGTTCCTCTATTTCAAGGGCGGCTCATTCCCGCCGCTCTACTCCGTCACTTTGTTCGCTATCCTAGGGGCATCTCTCTTGGCAGTGCGGGGTCTGGGCGGACCCATCCGTCAGATGCGACCTTATGCCGACCTATTTTTCATGGGTGCGGCGTTCCTGCTCCTAGAAACGAAAAATGTTGCGACTTTCGCCCTGCTGTTCGGAACGACCTGGTTCGTCAATGCCTTAGTCTTCGCCGGCGTTCTGGTTGTTGTGCTCGCTGCGGTCGAGACGACGCGCAAGCTGCGCACTCCACCGCTTCCGGTGGTGTTTGCCGGGATTGCTGCGTCATTGGCGATTGCCTGGTATGTACGGCCAGAGTGGCTTCTGCCGCTGCCATTCTATCTGCGGCTGATTACCGCGACTGTTCTGGCATTTCTGCCGATTTTCCTGGCTAATATCGCATTCGCAAAGAGGTTCCAAGAATCCTCCGACTCGCAGTCGGCTTTTGCTATCAATCTGCTTGGAACGATCGTCGGCGGCTGTCTGGAGTATTCTGCGCTTTTCACAGGTTATTCCAATCTGTTGATCATCACTGGGCTACTCTATCTCATCGCATTCCTGCTGGTCCCACGGGCTAGCTTCCGGGTTGCTTGAACATGCGTAAATGCTTCTTGTTGTTCGCGGAAAAGAGGGAAGCTGAACGATGGCAAGCGGAAGAGCGTTTTTCGGAGAGGAGGATGAAGAGCTCGACAGGATCGCGATCTGGACAGGCTCGATTGCCTGGTGGTCCACTCGCTTGCCTGGTGGTCCATGAGCATCATGCTCGTCGGCGCGATAGCGATCCTGGCCCGCCGGGTCATGACCGGTCAGATAGGCGCGGCGAAAATGCTCCCAGGCCTGCTTGGGCTCGCGCAGGCTGAAGTCTCCGATCAGGCCATTGAGCTTGCCGATGCGCAGGATGTCGGACGGGCAGGGCGGTCTCGCCTTCGTCAGGTAGCTTTCCGGTTCGAATTGAAAGCATCTTATCTTCCTGTTCCATCTGATCGCGCGCTTGCGCCGGGAGTTTCGCTCCGAATGCTTCAGCGTGAGGCGCGTTAGCTTTAATGAAGGCCGGGGGCATGCTGTCGTCCTGATTGGTGCAGGCGCATGCTGAACTGGAACAGCATGCCGAGCGACAGCAAGCTTATCATCCATTCCATGGAGGCGCCCGGCTGCGTGGCAATGCATGGATGCCGGCAGGCGACGGCCGTGATGGGTGAGCAGCGTTTGTACGCCTCCTGCGCGGCTGCGGGATCGGCCCTGCTCGCGACTGACGGAGGCACATCGCCTGCCGTCCGAGATAATTTCAGCGGCGTGCGCGACTCGGGATTTTGCGTCTCTCGCCCGGCATTTGCATGCCCAGAATTTTCCCAAAAAACGGTGGGCATGGGCCGACTTCACGGCCTGCGCTGGGCAAACAAAAACCCCGCCAAATCGTTGATTTGACGGGGTTTTCGATGGTGGGCGTGGCAAGGATTGAACTTGCGACCCCTGCGATGTCAACACAGTGCTCTACCACTGAGCTACACGCCCACGGTGGAGTGGGCCAATAGCGGGGGGTGGCAGGTAGCGCAAGCGGGAAATTGAGCAGTTCCGCTATTCTTCTGGACAGCGGCAAGACAGGCCATATGGTGCGGTGCGCAAAGGGGACGCCAAACATCATGTTGCCATCGTCTGCGCCGTCTGATCAGCCCTTGGCGCCACCGCCATTCTATCGCCAGCTTTACGTTCAGGTGCTGATCGCCATCGCGCTGGGCGTCGGGATTGGTCACTTCTTTCCGGCAACGGGCGTAGCGCTTCAGCCGCTGGGAGAGGCCTTTATCAAGCTGGTCAAGATGATCATCGCGCCCGTCATCTTCCTCACCATCGTCACCGGGGTGGCGGGGATGAAGGAATTGGGCGCGATCGGCCGGGTGGCGGCCAAGGCCTTCGCCTATTTCCTGACCTTTTCGACGCTGGCGCTGATCATCGGCCTGATCGTCGCCAATGTGGTGCATCCGGGTGCGGGCCTCAATATCGATCCGACGACGTTGGACGCCGGGAAGGTCGTCCAATATCAGCAGCAGGCGCACGACCGGACGCTGACCGGCTTCCTGATGGATATCATCCCCGGTACGCTGGTTTCTGCCGTGGCCGATGGGCACAATATCCTTCAGGTACTGTTCGTCGCGATCCTGTTCGGCATCGCGCTCACCATGATCGGTGAGAAGGCCGATCCTCTGATGACCG